>ERZ808037.317-NODE-317-length-49798-cov-10.520907_pt1 | contig 49798 bp, 52 predicted proteins | sample MGYA00380190_ERZ808037 | MGnify/ENA primary metagenome ERZ808037 (study PRJEB31490, sample SAMN06133399) | mouse gut metagenome | isolation source: J9 | host: mice | place: China: Chengdu | collected 2015-05 ...
CCTTACGGATATCACATACCCATTGGGTAAAGAAACTGCCCCCATCCGGCATTCCGCTGGTTTTAAAACAGCCTCTACCGCCGCATGTTTCAGCGGGTTTGCCAGGTTCATGCTCACGCCATTCCGGCTTTGGAGCAGTCCTTTGTCAGGGGGCAGCCCTCGCACTTGGGGGAGCGGGCGGTACAGGTGTCCCGGCCAAAGAGGACCATCCGGTGGCAGAAATCCGAAGATTCCTTTGGGGGCAGGACCTGGCGCAGCTGCCGTTCCACCTGGACGGGGTCCTTGGACCCGTCGGTAAGGCCCAGACGGCCGGTAATCCGGATGCAGTGGGTGTCGCAGACGTAGGCGGGCTGCTTGTACACGTCGCCCAGAATCAAGTTGGCGGTCTTCCGGCCCACGCCGGGGAGGCTGGTCAGCTCCTCCATGGTGGCGGGGACCTTGCCGCCGAAGTCCGATAAAAGCCGCTGGGCGCAGGCCACCAGGTCCCTGGCCTTGCCGTTGTAGAAGCCGCAGGAATGGATGTACTCGCCGACCTCCTTCGGGTCCGCCTCCGCGAAGCTCTCCAGCGTGGGGAAGCGGGCAAAGAGGGCAGGGGTGACCATGTTCACCCGGGCGTCTGTGCACTGGGCGGAGAGACGCACGGCGAACAGCAGCTCGTAGTCCTTTTCGTATTGCAGGGAGCAGAGGGCGTCGGGGTAGATGCCCTTCAGGGTCTCAATGATGCGCTTCACGGCGGCTTTCGATTTCATAGTGCCTCACCTCTTGTCGATCTTGACAACAGCATACCACAAAATTCGACCTTTGGCGAGAGGAAAATCAGGAAAGAGGCAGGTGCGCGGCCATTTTTGGGGGAGTGTCCTGCTGGAAGATTTTACAGGGGGCGGACGCTGTCCCTCTTCCCCGGCACTTCCGAAAAGCGGAGCGGGGCAGAGCCCGCCCCCTATTTTCATGACGACATGCGCGTCTGAACACGCCCTATTTTTGAAAAATGCTGGCAAGTCTCAGAAAACTATGGTATAATTCCTCTCGTACGTCACTTGAAGCATATGAAAGGAGGGACCGCCATGCAGCGCCCTCTGGCGGATGAAATCCGCCCCGAAACTCTGGAGGAAGTGGTGGGCCAGCGGCACCTGCTGGCTCCCGGCGCGGTGCTCCGGCGCCTGATTGAGAAGGAGGCCGAGGCCAACATGGTCTTTTATGGCCCCTCCGGCACAGGCAAAACCACCATCGCCAACATCATTGCCCGGAAAACCCACAAAACCCTCTACCGGCTCAACGCCACCACGGCGTCCCTTCAGGATATCAAGGATATCATTGCCGACGTGGGGACACTGCTGGCTCCCGGCGGGGTGCTGCTGTACCTGGATGAAATTCAGTACTTCAATAAGAAGCAGCAGCAGAGCCTGCTGGAATTCATGGAGAACGGCAAGCTGACCCTGATTGCCTCCACCACGGAAAACCCCTATTTTTACGTCTACAGCGCCCTGCTCTCCCGCAGCACGGTCTTCGAGTTCAAGGCCGTGCCCCCGGCGGAGGCGGAGCCCGCCGTCCTCCGGGCCCTGGAAATTCAGCGGGAGCGCGCGCCGCTGCCCCTGGACTGGGAGGAGGGCCTGCCGCTGCAGATTGCCACCGCCTGCGGCGGCGACGTGCGGAAGGCGGTCAACGCCGTGGAGCTTCTCTGCGGCGCGGCCCAGCCCCGGGACGGGACGCTGTACCTGACAAGGGAAGACGCTTCCCAGCTGGCTCAGCGCAGCGCCATGCGCTATGACAAGGGAGGCGACGCCATGTATGACATCGCCTCCGCCCTGATGAAATCCCTCCGGGGCAGCGACCCCGACGCCGCCCTCCACTATCTGGCCCGCCTCCTGGAGGCGGGGGACCTGGTGACCCCCTGCCGCCGCCTGCTGTGCTCCGCCAGCGAGGACGTGGGCATGGCGTATCCCCAGGCCGTCGCCATTGTGAAGGCCTGCGTGGACACCGCCATGCAGCTGGGTCTGCCCGAAGCCCAGCTGCCTCTGGCCCAGGCGGCCATCCTGCTGGCTACCGCGCCCAAGTCCAACAGCGTGGTGGAGGGCATCGGACAGGCCCGGGCGGACGTCCGGGCGGGCCGCACCGGGGACGTGCCCCGGCAGCTCCAGAACGTCCACGCCGACACCACCGGCTTCGACCATCAGCAGCACTATCTGTATCCCCATAATTTCCCCGGCCACTGGGTGGACCAGCAGTATCTGCCCGACGCGCTGAAGGGCGTGAAGTATTACCAGTGGGGGGAGAACAAGACGGAGCAGGCGGCGAAGGCCTATTGGGAGAAAATCAAGGGAAAACCCCTGTGAGGAGGACGGCCCATGTACTGGATTGGAGATTGGTCGGGCGTACGGGAAAAGGTCTATACCGACGCCGCGGATTACGGCCTCCTCTGCAAACGGCAGGATCTGGAGGCCGTGGTGAAGGGTCTGGACAGGTACCTGAAAAAGACCAAAGTCCGGGGCGCGGGCCTGTGCAGGCGCTTCGGCGTGGGCTATGGCGTCGGAAGCCCGGGGGCCGTGGTCCGCTGCTGGACGGAGTGGATGATGGACGCCGGGGCCTCCAAGGCGCCGCTGTCCATGGAACAGGGCTTTGTCTGGCACTTCGAGCTGGTTCCCAACCGGCAGTTCCACGTGAATAACAACGGGGAAGCGGCGGAGGCCTGGCGCTTTTCAGACCGGAGGGACATCGCCTATCTTGCGACGCTGCTGAAGCACCGCTGGTACTACCTCCGGGACGGCCAGACCGTTTATGCGGACAGTGAGGAGGACCGGGCGAAGCGGGAGGACTTTTTCCGGGGACTGCTGGACAGCGCGGGCGTTCCTCTGGAACGCCTCTACACCTACGGAGCGGAGGAGGAAACCGGCAGAATTTTCCGCTGAGCCTCTTCAGGCTTCCGGGGCAAACACCGTTTCCACCGGCTCCTTTTCATAATTGGGCGGGGAGTAGACCCAGCGCTCCAGCACGCCGTCTGTGACCTGATACCGCAGGGGCAGGGGCTCCGGCGGCTGGGGCGGCAGCTTCTCAATAACCTGGAGCTTGATTTTCATGCGCTCGGGCCGGATGCTTTTGATGTACACGGAAACGGTGCTGCCGGGGGCCAGGTCCTCATGGACGTCCGCCAGACCGGAGAGGTTGGGGGCCAGCTCGATGAAGCTGCCGTAGTCCTTCACCGTGCGGACGACGCCCCGGACCGTCTCGCCGGGGCGGAAGCGGCTGGCATTCTCCATCCAGGTGCCCAGCAGCTCCCGGTGGGTCAGGGTGATCCGCCGGTTTTCCCGGTCTATGGCCCAGACCGCCGTCAGAATTTTCTGACCCGGCTGAAAGCGGTCCCTGGGGTGGGAAATGCGGGAGACGGAGATGTGCTCAATGGGCAGCATGGCCACGATGCCGCAGCCGATATCCACAAAGGCCCCGAAGGGCTCCAGACGGGTAACCCGGCCTGTGAGCACCGCCCCCGGCGTCAGGTGCTCCAGGAAGAAGCTCATGGCCTGCTCCTGGGCCGCCCGGCGGGAGAGACAGGCCACCGGAGCGCCTTTTTCGTCGGCGTCCAGGGCGGTGATGACAAAGCAGGTGGGCTTTCCCACCCGGGAGAGCACGGAGATGTCCCGGTCCGCGCCGCTGATCCAGGGGGCCACCGCCTCCTGACGGGGGATGCGCCCCCGAACGCCCCCCAGGGAGAGCAGGAGGGTGTGGTCAGGGGTGCAGCGCTGGACGGGCGCCTCCAGGATTTCGCCCTGTTCCATGGCCTCCCGCAGATCGGAGAGGGAGCGGAGCAGAGGGGGACGGAGGCCTTCGGGAAGGAAGAGCTTGTTTTCCGGCATATTTGATCGCATCCTATCTGCCGCGAACGGCGGCATTGACTTTTGATACGCCTACTATATGCAGAAAACCGAATGGGATTGACAGGAGGAACTGAGATGGATCTGCGTCTGCATGATCTTGTGGAGCTGAAAAAGCCCCATCCCTGCGGAAGCACCCAATGGGAGATTCTCCGGGTGGGTATGGATATCAAGCTCCGCTGTCAGGGCTGCGGCCACGAACTGATGCTGCCCCGGAGCAAGGCGGAAAAAAGCATCCGTAAGATTTTGACAAAGGAGGAACCTACATGAACGGCAAACTGAAGCGGGGGATTGCCTTGGCGCTGGTGGTGGTTCTGGTGCTGGCGCTGCTGGCTTCCATGATCCTGCCCTATATTGGCTGAGACAGGAGAGACGAAAACAGGCGCTTCCATATGGAAGCGCCTCAGCTTGCGAATCTGTCTTTCCGTTTTTTGACCGTCTGGGGCGTTTCCCCGGGGAAGCGCCTGTTTTTCAGAGGTCCGGCAGCTTCTGGTCCAGGCGGTAGAAGGTGAAGGTCCCGGTTCCCAGCAGGACGCCCTCCGCCCCGGTGATTCGAACGTCCAGCACACAGAGGGATTTGCCGGCCTTTACCGTACGGGCCTCCGCTGTCAGCGTGTCGCCCACCTTGGCGCTGCGGAGATAGTGATAGGAGACGTCTACGGTCACGGCCATCGTCCCGTAGCTGGCGGCGGCGGAGCCGCAGGCGGTGTCCGCCAGGGTAAAATAGACGCCTCCGTGGGGAACGCCCAGAGGATTCACATCTTCGGCCTCCACCGTTTTGACCACCCGGGCATAGCCGGGGCCGATTTCCTCCACCAGGACGCCCTGGCGCTGAGCATAAGGGTTGTTGGCGTTGCGAAACGCTCTGATCTTTTCATAATCCATAGGGTCAGACCCTCCTTTTTCATGGGCCCATTGTATACCAGAGCGGCGCCGGTGTCAAATGGTTCGCTGTCCGCGGACCGGGATGGGACATGAGTGGAAAGAAAGAGAAAACAGGAGGCTTTGGAGACAAAATAGAAAATCTTTGAGAACCCCCTATGCAAAAGCGGAAAAATACGTTAAAATAGAAAAGCTGAAAACCCTGACAATTTTGAGATAGGAGGTCAAGCTATGGCGAACGAAAAGCCTGTATACCGCCGGGTTCTGCTGAAAATCAGCGGCGAGGCCCTTGCGGGAGATCAGCACAGCGGCCTGGACTTTGAAATGATCGGGCGGGTCTGCGACGTGGTGAAGGAATGTCTGGAGCTGAGTGTCCAGGTGGGACTGGTGGTTGGCGGCGGCAACTTCTGGCGGGGCGTCAAGGACGGCGGGGGCCGCATGGAGCGGACCAGAGCCGACCATATGGGAATGCTGGCCACGGTGATGAACTGTCTGGCGGTGGCCGATGTCTGCGAGCAGAAGGGCATCCCCGTCCGGGTCCAGACCGCCATTGAGATGCGTTCCATCGCGGAGCCCTACATCCGTTCCCGGGCCATCCGGCATCTGGAGAAGGGAAGGGTGGTCATTTTCGGCTGCGGCACCGGCAATCCCTATTTTTCCACCGATACCGCCGCCGTGCTCCGGGCCGCCGAAATCAGCGCGGACGTCATCCTGCTGGCCAAGAATGTGGACGGCGTCTATTCCGCCGACCCGGTCAAGGACCCCTCTGCCGTTAAATATGATTCCATCACGTATGACGAGGTCCTCTCCCGTCACCTGATGGTGATGGATTCCACCGCCACCTCTCTGTCCATGGATAACCACATTCCGGTTCTGCTCTTCGCCCTCAAGGACCCCCGGAACATCCTCCGGGCCCTCTGCGGCGAAAATGTGGGCACCATCGTCAGGGAGTAACCTGCTGTTTCCGGTGAGACGGAGGGGACAGCCGGGGGGCTGTCTCCGCTTCACAGATGAAAACGGGTCCGTCTCACGGATATGATTTTAAAATTCTGAAAGGAGCTTTTCATGATGTTAAAGGATGAATACAAGGTTTACGAGGAAAAGATGAAGAAGAGTATCGACTCTGTGGCCGCCGATTTCGCCTCTGTCCGGGCGGGCCGGGCCAACGCCGCCGTGCTGGACCGCATCATGGTGGACTACTACGGCAGCCCCACCCCCATCCAGCAGATTGCCGCGATTTCCTCCCCGGACCCCCGTTCTCTGGTGATTTCTCCCTGGGATGGTTCCATTCTCAAGGCGATTGAGAAGGCCATTCAGAATTCCGACCTGGGCATCAATCCCCAGAATGACGGCAAGTGCATCCGCCTGTCCTTCCCCCAGCTGACGGAGGAGCGCCGCAAGGATCTGGTGAAGCAGATTCGCAAGTATGCCGAGGGCGGCAAGGTGGCGGTGCGGAACATCCGCCGGGACGCCATGGAAAATTTCAAGAAGCAGGAAAAGAAGTCCGAAATCACCGAGGACGAGATGAAAATGGTGGAAAAGGACCTCCAGAAGCTGACGGACGACAGCTGCAAAAAGCTGGATGAGCTCCTGGAGAAAAAGGAAAAGGAATTGATGGCGGTCTGATGGCCGGGACGAAGAACGAAACGGGGCGGCTTACGCCGCCCCGCAGCTATGAAGCGGGGACAGCCGCCTGATGACAGGGCGGCGCGGAAAGGAGACCCTGAGGTCGTGCGTGTTAAATCTGAATCGGGAACAGGCGGCGGAATGAAAAAAATGCCGGTGCATATCGCAATCATCATGGACGGCAATGGCCGCTGGGCCACCCGCCGGGGTCTGCCCCGCACCGCCGGCCACAAGGCCGGGGCGGAGACGTTCCGCCGCATTGCCACCCACTGCAAGAACATCGGCGTGAAATACCTGACGGTCTACGCCTTTTCCACGGAAAACTGGAAGCGCTCGGAGGCCGAGGTGTCCGCCATTATGGCTCTGCTGAAAAAGTATCTGCTGGAGGCGGTGGACACCATGGAGCGGGACCACATCCGCCTCCACTTCTTCGGGGACATGACCCCCATTTCCCCGGAGCTCCGCGCCCTGGCCCGGGAGACCGACGAGATTACGGAGCATCTTTCCAGCGATGATTTCCAGGCCAACGTCTGCCTGAACTACGGAGGCCGGGACGAGATTCTCCGGGCGGCCCGGCGTTTTGCCGCGGACTGCGCCGCCGGGACACGAAGGCCGGAGGACCTGGACGAAGGGCTGTTTTCCGCCTACCTGGATTCCGCCGGCATCCCGGACCCGGAGCTGATTATCCGGCCCAGCGGGGAACAGCGGCTGAGCAACTTTTTGCTGTGGCAGTGCGCCTATTCGGAGTTCTATGCAACGGACACACTGTGGCCGGATTTCGACGAGGCGGAACTGGACCGGGCCATTGAGGTCTTTCGGAGCCGGGACCGGCGCTTCGGCGGCGTTTCTCTTACCTGAACAGCCCTGATTCCGGCGGGCTGATATCGAGGGGAGCGCGTAAGCGCGGAAGGAAGCACGGCGCGAAAGGAAGCACGGTGCGAAAGTAAGCACGGTGCGAAAGGAAGCATGGCGCGGGAGGGAGGAAAAAATGGATCGAAAAGCGATGGCCCGGGAAACTCTGGAGATTATGGACCGGGGCTTCTATACGCCGGAGGGCGGCGGACAGGAACGGATTTTCATTGGAGAGGACCTGAAGCAGTCCGTCCGGAGCAGCATCCTGATTACCCCCGAAGAGGGCGAAACCATACTGGAGGCCTACCGCGGTCCCGCCGGGCGTCCGAACCCGGAGACCCGGGTGGAAAACCTCTCCACGGTGGAGGCCCTGCGGGCTCTGGCAGCGGAGGGAAAAACCGGCGTCGGTGTGCTGAACTTCGCCAGCGCCAAGAACCCCGGCGGCGGCTTCCTCAACGGGGCCAATGCCCAGGAGGAGAGCCTGGCCGTCTCCAGCACCCTCTATCCCACCCTCACCGCCCATGAGGAATATTACAGGAAAAACCGCGCCCACCGCTCCATGATGTACCTGGATTACGCCATCTACTCCCCGGATGTGGTCTTCTTCCGGGACGGCGGATTCCGGCTGACCCCCGCGCCGGTCAAGGCGGATGTGCTGACCCTGCCCGCTGTCAATATGGGGCAGGTGCTTTTGAAGGGGGAGGACCCGGAGGAGGCCAAGCGGGTTATGCGGCGGAGAATGGGGCTGGCCCTGGCCATCTTCGCCCGGCAGGGGGCGCGCCATTTGATTCTGGGGGCCTTTGGCTGCGGCGTGTTCCGGAACGACCCCCGGGATATTGCGGCCTGGTGGAGGGAACTGCTGGAGGGGGACATGGGAAAGTCCTTCGACTCGGTGTTCCACGCCGTCCTTGACCGTTCCCGGGACCAGCGCTGCATCCGAGCTTTTCATGAATTTCAGGAATTTCAGGAATAAGCGTCCGGCCTGACTGCGAAGGGGGTTGATTTTTTGAAATCGAGAATTCTGGTGGCCGTGGTGGGCGTGCCGGTTCTGCTGTACGTGGTGCTGGCCGCGCCGCCGCTGGTGATGGAGATAGCCTTGGCCGTTCTGGCGTGTATTGGCGGCAATGAGCTGCAAAAATGCGTCAGTGGGAAGGAGCAGAGAACGCTGTTATTGCTGAGCGGACTCTGCGCCGGCCTGACGGTGGTCTGGTATTACAATTCACCGGAGTTTGTGAGAGGGTTGTTTCTGTATGCTGCCCTGATTTTCTTTGGCTACGCTATTTTCAAGGGCGGCGAGGTGAAATTTAGCCAGATTATGGCGGGGCTCTTCGGGAGCATCGCCATCGGCTACTCCTTTTCCGCCTTCCTCCGGCTGGAGGCCTCCGGCGTCCATCGGGCCTGGCTGCTGCTGCCCTTCATCCTCAGCTTCGCCTGCGACACCTTCGCCTTTTTCTCCGGCCTCACCCTGGGAAAGCACAAGCTGGCCCCCAAGGTCAGCCCGAAGAAGACCATCGAGGGCTCCATCGGCGGACTGCTGGGGAATGTGGCCTGCGGCCTGCTGTTCGTCTGGGTGATGGACCGCTTTTTCGGCGGCAGCGCCATCGGCTACGGCCCCATGGCCCTGCTGGCCCTGGCCTGCGGCGTGGTGGCCCAGATTGGCGACCTGAGCTTTTCCCTCATCAAGCGGGAATTCGGCATCAAGGACTACGGACACCTCTTCCTGGCCCACGGCGGCGTGCTGGACCGCTTTGACAGCGTGCTCTTTGTGGCCCCGGTGGTTGAGATACTTTTCAGCTTTCTGAAATAGAATAGGGTATGGATATGAAAGAGGCAAGCAGGAACATTGTGGTCCTGGGGTCCACCGGCTCCATTGGCCGGCAGACTCTGGACGTGGCGGAGCAGCTGGGGCTGCGGGTGTTGGCCCTCACCGCCGATAAAAGCGTGGACCGGATGGAGGCCCAGGCCCGGAAGTTCCGCCCCGGGCTGGTTGTCATGACCAACCCGGAAGCGGCCCGGGACCTGAAAAGCCGTCTGGCGGACACGGAGACCAGGGTGCTGGCGGGCCCTGCCGCTCTGGAGGAGGCCGCCGCGGCGCCGGAGGCGGACACGGTGGTCACCGCCGTGGTGGGCATGGTGGGCCTGCGGCCCACTCTCGCCGCCATTGCGGCAAAAAAACGCATTGCCTTGGCCAACAAGGAGACTCTGGTCTGCGCCGGGGAACTGGTGATGGATGCGGCGGAGAAGAGCGGCGCGGAGATCGTCCCGGTGGACTCCGAGCATTCCGCCATTTTCCAGTGTCTCCAGGGCTGTGGGGACCGGCGGGAGATACGCCGGCTGATTCTGACCTGCTCCGGCGGGCCCTTTTACGGCATGAGCCGGGAAGAGGCGGGCAGAATGACAAGAGAGGACGCCCTGCGTCATCCCAATTGGACCATGGGCCCCAAGATTACGGTGGACTGCGCGACCCTGATGAACAAGGGTCTGGAGGTCATTGAGGCCATGCGGCTTTACCGTCTGCCGCTGGAACAGGTGGACGTGGTGATTCACCGGCAGAGCATCGTTCACTCCCTGGTGGAATTCCGGGACGGGGCGGTGCTGGCCCAGCTGGGGACGCCGGATATGCGCCTGCCCATCCGCTACGCCCTGACCTACCCGGCCCGGGGCGAGAATCCGGCGGAGCCGCTGGACCTTCTGCGCTGTCCGCCGCTGACTTTTGCCCGGCCGGACCGGGAGACGTTCCCCTGCCTTCGTCTGGCGGAGGTTGCGGCGGTCAAGGGCGGGACGGCGTGTACCATACTGAATGCCGCCAATGAAGAGGTAGTCCGGCTGTTTCTGGCGGACCGCATCGGGTTTGACGACATCTTCCGGCTGACCATTGGGGCCATGACGGACATCCCGGTGGTGCTGAATCCCTCCCTGGAGGATATCCTGGCGGCGGACGGGTCGGCTCGGGACTGGGTTCTGAGCCATTGGAAATCTTGATAGTAGGAGCGTTTTTGCGGCATGACTTTCATCTATGTTCTGGCGGCCATTTTGATTTTCGGCCTGCTGATTGCCCTCCATGAGCTGGGGCACTTCACGGCGGCGAAGCTCTGCGGCGTAAGGGTGAACGAGTTCTCCATCGGCATGGGGCCCCTGCTGTGGCACAGGGAAACGGAAGAGACCCAATATTCTTTGCGGCTTCTGCCTGTAGGCGGCTTCTGCGCCATGGAGGGAGAGGACGAGGATACAGGTGATGAACGCGCCTTTGCCCGCCAGGGCTTTTGGAAAAAGCTGGTCATCCTGACTGCCGGAGCCTTCATGAATTTCCTAACGGGGGTGCTGATTCTGCTGGTGCTCTACGCCGGAGAGTCCGCCTTTTATGTGGACCAGATTGTGGGCTTTGCCGACGGCTTCCCCCTGGAGGGGGAGGACGGTCTGATGGTGGGGGACGTCATCTACAAGATTGACGGCTACCGCACCTACATGCGCCGGGACTCGGAGCTCTTCCTTCGGTATAATGACGGTCAGGGCGTAGATATGGTGGTGCTGCGGGACGGGGAGAAGGTGACCCTGAAGGATTTTCCCATGTACCGGAGCACCTACGACGGCCAGGAAGGCAGGTTCGGCCTGTCCATCGGCGGTCTGGAGATTCCCGCCACGGCCTGGACCAAGCTCCAGTTCGGCTGGTATCAGGCCCTGGACTTTGTGCAGCTGGTGTGGTTCAGTCTCGTGCAGCTGGTGACGGGCAACGCGGGCATGAACGATCTCAGCGGCCCGGTGGGCATCGTCACCACCATCACTGAGGTGGGGGCGGCCTCTAAAACGGCCCTGATTGCGGTACAGAACATTGCCTATTTTGCCGCCCTCATTGCGGTGAACCTGGCGGTGATGAACCTGCTGCCCATTCCCGCCCTGGACGGGGGCCGGATTTTCTTCCTGGCCGTGGATGCGGTGACGATGGCCCTTTTTAAACGGAAGGTGCCGGAGAAGTATCAGGCGGCGGTGAACGCGGCGGGACTGGTGATGCTGCTGGGGTTCATGTTTCTGGTGACGGTTCACGATGTGTTTAAGCTGTTCCAATGAGAGAGACGCCGCAACAGATTGTAGCGTAGAAGGAGAAAAGGGTATGGACTTTACACTGAGGCCCTGGCGTCCGGAGGACGCCGCCGCCATTGTGCCTCATGCCAACGATCTGGCGGTGGCGGAGAATCTGCGGGACGTGTTTCCTCATCCCTATACGCCGGCGGACGCGGAGTGGTTTGTTGGCGACTGTGTGGAGCATGAGGGCGAGGGGAGACTGTGCCGGACCATCGTCATTGACGGCCAGGCGGCAGGCAGCGTCAGCCTGTTCCTGGGAAAAGACGTGTATCGGAAGAGCGCCGAGCTGGGCTACTGGCTGGGCCGCGCCTTCTGGGGAAGGGGCGTCATGACCCGGGCGGCGGGGCTGATTTGCGCCGAGGGCTTTCGGACCTGGGACATTGCCCGGATTTACGCCGAGCCCTATGCCGTCAATACCGGCTCCCGGCGGGTGCTGGAGAAGGCGGGCTTCACCCTGGAGGGAACCCTGCGCAGCAGCGTTTTTAAGAACGGAAGGCTGATGGATTCCTGTATTTACGGATTGCTGAGAGAGGAAGCGAAGGCATGACAAAACGCCTGATGGTGGGCAGGGTGCCGGTGGGCGGAGGCGCTCCGGTGAGCATCCAGTCCATGTGCAACACAAAAACCGACGACGTGGCCGCCACGGTGGCCCAGATCAGGGCTCTGGAGGACGCCGGGTGCGAGATCATCCGGGTGGCCATTCCGGACCAGGCGGCAGCGGAGGCGGTGGACCGCATCAAGGAGCAGATTTCCATTCCGCTGGTGGCGGATATACATTTCAATTACAAATACGCCCTCATGTGCGCGGAGCGGGGCATTGACGCCATCCGCATCAACCCCGGAAACATCGGCGGGGAGGACCATGTAAAGGCGGTGGCCGATACATGCCGCGGGAGGAAAATTCCCATTCGTGTGGGGGTTAACGGCGGGTCCCTGGAAAAGGAGCTGCGGGCGAAATACGGCGGCGTTACCGCCGAGGCGCTGGCGGAGAGCGCCATGGGTCACGTGCGGCTGCTGAACAAGTTCGACTTTGACGACATCTGCATCTCCGTCAAGTGCTCCGATGTGCCCCTGACCATGGCGGCCTACCGCATGCTGAGCGAGCGGACGGATTACCCCTTGCATCTGGGCGTCACCGAGGCGGGCACCCCCTCCATGGGCATGGTGAAATCCGCCATGGGCATCGGGGGCCTGCTTTGCCTGGGGATAGGCGACACCATCCGGGTCACCCTCACCGCCGACCCCATAGAGGAAATATATGCCGCCCGGAAGATTCTGCGGGCGGCGGGTCTTCGGAAAGAGGGTGTCAACCTCATCGCCTGCCCCACCTGCGGCCGGACCCGCATCGACCTGATTCCCATGGCGGAGGAGGTGGAACGGCGTCTGGCGGGCTGCAAAAAGAACATCACGGTGGCGGTGATGGGCTGCGCCGTCAACGGCCCCGGAGAGGCCGCCGCGGCCGATATCGGCATTGCCGGCGGCAGGGGAGAAGGGCTGCTGTTCCGAAAAGGTGAAATCCTTTACAAGGTCCCCCAGGAGCAGCTTGTAGACGCGCTGATGAAGGAGATTGAACAGCTGTGATCCCCCTGCGGAAATGATAAGTTAGGAATTGAGGATATGTCGAGAAACATCCCGTTTTTTGAAATGTTCGCGGAGCTCCAGGCGTCCCCGGAGCTGCGGCTCAGGCTGGCAGGGGCGCTGCTGACCTATGCCCAGATCAGCCAGAAGGACCTTTCCATAGAGCTGCGCCTGACCGTCCGGGACGCATTGACCCCGGAGGAGCTCCAGTCCCTGAAATCCATGATTGGAGCGGTTTACGGCTTCAGCCATGTGGAGATCGCGGAGACTGTCGCGGAGCCGGAGCATGACGTCTGGCCCGGCGGCGGTCAGGCGGAACAGGCCGGCAGGCTTGAGAAATCGGAGAAACCGGAGAAGCCGGAGAAACCGAAAAAACCGGGCGGCGGACCCGCCGCCGGGCAGCGGCCCTCCGACGGAAAAGCGAAAAAAGGGTCCCGGAAGAATCTCACGGCGCTGCTGGGGAACCCCATTAAGGGCCGCCCCATTCCCATGAAGGAGCTTAACCTGAAAATGGGGGCCGCTGTGGTGGAGGGGAAGGTGTTTGCCTTTGAGTGCCGGGAGACCCGGCGGCCCGGAATGTGGCGGCTGAGCTTTGACATGACGGACTACACCAATTCCGTCACCGTCCAGAAGAATCTCACCGCCAAGGAGGCCCAGAGGCTGGAGCGCTCCATCCACACCGGCATGTGGCTGCGGGTTCAGGGAAAAATGGAGCCCACCTGGGATGGAAAGGATATCCAGCTGAACCCGCTGCATATCAACGAGGCCGAGCACGACGCCCGGCAGGACACTGCCCCGGAGAAGCGGGTGGAGCTTCATCTGCACACCCAAATGAGCAATATGGACGCCCTCACCGATACCAAGGAGGCTGTGAAAACGGCTATCCGCTGGGGCCATCCCGCCATTGCCATTACGGACCACGGCTGCGCCCAGTCCTTCCCCGCGGCCTGGAAGGCGGCGGGAGATAAGATTAAAATTCTTTATGGCGTAGAAGGCTATTTCATCAACGATCTGGACGACCGGCTGGCGGTCCACGGCCAGGGAGACGGTTCCCTGGAATCGGAGATCGTCTGTTTTGACATTGAGACCACTGGCTTGAAGGCAAACCGGGACGCTATCATTGAGATTGGCGCGGTGGTGCTGCGGAAGGGGGAGCTGGCGGAGGAATTCCAGACCTTTGTGGACCCGGAGTGCCGCCTGATGCCGGATACCATCGGCCTCACAGGCATCACTGAAGAAATGCTGAAGGACGCTCCCTCTCTCAGGGAGGCGCTGGAGGCGTTTTTGAAGTTCGTAGACGGACGGCCTCTGGCGGGGCACAACGTGGAGTTCGACATCAGCTTCATCCGGGAGGGCTGCGCACGGGTGGGGCTGGCCTTCCGCCCCACGTATGTGGACTCTCTGATTCTGGCCCAGAATCTGCTGCCGGAGCTGAAGAAACACAAGCTGGATATTGTGGCGGAGCATCTCCAGCTGCCCGCCTTCAATCACCACCGGGCTTTGGCGGACGCCGGGGCGGTGGCCTATATGCTGCCCCATTTCTGGAAGCGGCTCCATGAGTCCGGGGTCCATACCATTCAGGCCGTCAACGCCGAGATGGAAAAGCTGCGGCCCCAGGGGAATCGGGTCAAGCGGAGACCCAAGCATATCATTCTTCTGGCCCGGAACAAGACGGGTCTGAAAAACCTCTACCAGATGATTTCCGCCTCCAACCTCAAATTTTTCCGCCAGAAGCCCCTGATACCCAAGAGCTTTCTGAACCAACACCGGGAGGGGATCATCGTCGGCTCCGCCTGCGAGGCGGGAGAGCTGTTCCAGGCGGTGAAGGATTTCAAGGACTGGGACGAGCTGAAGCGCATTGCCTCCTATTACGATTACCTGGAGATTCAGCCCATTTGCAACAACATGTTCATGCTCCGGAAGGGCGAGGTCCAGACGGAGGAGGACCTGCGGAATTTCAACCGCACCATTGTCCGTCTGGGGGAGGAGCTTCAAAAGCCCGTCTGCGCCACCGGAGACGTTCACTTTCTGGAGCCGGAGGACGAGGTATACCGCCACATCATTCTGGCCTCGAAAAAGTATCCGGACGCCAACGAGTCCCTGCCCATCTACTTCAAGACCACGCAGGAGATGCTGGAGGAATTCAGCTACCTGGGGGAGGAAAAGGCCTATGAGGTGGTGGTGGCCAATACCCGGCTGGTGGCGGACCAGATCGAGACCTTTGAGCTGCTGCCGGGGGACCTGTTTCCCCCCCGGCTGGAGAACTCCAGAGAGGACCTGAACCGTCTGGTCTGGGAGAAGGTGCACCGGCTCTACGGCGAGGAGCCGCCCCAGCTGATTGTAGACCGGCTGAATATAGAGCTGGGGGGCATTCTGGGAAAATACGACGTGGTGTATATGTCCGCGCAGAAGCTGGTGCAGCGGTCCCTGGAAAACGGATATCTGGTGGGCTCCCGGGGCTCCGTGGGCTCGTCTCTGGCGGCCTATATGTCCGGCATCACGGAGGTGAACTCCCTGCCGCCCCACTACCGCTGCCCTCAATGCAGGAACAGCGAGTTCATTCAGGACGGCTCCTATGGCTGCGGCGCGGACATGCCGGATAAAATCTGCCCCGTCTGCGGGACGCCGTATGAAAAGGACGGCTTCGACATCCCCTTTGAGACCTTCTTGGGCTTCGGCGGCGGCAAAGTGCCGGATATCGACCTGAATTTCTCCGGCGAATACCAAGCCCGGGCCCACCGCCACGCCATTGAGATGTTCGGTGAGACCCAGGTTTTCCGGGCGGGCACCATTGGCACTCTGGCGGACAAGACCGCCTATGGCTTTGTCAAGAAGTATCTGGAGGAAAACGGCCTCACCGCCTGCCGGGCGGAGGAAAACCGGCTGACCCAGGGCTGCGTGGGGGCCCGCCGGACCACCGGCCAGCACCCCGGGGGACTGGTGGTGGTGCCGGACGACATGGACATGGAGGACTTCTGTCCCGTCCAGCACCCGGCGGACGCGGGGGAGTCCGACACCATCACGACCCATTTTGAATATCACTCCATGGAGGCCAACCTGCTGAAGCTGGATATGCTGGGACACGATGACCCCACCATGGTGCGGATGATGCAGGACATCACCGGCGTGGATCCCCAGAAGATTCCCCTGGACGACCCGGATACCATGTCCATTTTCACCTCCAGCAAAATCCTGGGCTATGAGAATGACGAGGTCCTGGGTCCCACCGGGGCGGTGGCCATTCCGGAGTTCAACACCAAGTTCACACGGCAGATGCTGGTGGACACCAAGCCCAAGGATTTCAATACCCTGGTGCGGCTGTCCGGCTTCTCCCACGGTACCGATGTGTGGGCGGGCAACGCCCGGGAACTGATTCTCAGCGGAACGGCCAGCGTTCTGGAGACGGTGGGCTGCCGGGACGACATCATGCTCTATCTGATTTCCAGGGGCCTGGACCCGAAGATGAGCTTCAAAATCATGGAGTCCGTCCGAAAGGGCAAGGTCAAAAAGGGCGGCTTCGAGGACGGATGGGTGGAGGCCATGAAGGAGCACGACGTACCGCCCTGGTATATTGATTCTCTGGCGAAGATCGGCTATCTGTTCCCCAAGGCCCACGCCGTGGCCTATGTCATGATGGCCTTCCGGATTGCCTGGTACAAGGTGCACAAGCCCCTGGCCTTTTACGCCACCTTCTTCTCCGTCCGGGCCAAGGCCTTTGACGCCGAATTCTGCTGCGCCGGAAAGGACGCGGTGAAGCGGAAAATCCGGGAGATTGAGAACAATAAAAGCGCCACCGCCGTGGAACAGAACCTGATGACCACCCTGGAGGTCTGCTATGAGTTCTACCTTCGGGGCTTCCACTTCGACACCATCGACATCTACCGTTCCGACGCGACCAGGTTTGTCATTACGGACAACGGCCTTCTGCCGCCCTTTACCACGGTTCACGGCCTGGGCGAGGCGGCGGCGCTGGACACGGTGGAGAAGCGGAAGGGAAGGGAGTTTATCTCCATCGACGAGTTTTCCACCTGCTGCAATAAGCTCTCCAAGACCCACATTGAGCAGCTGAAGGCCCTGGGGGCCTTCGCGGGGATGCCGGAGACGAGTCAGATGACGCTTTTCTGAATGGACCAAAAAGGAGGCCGCGGGTGTGTGGATGCCGGTTTCGGCGCTGCTTCTGTCATGCGTTCTGGCAGTTCTTTTTGCCTGCCTGCTGCTTGGCTTCTGGACGCTGTTCGGGGCAGGCATCCTGCGCCTGCCGCTTTACCTTGCGCCCCGTCTGACGGCGGCATACCGGCTGAGGCGGTTCCTCCGCTCCGGCAAAAAGGTCCGGGTGGCCGGCTTCGGGGACCCGGAAGCGGGGGAGGAGCCCGGTTTTCATCTGGTGTTCGATGGAACCCCCGGGCAGGACAGCGGGCTGACGGCGCTCCTGTTTTCTGAAATCGAGCCCCGGAGCCTTGCTGAAAACGCGGCGGCTTTTCAGGGAATTCAGGGAAGGACGGCGGAGGCCTACTGTTACTTGAACAGCCTGACAGGGGTTCAGCTGACAGGAACGCTGGAGGCGGGGGATGACGGGCTTCGCCTCCTCGTCCGCAGAATCAGGCTCTCCGGCAGGGAAAAGGAGATTTTCCTCAAATGAGGACGCGGAAGAACGGTTTTGTATATTTTCGTTATGGACTTCCGGAGGAAAAGGGTGTATACTTGGATGTCGAAAAAACGAAAGGAGCATACCGTAATGCTGAGCGAAAAAGTTGCCGCCCTGCTGAATGAGCAGATCAACAAGGAGTTTTACTCCGCCTATCTCTATTTGGATTTCTCCAATTTCTTTGAGGCCCGGGGTCTGGACGGTTTTGCCAACTGGTACAAGATTCAGGCCCAGGAGGAGCGGGATCATGCCATGCTCTTCTATCAGTACCTGCACAACAACAACGCCAAGGTGACCCTGGGAGCCATCGCGCAGCCGGACAAGGAGCTGAGCAGCGATATGGCGGTGCTCCAGGCCGGTCTGGAACATGAGCTGTATGTGACAGGCCTGATTAACGATATCTATGCCGCCGCCCATGAGGTGAAGGACTTCCGGACCATGCAGTTCCTGGACTGGTTCGTGAAGGAGCAGGGCGAGGAAGAGGACAACGCCAACGACCTGATCTCCAAGATGGAGCTCTTCGGTTCCGACCCCAGGAGCCTGTACATGCTTAACAGCGAGCTGGCCGGCCGGGTGTACAGCGCGCCGTCTCTGGTGCTGTAAGGCAGAGAGAAAACACAGTGAAAGCGAAGGGCCCGAGAGATACGTCTCGGGTCCTTTGACAGGCTGAGGCCGCCCCTTCGGGCGGCCTCCTGTGTTATGCGGCGGGCGTTCAAAGTCCGAAATCCTGAAAAATACCGTACCAGTAGACCTGACAGCGGGTACGCGCCAAGGCTTCGCTTGATATCCTCTCTCCGTTTTTGCGCCTCTTATACAGGTCCAGCATGGGAGAAAAGTCATTTTCCGAGAGCCGCCGCCGACCGCTGATGCTGCTTTTGGGGTCATGGCTCCTGCCTGACTCCACATAGATGGTTCCGCCTTCTTCATAGGCATAAAACCAGCGGGGCCTGTACCCAGGGCGGACGGGAGCGGTGGGAATATCTCGAGGGCTCGTGTGCAGCTCAGCCGCAATCTCCTGATAGGACGCCATCAGCCATCCAGCTTCCCGTTGCACCTGGCCAGAAATCTGTCGTTGTTGATAATGGCCCTGGTGTGGGTCCCCTTGCCGATGGGGCCCTTTTCGTCCCAGGCGGAGACCTTGAAGTCCACCATTTTGCCATTCTCCGAGACGCTGATGATTTCCGCCTCGGCCCAGACCTTCATGCCCACAGGGGTAGGGGCGTCGTGGCTGATGTCCAGACGGGTGCCCACGCTGCCCTGCTCCTCAGCCAGAAAGGTCTGGAGGGCCGTCAGAGCGGCGTTTTCCATCATGGCCGCCATAAAGGGCGTGCCGAACACCGGCAGGGTCCCGGAGCCTGCGGCGGCTGCGGTGAGCTGCTGGGTGACTGTCTGTTCCAGCTGGCATTTTGTTCCAATCATAATCATAGTGAAATCTCCTACTGTGTCCGTGCCGCAGAAAAGGGCGGCAGGCATTTGTTTTGTCAGATACCCAGCTCTGTCCAGAGCTCGTTGTACAGCTGCCGGGTCTCGAAGGGCAGAACCAGATAGGCCTCGCAGCGCTCCAGCACCTCCGGAGGGGCGGCGATGATGTCATAGTCCGCCGGGTCCAGCTCCTCTTCGTACAGCTCCTGATAGTAAGCGGGATACTGCTCCAGGGCCTCCTGGTTGGGGGAGCCGTACCAGAGGTAGTCCATGTTGGCAAGGTTTGCCTCTGTGGAGGCGATGAAGTTAATCCAGGCCATGGCCTCGTCATAGTGGGGGGCGTCCTTCAGCACGCACATGGCGTCCATGAACCAGTTGGAGCCCTCCTCCGGCACCGCAAAGCAGAGGTCCTCGTTATTTTCCCGCATGGTGAGGTAGTCCCCGGCGTAGTATACGCCGATGGCGGCGTTGCCGCCCTCCAGCTTCTGGAAAATCTCGTCCATGACGAAGGACTGATAGACGCCCCGGTTTTTCGCGTCCTTGAGAAGCTGGAAGGCTTCCCGCAGTTCCGTTTCGTCGGTGGTGTTCAGGGAATAGCCCAGGTAGCTCAGGGCCGTAGCCATGGCGTCCCGGGAGTTGCGGAACATCAGCACGTTTCCGGCATACTGGTCGTCGAAGAGGACGGACCAGCTGGTAACGGGCCCGTTTACCATGGTTTCATTGTAGATGATGCCCACGGTGCCCCAGGCATAGGGAACGGAATAGCGCTCCTGGGGGTCGTAGGTCAGGCCCTTAAAGCGGTCCGAGATAAGGGCGTAGTTGGGAATCTGGCTGAAATCCAACTCCGACAGCATGTTTTCCTCAATCAGCTGGGAAATCATGTAATCGGAGGGGACGATGACGTCGTAATCTCCCGCGCCGCTCTTCAGCAGGGAGTAGAGGGTTTCGTTGCTCTCGGCGGTCTGGTAGTTGACGATGATGCCGGTTTCCTCTTCAAATTGGGTAATCAAATCCTCGTCGATATACTCGCCCCAGCTGCATACATTAACCACCGGCTGTGCGTTGGTGGCCCCAGTGAGGAGCACCACCGCCGCCAGGAAGCAGGCCGCCAGGGCTCCCGCCGCGCCCCGGCGAAGCTTCCTGCCGCGGGGCGTGTCAAAGAACTGGCTGAAACGGCTGGAGACGGGCCTGTGCTCCTCTCCTCTCCGCTCTGCCCGGGCCTCCCGGAGGTTGACCACCACCAGCAGGGCCAGCACTGTGATGAAGAGCAGGGTGGATATGGCGTTGATCTCCGGCGTCACCCGCTTTTTCGTCATGCCGTAGATGGTCATGGCCAGGGTGGAGGAGGAGGAACCGGCGGTGAAATAGCTGATGATGAAGTCGTCCACGCTCATGGTGAAGGCCGTCAAAGCGCCGGAGGTGATGCCGGGCTTGATTTCCGGCAGGATGACCTTCCAGAAGGCCTGCATCCAGGTGCAGCCCAGGTCCATGGCGGCGTCCACCAGGTTTTTATCCATCTGCCGCAGCTTGGGTCCCACGGAGAGAATCACGTAGGGGATGTTGAAGGTGACGTGGGCAATCAGAAGTGTGCCGAAGCCCAGAGTCAGCCGCTCCGGCAGGACGATCAGGCCCTGAACGCCGTTGAACCAGATGGCAAAATCACTCCAGAAGGTGAAGAAAGCCACGAAAAACAGGCACATGGCTACGCCCGTCACAATGTCGGCGTTCATCATGGGGATGTTGTTCACCGTGTTCAGCAGGTTCCGGGACCGCCGCCGGAGGCTGTAGAAGCCGATGGCGGCGAAGGTGCCGGCCACGGTGGCGATGGCGGTGGCCAGCAGGGAGACCAGCAGCGTCGTGTAGACGCTGCGCATGATCAGCCGGTTGCGGAACAGCTCCCGGTACCAGTCCAGGGAAAAGCCGCTCCAGACGACGTTGCTGTTGCCTCTGTTGAAGGAGAAGACAATCAGAAGGAAAATAGGGGCGTAGAGGAAGAGGAACACCAGGGCGGTAAAGACCCGGCTCACAATCGAATTCCGGCGTTTCACAGCATCACCGCCTGTTCCTCGCCCTCACCGAAGCGATTCATCACCACCATGCAGACCACGACAATCAGCATCATTACCAGGGAGATGGCGGCGCCCAGCTGGGGGTTATAGGCTCCGCCCAGGAACTGCTGTTCAATCAGGTCCCCCAGAATCATCTCCGTGCCGCCGCCCAGCATTTTGCTGATGGCAAAGGTGGAGACCGAGGGGACGAAGACCATGGTGATGCCGGAGAGGACCCCCGGCAGGCTCAGGGGCAGAATGACCTTGCGGAAGACGCTGAGGGCGTCGGCCCCCAGGTCCCGGGCCGCCTCGATGAGGGACCCGTCCAGCTTGACAATGACGGAGTAGATGGGCAGAATCATGAAGGGCAGGTAGTTGTACACCATGCCCAGAATCACAGCCCCCTGGGTGTTCATCATGGGGAAATAGCTCAGCTCGGTTCCAAAGAGGCTGTTGTACAGGTGAATCAGGCCGATTTTCTGAAACAGCCGGTTCAGAAGTCCGTTGTTTTCCAGAATGGACATCCAGGAATAGGTCCGCAGCAGAAAGTTGATCCACATGGGCAGCATGATGAGCACCATGGCGGCCCGCTGGAAGCGGGGCCCCTCCTTGCTCATGACATAGGACACAGGGTATCCGATCAGCAGGCAGATCAGCGTGGCAATCAGGGCCAGCTTGAAGGAGCGGCCGAATACCACGGCATAGGTGCCCATCCGGGCGAAATTGTCCAGAGTGAAGCCGCCGGCGTCGCTGGAAAAGGCATAAATCACCACCAGGACAATGGGGGCCACCACGAACAGGGCCATCCAGACCACATAGGGGACGGCAAACCGGGAGAGCTTATGATTCATCCCCGCTGCCCTCCTCCGGCTCCACCACATCCAGCTCGTCGTATTCGTCCGAGAAGGAGGAATAATCGCCAAACATGCCGGAATACGGGCTCTTTTTCATGACATGGATGCCGTCGGGGTCAATCTTGATGCCGATGCGGGCGCCCACGGGAGAGTGGTCCGTGGTCTGAATCAGCCACTTGAAGCCCCGGAAATCCACAATGATGTCGTACTGCATCCCCTTGAAGGTGACGTTGGTGACGGTGCCGGTCAACTGGCCCTGCTCCACAGGAACAATGTCGATGTCCTCCGGGCGGATGACCACATCCACCGGCTCGTTTTCGGCAAAGCCCCCGTCCAGACAGGGGAACTGACGGCCATACATCTGAACCAGGTGGTCCTGAACCATCAGCCCGTCGATGATGTTGGACTCCCCGATAAAGTCCGCCACAAAGGCGTTTTTCGGCTCGTTGTAGATATCCTCGGGGGTGCCGATCTGCTGGATGGAGCCCTTGTCCATGACAACGATAGTGTCGGACATGGTGAGGGCTTCCTCCTGGTCATGGGTGACATATATAAATGTGATGCCCACCTGCTGCTGAATGCGCTTCAGTTCAATCTGCATATCCTTCCGGAGCTTGAGATCGAGGGCGCCCAGGGGCTCGTCCAGCAGCAGCACCTTGGGCCGGTTTACCAGAGCCCTGGCAATGGCCACCCGCTGCTGCTGGCCGCCAGAGAGGGCGTCAATGCGCCGGTTTTCAAAGCCCTTGAGGCTGACGGCTTCCAGCATCTCCATGACTCTGGAGCGGATTTCCTCCTCCGGAAGCCGGTTCCTCCGTTTTCCGGAGGCGTCCGGCAGACGCTGCATCCGAAGACCAAAAGCGATGTTCTCAAATACGTTCAGATGGGGAAACAGAGCGTATTTTTGGAACACCGTGTTGATCTGCCGCTTGTGAGGCGGGACATCATTGATCCTCACACCGCCGAACAGAACGTCTCCCGACGCAGGGGTCGTGAAGCCGCCGATAATCCGCAGCGTGGTGGTTTTGCCGCACCCGCTGGGTCCAAGCAGTGTGAGGAATTCTTTGTCATTGATGTAGAGATTTAAGTGATCGAGAACCAGCTCGTCGTCGTACGCCATGCAGAGATCCCGCAGGCGAATCAACTCTTTGGACATGTATCCTCCCCCGTTTCATTGTTTGTTTCGCCCCAAACCGAACTCGGTTCCGGCTGCTCTTGATGAAATTCAAAAACACGGGCCCTGCCGGGAACACAGGACCGGGATGGGACATTGATTTTCAGCCTCTTTCCTCTGTTGAGTTTTGGGAAACTTTCTCGTCGAAATTCAGCAATGACTGCATGATAACGAAAGTGCCGGGAAATGTCAAGAGAATATCTGTATTTTATGAACAAATTTTAACGTGCCGGGAAATACTTTTCCCGAAAGGGCACGTCCTCCACCGTGAAGGTCCTGCCCCGCAGGTAGTTCAGCATTCCGGCGTCCGTGGGCAGGGAGAAGGCCAGCTGATAGGCGTACAGGGCCTGACGGGTCTCCTGATAGCGGCGGTTCACATCGCCCCTTCCATACTTTCCGTCTCCCAGCAGGGGACAGCCCAGGGCGGCCATGGAGACGCGAATCTGGTGGGTCCGGCCCGTCAGTAGCCGGCAGCGCACCAGGGACAGCTCCCCCCGGGTCTCCAGGGTCTCATAGAGGGTGACGGCGGTTTTGCCGCCGGGGACGGGACGGCGGTGGAAGGTGACCAGCTTTTGCGCCTCGTCCTTGGTGAGGAAGCCCTCGATTTTTCCGGCGGCGGGCTGAGGACGGCCCACCGTGACGCAGAGATAGGACTTTTCCAGTTCATGGTCCCGGATTTTTTCGTTGAGAATCCGCAGGGTTCCGGCATTTTTGGCCGCGATGACAATGCCGCCTGTGTTCCGGTCGATGCGGTTGCACAGGGCGGGGGCAAAGGCGTTTTCCTGCCGGGGGTTCCACTCCCGTTTCTGGTAGAGATAGGCCTGGATATGGTTGATGAGGGTGTTGACCTTTTCGGTTTCGTCGGCATGGACCACCAGGCCGGGCCGCTTGTCCGCCAAAAGCAGGTTTTCGTCCTCATAGACGATGGTCAGACGGGGCTGAAAAATGGAGAGGAAGAGATTTTCCTCTCGGGGCTTGTCAAAGAACTCGTCGTTGATATATAATTGAAGCACATCCCCGGCCTGGAGCCGGACGTCCCGTTTGGAGCCCCTGCCATTGACCTTCACCCGCTTGAGGCGGATGTATTTTTGCAGCAGGGCAGGGGGGAGAAGAGGCAGGTTCTTGGCCACGAAGCGGTCCAGACGCTGCCCGGCGTCATTTTTTCCAATGGTAAACTCCCGCATGACGGACCTCCTGAGGATATTTTGTCCATCATACCTGTTTTGGGGGAAAATGTAAAGGAGGAAAGCGGAGATGTCCGCGGGGATTTTCGGCCGGTTTTTTTCAGCCGGCGGCGGGACTTTGTATACAAGACGGTTAAGAACCTGTATTCACAACCTCTGAACGCTGTCTGGACGGCCTTTTTCCCGCCATACCGCGTCGATTTCCCTTGCAATCCGTCAGGATTGCTGCGGAAAATCTCCTTGTCTGACAGGAAAAATTTCCGTCCATCCAGCATCCCGAGGCTATGAATACAGGTTCTAAGACGGCGGGGGAGACGCCCCGCCGGAGAAGGGGGAATCACCATGAGCGACATAAAGGCGGAAGCCCTGCTGGCCGCTGTCCGGGACGAGAAGCTCTGGATTGGGCGCTTTACCCAAACGGGCTACAAGGCCGCCTTTCAGGAGTACGAGGCCCGGTTCGGGCCTGCTTACCGGGAGGCGGTTCAAAGCGCCGGGGCGGAGGGACGCGAGGCCCTGACGGCGGCGCTGCTGGACGGCATGGAGGCGGACTGGGGCCGGCAGAGGCCCTGGAACCGCTCCCTGGCCCGGCTGAATACCCGGCAGATGCTGGTTCAGTACCTCTCGCCGCTGCTGCTGAGTCTGGAGGAGCAGACGCCGGGCTGTCGGGCCCTGGCGGAGAGCCTGCGGGACGGATGGGCCGCCCGGTGGCCGAAGGAGACCTATCAGATAGCCGCCTGGAAAGCCCTTCAGGGGGGATTCCGCAGGACGATTTTGGGTTTCCCGGTGCCGGAGGGCTTCGGCGGCGGGGGAAACAGAGATGAAATGTGAAAATCCCCGAAAAAACGAAAAAAATCATTTGACAACGGCGGAATCATCCCTTATAATACCATTTGTATCGTTACGAGGTAGCCTATGCTTTTTGATGTAAGACCAATTCTGCATACCCCCGGCAAACAGCTGGAGTTCCAGTTTGACATGGATCTTTCAGACGTGGATTTTGACGGCCGGCGTCCCATCAGCCGCCCTGTGGCGGTGGAGAGCCGGGTCCGGAACACCGCCGGCCTGCTGGAGCTTTCCATGACGGTCCGGACCACGCTGGACGCGGTCTGCGACCGCTGCGGGAAGGAATTCCTCCAGGACCGTGAGATTGTCTACAGCTGTCTTCTGGCGGAGGAGCTCCAGAATGAGGAGAACGACGAAATCGTTCTGCTGGAGGACGGGAAAGTGGACGGGGAGGATTTGGCCCGGACGGCGCTGATCCTCGGAATGGATACGAAAACATTGTGTTCAGAAGATTGCAAAGGACTGTGTCCCCGGTGCGGCGCCGACCTGAACCTCGGCCCCTGCTCCTGCAAAAAGGAGACGGACCCCCGGCTGGCGGCCCTGGCCAAGCTTTTGGAGAACAATCAAGAATAAAGAGGGCCGGTTTTCCTGCCTTTTGTATGGTTAAGGAGGTGTCATCATGGCAGTACCCAAGGGGAAAGTATCCAAAGCAAGACGGGATAAGCGGCGCAGCTCCACCTGGAAGCTGGCGGCTCCCAACCTCGTCGTGTGCCCGAAATGCGGTGCGCTGCACCTGCCTCACAGAATGTGCCAGGAGTGCGGTACTTACAACGGCCGGGAAATCAAGACCGTGAAGTCCGTTGTGGCGAAATAAGGTGCGTGCTTTGGAAGAGGGAAGATGTTTCTTCCCTCTTTTCTTTTTTCCTTTTTTTCTTTTTTCCTAACTGCGCCTTGACATAGATAGATTGCCGATATATAATGAACAGCATAGTATATCGGTAATCTATCTATGGAAGGAGACGCCTATGGAACTGGACAGGAGCCTGGTCAGCGGCAGTATGCCCCTGCTGGTGCTGAAGCTGCTGGAGGGCGGGGACCTCTACGGCTATCAGATGATTGAGGAGCTGCGGAAGCGGAGCGAAGACGCCTTCCGCCTGAAGGCGGGGACGCTGTACCCTCTGCTTCACGGTCTGGAGGAAAAGGGTCTGGTCACCGCCCAGGAACGCCGGGCGGAGAACGGCAAGACCCGCCGGTACTACCACCTGACGGACCGGGGCCGGGACGCCCTCCGGGAGAAGGAGGACGCCTGGAATACCTACGCCCGGGCCGTGGGCCGGGTTTTGAAAGGGGGCGTTTCCCTTGCGTGACTATGGAACGATTCAGGGCTATCTGGAGACGGTCATGGAACAAATTCGCTGGAAGCGGGCCCGGCCCGTGGTGGCCCGGGAGCTGGAGGGGCATCTGGAGGACCAGAAGGAGGCTCTTATCAGAGAAGGGAAGTCCCCGGAGGAGGCGGAACGTCTGGCGGTCGCCGACATGGGGGACCCGGTGGAGGTGGGGGCCGCGCTGGACGCCGTCCACCGGCCCCGTCCCCAGTGGGGACTGCTGGGGCTGACCATTGTTCTGGCGGTGTCCTGTACGGTGCTGCGGCTGGTTCTGACGGCGGACTGGCGTTTTGATGGGGAATCGCTGCCCCTGGCTTTGCTGGCCCTGCTGATCGGGACCGGGGCCATGGTGGGTCTGTATCTCCTGGATATCTCACGTCTGGCCCGGTATGCCCGATGGATCTACATAGGGACGGTGGTCCTGGGAATCGGGTGCGATTCTCTCAGTCTGATGCACATCAGCCCGCGCCTGTCCCATTTCAGTTATTATCTTTCCCTGTTCCTCCCTGTGGTCTATGCCCTCTGGGTTTACGCCTGCCGGGGGAGAGGCTGGCCGGGACTGCTCTTTGCCATTGCCGGAGGGATTCCGCTGGCATTTGTGTCCGTTTGGTGGTATCCAAGCGTTACTACGCTGGAGGTGCTGGTGTGCAGCGGTTTCGGGGTGATGCTCTGCGCCGCCTGGGGGGACTGGTTCGGCGTCCTCCGGGGCCGTGGGACCGCCGCCGTCCTGGGCATTTCGGTTCTGCTGGGCTGGAGCGTCTGGACGCTGGGACTGCGGCACACGGCCCGGTGGAGCATCATCCTCCACCCGGAGCAGGACCCCTTGGGAGCGGGTTGGTTTATCCTTCAGGTCCAGTCGTTCCTGCAGGACGCCCCCTTGCTGCGGAGCGGAATTGGGAGCGTGGGCGTGAATACCGGCTCCCGCGTCCGCCTGCATGGAGGCATGTACATTGAAGAGGTCCTGGGCCGGGACTTCCTTCCGTCGATCCTGGCGGTCCACTGGGGCTGGCTGCCGTTAGTGATGCTTACGGCGGCCACGGCGGCGCTGGTCCTCTGGCTGGCGGTCCGGGCCTTGAAGCAGAAAAACCGGGCGGGCCGTCTCGTGGCGCTGTCCGTCGCTCTGGCCATTGGACTGCGGGCGGTTTTCAGCATGGTGCTGAACTTGGGAATTCTCGTCTTCGGCGCCAGTTACCCCTTCCTGGGCGGAAATACGTTCCTGGTAGCGGACATGGCTCTCATCGGCTTGGCCCTGTCGGTGTTCCGGGGGGCGTCCATCGCCCGGGAGGAGCCGGAAAAGCCTCTGCGGCAGCGGAAGCGCCTGCGGATTCGGGTGGAATACCAGTAATTGGATACCAGAAAAAACCGCCCTGCGTATTGACCAACCGGCGGTTTTCCTTTATAATGAATCAATCGTGGAACCCGGCCCTCCAAACCGGAGGGCTGGGGCATTTTTTTGATTTGGATTCGACACATTCGGACAAAAGGAGACTGCCATGCGAAAAATTCGACTGCCCAAGAGGTTCATGACCGGCGCTCTGGCCGCGGCTCTGGCCCTGACGCCTGCCATGGCTTTTACAGATACCGAGGGACACTGGGCCGCCGCCTCCATCGACAAGTGGAGCCAGAATTACGGCGTCCTCCAGGGCTATGAGGACGGAACATTCCGCCCGGACCAGTCCATCACCCGGGGCGCCTTTGCCGGGATTCTGGACCGCTTCCTGCAATTCCAGTCCGTCTCGGCCCCGGAGACCTTTTCCGACACGGCGGGGACTTATTGGGAGAGCTCCATTCTGAAGCTCAACGCCGCCGGGGTCTACCTGGGCAGCGAGGGGAAGGCCCTGCCGGGGAATACCATCACCCGCCAGCAGGGCGCTGCCATGGTGGCCCGGGCCTTCCACATCGACGCGGAGACCACCACCATTCCCTACAGCGACGTGGAGCAGATTGCCGGGTATGCCAGGCCCTACATTGCGGAGATGAGCGCCCGGGGCTGGTTCAGCGAGATTCAGGACGGGAATTTCCGTCCCACGGACCCCCTGACCCGGGCGGAGCTGGTGAGCCTGCTGAACCACATGATTGACGTGCTGGTCCAGGAAAGCGGCTCCCACAGCGGCGACACGGCGGGGAGCCTGCTGGTCAGCGCCCCCGGCGGCGCGGCCCTGGAGAACATGACCGTTGCCGGGGACCTGATCATTGCCCCCGGCGTGACGGGGGAGGTGACCCTGAAAAACGTCATTGTCCAGGGAACCATCCGGAATTTCAGCTCCATCACTCCCACCGTGGTTACCGAATCCCTGCCGGAGGAACCCGCCGACCCCAACGAGCCCTTTGACTGGGGCATTGTGGTGGTGCCCATCACGCCTGCGGAGGGCACGGAACAGCCTGCCGGACCCGGTATCCAGCCCAGCGAGGTGTATACCCCCGGCCTTACCACCGGCGGGACCATTGCCTATGACGGCAAACAGATTCCCATTTATGAGGGCCGGGAGGCAAGCCGCTTGGGCGAGGGAGACTTTTACTGGGAGGGGGACCGTCTGGTCTATCAGGGCAGCGAGTTCCGCACCCGCTTCGGCATCGACGTCTCCGCCTACCAGAACCGGGCCAGCGAGAACCAGACCATTGACTGGGATGCCGTGGCCGGCGACGGCGTGGAATTTGCCATGGTGCGGGTGGGTCTCCGGGGCTACTCCACCGGGGCGATCAGCGAGGACGCCTTCTACCGCCAGAACATTCAGGGAGCCATGGACGCCGGCATTGAGACAGGCGTGTACTTCTTCGCCCAGGCCATTACGGTGGAGGAGGCCATTGAGGAGGCGGATTTCGTCATCGAGCGTCTCCGGGATCTGAATATCAACGGCCCGGTGGCCTATGACTGGGAGATGAGCAATTCCAGCTATCGGGTCTACGGCACGCCGCCGGAAATGGCCACCGCCTGCGCCGTGGCCTTCTGCCAGCGGATTGCCGAGGCGGGATACACGCCGATGGTCTACGCCGGAACCTATGTCAGCTACATCAAATACGACCAGGGCGCCCTGGCGCCTTACCTGAGCTGGTATCCGGAGTATAAAAGTGAGTCCTCCGAAAAGCTGTATCCCACGCTGTACTATCAAATGGACTACTGGCAGTATTCCAGCAAGTGCAGTGTCGCCGGCATCGGCGGCAATGTGGACGTCAATCTTCAGTTTCTGCGCTGACACCGCAGGAAAAGAGCGCCTGTCCAGGCGCTCTTTTTTGCATCGGACGTGGAAATATATCCCAGTTCCATGGAATTTGGCGGAAACCACGGTTGACGGAATGGCCCGGAAGGCGGTATAATATGATTTCCATATTGTACATTCGGAGACCATACGCTTGATTTGAGCCGGCTTCTCTGCCGCCGCAGGCGGCGGCCGCCGGACAACGAAGGCGCATATTGCTTCCCGGCGTTGGGTGCGGAAGCAATATCCCGGTTGATTCTATCGCTGGCATGGAGGAACAGATATGTGGATCGCGGATCAGTGGCGGGATTACGAGCTTTTGGACTGCGGCGGCGGTGAGCGTCTGGAGCGCTGGGACCGTCAGCTTCTGGTGCGTCCGGACCCTCAGGCAATCTGGGAAACGCCCAGGACCGACCCGGCCTGGGGCCGGGCGGACGCCCGGTATCACCGGTCCCGCAGCGGCGGCGGACACTGGGAGAAAAAGGTTCTGCCGGAGAGCTGGAAAATCCGGTACAGGGACCTGACGTTTCAGGTGAAGCCCATGAACTTCAAGCATACGGGCCTCTTTCCCGAGCAGGCGGTGAACTGGGATTTCTGCGCCGGGAAGATACAGAACGCGGGCCGTCCCATCCGGGTGCTGAACCTCTTCGCCTATACCGGCGGGGCCACGGTGGCCTGCGCCAGGGCCGGGGCCAGCGTCTGCCATGTGGACGCGGCGAAGGGCATGGTGGCCTGGGCACGGGAAAACGCCCGGCTGTCCGGCCTGGAGGAGGCCCCCATCCGCTGGATTGTGGACGACTGCGCCAAGTTCGTGGAGCGGGAGATCCGGCGGGGGAAGACCTATGACGCGATTATCATGGACCCTCCCAGCTATGGACGGGGGCCCGGCGGCGAGGTGTGGAAGCTGGAGGAAAATCTCTATTCCTTCGTGAAGCTCTGTGCCGGCGTGCTGTCGGACAAGCCCCTGTTTATGCTGATTAACTCCTATACCACGGGCCTGGCCCCTTCGGTGCTGGGCTACCTGCTGAATCTGCTGGCGGCGGAAAAATACGGCGGAAAGTGTACCTGGGACGAGCTGGGCCTGCCCGTGCGGGCCACCGGTCTGGCCCTGCCCTGCGGGGCCACGGGAAGGTGGTTCAGCGAGTAACGGCCTCCGGTCCGCGGATACGCGCCCTGTGCGTGAGAATGAGGGACTTTGACATGAGTGAAATGATTCAAACGGAAAGCCTCCGCTTCGCCTATCCGGTGAACGAAGGGGAGAAGCCGGTCTATGCGCTCCGGGGCGTGGACGTTGCCATTGAGAAGGGCAGCTTCGTGGTGGTGCTGGGGCACAATGGGTCCGGCAAGTCCACCCTGGCGAAGACCTTTAACGCCGTGCTGCTGCCCGCCGGGGGAAAGGTCTACGTGGAGGGGATGGACACCCTGGACGAAAGCCTGCTGCTGGACATCCGCCAGAGGGTGGGCATGGTGTTCCAGAATCCGGACAACCAGATTGTCGCCAATGTGGTGGAGGAGGACGTGGCCTTTGCCCCGGAGAATCTGGGGGTTCCCACGGAGGAAATCCGCAGAAGGGTGGACGCCGCCCTGGAGGCGGTGGGCATGGAGGAATTTGTGACCCACGCCCCCCATCTGCTCTCCGGCGGACAGAAGCAGCGCATCGCCATTGCCGGCGTCATCGCCATGGAGCCGGCCTGTGTGGTGCTGGACGAGGCCACCGCCATGCTGGACCCCACAGGCCGGCGGGAGGTGCTCTCCGCCGTCCACAGGCTGAACCGGGAAAAGGGCATCACCGTGGTGCTGATTACCCACCATATGAACGAGGCGGAGGACGCGGACCGTGTCATTGTGATGGATGACGGACGTGTTGCTATGGACGGCACGCCCGGGGAAATATTCAGCCAGGTGGCGCGGCTCCGTCATTTGGGACTGACGGTGCCGGACACCGTGGACCTGCTGGACCGGCTCCGCCGGAACGGCTGGGATGTTCCGCTGGACGCCCTCGGCGTGGAGGACTGCGCGGACGCCATCGCCCGGGCGCTGGGAAAATCGTAACAGGGAGGAAGTTCCGGTTTGGAGAGCATACTGCAAGTAAAAAACCTGACTCATACCTATGGGATTGGCACTCCCTTCCAGCGCAGCGCGGTGGAGAACGTCAGCTTCGACGTGGGGCCGGGGGAATTCCTGGGCATCATCGGCCATACCGGCTCGGGAAAGTCCACCCTGATTCAGCATTTGAACGGTCTCCTGCGCCCTACCAGCGGACAGGTGCTGCTGGATGGCAGGGACATCTGGGAAGCGCCCAAAAAAATCCGGGATATCCGGTTTCAGGTGGGCCTGGTGTTCCAGTATCCGGAATATCAGCTCTTTGAGGAAACGGTCTACAAGGACATCGCCTTCGGCCCCATGAACCAGGGAAGAACCGGCGACGAATTGGACCATGCCATCCGGGAGGCCGCCCGACTGGCAGGCGTCCGGGACGAGCACCTGGAAAAATCCCCCTTTGAGCTCTCCGGCGGCCAGAAGCGCCGGGTGGCCCTGGCGGGGGTGCTGGCCATGGAGCCCAAGGTGCTGGTGCTGGACGAGCCCACGGCGGGTCTGGACCCGGCGGGCCGGGAAAATCTGATGGCTAACATCCGGGACTACCACAGGAACAAGGGGGCCACGGTGATTCTGGTGAGCCACAGCATGGACGAGATTGCCCGGAACGCGGACCGCATTCTGGTGCTGAAGTCCGCGCACGTTCTGATGAGCGGCCCGCCGGCGGAGGTCTTCGCCCGGTCGGAAGAGCTGCTTTCCGCCGGGCTGGATGTGCCCCGGGTGACGCGGGTGGCTATGGCCCTTCGGGGCCGGGGCGTGAACGTCGATTCCGCCGTTTATACGGCGGAGGCCCTGGAGCGGGAACTGCTGGCCTTGAAGAGAGGGGGCGCGCCATGCTGAAGGACATCACCCTGGGTCAGTATTTTCCTGGAAATACCCCGGCCCATAAGCTGGATCCCCGGACGAAAATCCTGCTGGTGATGCTGTATATCATCGCGCTGTTCTGCGCCGGGAGCTTTGTGGCCTACGGACTCATGGCCCTGACCCTGGCGGTCTGCGTCCGCATTTCCAAGGTGGGGCTGAGGGCCCTGGTGCGGGGATTGAAGCCGGTGCTGCTCATCATCATTTTCACCGGTGTGCTGAACCTGTTTTTCACCCCGGGAGCCCGGGACCTCTGGGCCTGGGGACCCTTTCACGTTACGGATACGGGTCTGCGGAACGCCGCGTTCATGGTGCTGCGGATTATGCTGCTGATTATGGGCACCTTCCTCATGACCTACACCACCAGCCCCATCGCCCTCACCGACGGGCTGGAACGGCTGCTGAACGGCTTGAAGCGCTTTCACGTGCCGGTCCACGAGCTGGCTATGATGATGTCCATTGCCCTGCGGTTCATTCCCACCCTGATTGAGGAGACGGACAAGATTATGTCCGCCCAGAAGGCCCGGGGGGCAGATTTTGAGAGCGGGAACCTTCTCCAGAAGGCCAGAGCCATGATTCCCATTCTGGTGCCGCTGTTCATCAGCGCCTTCCGCCGGGCCGACGAGCTGGCCACGGCCATGGAGTGCCGCTGCTACCACGGCGGCGAGGGCCGGACGAAGCTCCATGTTTTAAAGTACGAGCGGCGGGATTATCTGGCGCTGACCTTCGGCGCCGTGATTCTGGCATTGGTGATCGCCCTGCGGGCCTTTGGGCTTTGAGGGAATCAGGTTTTTAAGGAGGCTGCGATGGAAAAAAACAGGGTGCAGATGCTGACGCTGGTTCTCTGCGCAGCTTTGCTGGGGCTGGACCTCTGGCAGCTCCGCCAGCTTTCGGACCTGCGGAACCAGCTTGGAAGCGTCGAGACCAATCTGCAAATGGAGTCCCGCCGGCTAGACGAGCAGGTCCAGGCCGTGCGGCGGGACATGAAAAGCGCGGAGGAGCTGGTCCGGAGCTGGGACTACAGCCCTTCTGTGAATCCGGAAAAGCGCTGTCTGGACGTGGAGGTTTCCGCCGCGCTGAAGGAGTGGCGGGAGGATACCGCCGCAGAGCTGGTCTGGGAGATTGAGAACGGCGGCAGCGGCAGCGGGTCCGTGCCCATGGCCGGCGACGGAGCGGGGACCTTTACAGCTACGCTGGAGCTGCCCCTGGACGAGCTCCGGACGGAGTATGGCCTGTACGCCGTGATTGAAAACGGCGGGACCCGGCGCCGGGAACCCCTGGGCCTTCTGGGCAGCGGGGCCGAGCTTCTGCCGGTCCGGTGCGATGCCCAGACGGGGCGGATTCAGGCAGAGTATATGAAGGACGTCTTTGCCGTCTATGAGTGCGGCGCGGAGCTGCACACAGGCTCTTTGGAGACGGAGGGCCATGTGTTCCGCCTCCGGCGGAACGGAGAGGTCGCGGCGGAGCAGCCGGCGGAGCCGGGAGACCGTTCGGACAGCTATTTCTGCGGCAAGCTGTCCGCGGAGGTCCGGCCTGGGGATGAAATAGCCCTGACCTTCTTCTGCCGGGACAAAAACGGCCTGGGCTATGAATTCCTGCTTCGGAGCTGGACCGCCGTGGCGGAGCGGGACCTTTGGGACAACAGTACCGCCTGGGTGGACTGGCCCCGGCTTACATGGGAATAACCGGAGAACGGGACTCCATCTTTTGAAAGAGAGGCTTTGTCAATGAATGTGTCCGATAAGTTTGCGAAGCTCCACAGCGGGGAAATCTACGACCCCATGGACAGCGAGATTTTTGATATTCAGGTTCAATGTTTGGAACTGCTCTATGAGTACAACCAGACCCGCCCCAGTGAAGGGGAGAAGCGGGCCGCCCTTTTGAAGAGAATGCTGGCCGAGGCGGGAGAGGGCTGCTACATTGAGCCGCCCTTCCACGCCAATTGGGGCGGGCGTCATGTACATCTGGGAAAACAGGTCTATGCCAATTTCGGCTTTACCTGTGTGGACGACACCCATATCTATGTGGGGGACTACGCCCTCTTCGGACCCAATGTGGTGCTGGCCACGCCCAATCACCCCTTCCTGCCGGAGCTGCGGGCCAGGGGCTATCAGTACAATCTGCCCATTCGTATTGGAACGGGCTGCTGGCTGGGGGCCGGGGTTGTGGTAGCCCCCGGCGTGACCATTGGAGACTGGAGCGTAATCGGAGCGGGCAGCGTGGTCACCCGGGACATTCCGGCAGGTGTGCTGGCGGCGGGGAATCCCTGCCGGGTTCTCCGGGAGCTGGACGAGCGGGACCGGAAGTATTATCACCGGGACATGGAAATCGACTGGGAGGCCATGGCGGAGCTGGACGGGAAGTAGACGGAAAGAGGGACCGATGAAGTTACCGACATACAACTTTATTGCCATTGGAATGTGTGCTGTCTTGCTGTGTACGGCGTTTTTGCAGAACCGGGAAATCGTGTCTCTGCGCCAGGAGATGCAGGAATGCCTGGCAGAACTTGACCGTCTGAATGAACAGACGCCTGCCCCCTCAGAGGAGGAACGGATCGTACTAGAAAACGCGCCGCTGACTGTCCGCTTCCAAAACGCACAGATTCAGCCGGAAGCCCGGCGGCTGTCAGTGGATTTGGCGGTGGAGCTTCCGGAAGAATCGCTTTCGTTCTATGAGACGGGCCTTTACGAAGCAGGCCTTTGCATGGAGGGAGAACCCTATGCTCTGGCTTGGAATATTGTCTTGCTCAGCAAAACAGGCGACGGAAGCTATGAGGGAACACTGACGCTTCCTCTGGAGCCGGACAGGAACCTGGACATCCGGCTGAAGGATGACACGGTCCTGTTCAGCGGTCCCGTGCGGAGTCTTCTGCCCGTTCAGCGAAGCTCCGACAACGGATATGGCTGCTGTTCCTGGCACTATGACGCCCAACTGGAGACCTTTTTCTTTTGTGATCCATATGCCGGCCTGACGGACCTGGAGGGGAATGATGTTCAGGTTGAGAACGGCGCGTTTCGCGTCTGCCGGAACGGCGAACAGGTCTTTTATGGCCGGGAGAAGAAGGAGATTGCCTGCTTGGAATCCAATGGGGAGCTGTACGACGGCGTTTCCATTCCCTGCCGGCCGGGAGATCACATTCGTATGGACTACACGTTTCAGGACGAGACAGGACTGGTCTGGACGTTTCCGTTGGAGGAGCTGGAGGCTTTGTCATGGGACGACATGCGGCGCTGTCCGCTTTCTGGACTGCCCCTGATCGCGTGGCCGGAGTGAGGAGAAACGATGCGCAATATTGCCTTGAAACTCGCCTATAACGGCACCGCCTATCACGGCTGGCAGGTGCAGAAAAATGCCGCCAGCGTCTGCGAGACGCTGGAAAAGGCCATTGGAAGGGTATGCGGCGGGCCGGTCCATCTCACCGGCTGCGGACGGACCGACGCCGGGGTGCACGCGGAGCGGTATGTGGCCAATTTCCGCACGGACAGCCGCATCCCCATTGACCGGATGCCCTACGCCATCAACACCCACACCCCGGAGGATATCGCCATCCGGGAGGCGGTGGAGGTTCCGGAGGCGTTCAACGCCATCGGCTCCTGTATCAAAAAGGAATATACATACCGGATCTATAACTCCCGCTTTAAAAATCCCTTCTACGTCAACCGGGCTTATTTTTACCCGAAGCGGCTGGATGAGGACTTTTTGAACCGGGCGGCCCATATGTTTGTGGGGACCCATGATTTCCGGGCGGTCCGCTCCGTGGGCACGGAGACCCGGACCACCGTTCGGACTGTTTACTGGTGCGACGTGACCCGGAACGGCGACCTGCTGGAGCTGCGGGTCTGCGCCGACGGATTTTTGTATAACATGGTCCGGGCCATCACCGGCACGGTGCTCTATGCCGCCGAGGGCAAATTTGCCCCGGAGGATATTCCGGAGATTCTGGAACGGGGGGACCGGAGCCTGGCGGGGCCCACCGCGCCCCCCGGCGGACTGTACCTGACGAGACTGTGGTATGAGGATGAACGGCTGAATGAGTGACGAGCGGAAGGATATCTGGAACGATGACGACGGGGAACAGGAGGCCCGAAGGGCCCGGCGGGCTGAGAAAAACGGGAAGCTGAAAAGCTTTCTCACTTTTTTCTTGGCCCTGGCTCTGGTGCTGGCGGTGGTGGTGCTGGCGGCCTACCGGGACGGCACCGGCTTTGACATCCTCCGCCGCTATCTGAACTACGGCCGGCCGGAGCAGACGGGGGGGACGGCCCTCTACGCATATGACGCCTCACCGAAGAACCGTTTTGCCGCCGTTGAGGAGAATTTGGCGGTGCTGTCGGAGACGTCCCTGCGGCTGTTCGATAAAGGCGGTCAGGAGCTCTGGTCCGTCGATGTAAACATGGGAGCGCCTGCCCTCACCGCCGGAGGCGGCCGGCTGGCGGCCTACGACGTGGGCGGAACCTCTCTGTATGTGGCAAACGCGGGCGGTATGCTGCTGGAGCTGACCGCCGCCGAGGGGGAGCCCTTCCTTGCCGCCTCGCTGAACGAAGACGGCTGGCTGGCGGTGACGGCGGAGAAAAAGGGCTGCAAGGGCTGTGTCAGCGTCTATGACCCGGAAATGAAGCTGGCCTTTGCCTTTGACTCCCGGCGGCGTTTTGTGCTGGACGGCTGCGTGGTGGGAAAGCGCCTGGCGGCGGTGACCCTGGGACAGGAAAACGGCGTCTTTGTCAGCAATATTGTGCTCTATGAGCTGACAAAGGAGGAGCCCGCGGCGGATTATGATGTCTCCGGCGGGCTGGTGGCCGCCATCGGCCAGCAGAACGGGAAGATTGCCGCCGTTTCCGATACCGTCCTGAGCTATGCCAAACCCGACGGGGAAATCGAGGCGTCCTATTCCTATGGCGGGGACTACCTGCGGGATTTTGACCTGGGGGGCGACGGCTTTACGGCGCTGCTGCTGAACCGTTACCGCTCCGGCAGCGTGGGCCGTCTGGTGACGGTGGACAGCGACGGCGCGGAGCTGGGGACTCTGGAGGTGCGGGAGGAGATATTGAGCCTCTCCGCCGCCGGGCGGTATCTGGCGGTACTTTACAGCGGCCGTCTGGAGGTCTATAATCAGGACCTGCAGACCTACGCCTCCCTGCGGGGGGTGGAGGACGTCCGGGAGGTGCTGATGCGGCCCGACGGGTCGGTGCTGATGCTGTCGGGCAGCTCCGCCAGTCTGTTCCTGCCATGAATGTGAAAAATTGATGGGCAAATTCACAAAACGTTTACAGGAAAAGAGGTAGGAAAGTTTGTCATCACCTGTTATAATAGATGCGGCTGCAGCGGCGGTGCTGCTGGGATTTACCGTATGGGGGGCCAAAAAGGGTCTGCTGAGGAGTCTCGCGGGCCTGGCGGTGGTGCTGGCGGCCCTGATTGGCGCCAGCGTGATTGCCTCGGCGCTCTCGGGCCCCGCGGCGAAGCTGCTGGCCCCCGCTGTCGAGCGGCACATAGAGGCCCGGGTGGAGGCGGAGATTCAGAAGAATCTGCCCCAGGGCCATATGCCCGGCGCCATGCCGGAGGGGCTGGAAGACCTGCTGGACCTGCTGGGTCTGGATGCGGAACGGCGGGAGGCTCTGGCCTCGGAGGCCGGGGAGACCATTCGGGAGACCGGCGTCTCCGCCGCCACGGCGGTGGTGGAGAGTCTGGCCCGTTCGTTTTTACACGGTCTGCTGTTTACGGTCTCTTTCACGGTGCTGACCGTGCTGCTTCATCTGCTGGTCCGGGCCCTGGACCTGGTGCTGCGCCTGCCGGGACTCCATGGGCTCAACGCCCTGGGCGGCGGAGCCCTGGGACTGCTGGAGGCGGCTCTGCTGCTGTTTCTGGCGGCGTGGGCACTGCGGACGTTGGGGGTTTCCGTGGGGGAGGAGGAGAGCCGTCTGTTCCGGTTCTTCGCCGTACATAGCCCTCTGGACGCCTTGAAGCTTTTTCAGCGCTGAATTTTTCTGTGCCAGAGCTTTTTTTGCGCCAAGGCTTTTTTCCTGCGCTTCTCCCGGATTGAGGCGTTTTTTCCGGGGCTTCCGGGAAAACCGGAAAACGGACCCGTCGCCCGCCTGACGCGGGCATCTACAATGTCTATTAAGAGCGCCGGTGGGCGCGTGGAGGTTTAAGAAAATGCAGCCGACACTTTGTTCAAGATGTAAAAAAAATGTGGCCGTGGTGTTCATTTCCAAGCTGGACGGTGACAAGACCATCAATGAGGGCCTGTGCCTGAAATGCGCCAAGGACCTGGGGCTTCCCCAGGTGGACGACATGATGAAACGCATGGGCATCTCCGACGAGGATTTGGAAACCCTCAACAGCGAAATGATGCAGGCGATGAACGGCGTGGAAAATATTGACGAGATTCCCAGCGAAGGGGAGGAAGAGGAGGAAGAGGGCAAGACCGCCACCTTCCCCTTCCTGAACCGGCTGTTCTCCGGCGGCGAGGCCAAGAAAGAGGACGCTCCCGACGAGGGCCGGGAGAAGGAGCGGAAGGAACGCAAGGAGCCCAAGAACGGAAAACGGAAATATCTGGAAAATTACTGCATTTCCCTGACCCAGAAGGCCAAGGATAACAAGCTGGACCCTGTGATTGGCCGGACCCAGGAGATTGAGCGGGTGGTCCAGATTCTCAACCGCCGCCAGAAAAACAATCCCTGCCTGATTGGTGAGCCCGGCGTCGGAAAAACCGCCATTGCCGAGGGGCTGGCCCAGCGCATCGCCAAGGGTGACGTGCCCTTTAAGCTCCGGGAGAAGGAGGTCCACATCCTGGACCTGACGGCGCTGGTGGCCGGCACCCAGTTCCGGGGTCAGTTTGAGAGCCGCATGAAGGGCCTGATTGACGAGGTGAAGCGGCTGGGGAACATCATCCTGATGATTGACGAGGTCCACACCCTGGTGGGGGCCGGAGACGCCGAGGGGAGCATGAACGCCGCCAATATTCTCAAGCCCGCCCTTTCCCGGGGAGAGATTCAGGTGATCGGCGCCACGACCTTCAACGAATACCGCAAGTCCATTGAGAAGGACAGCGCCCTGGAGCGCCGGTTCCAGCCCGTTACGGTCAATGAGCCCTCCATTGAGGACTCCGTGGCCATTCTGAAGGGCCTGGCTCCCAACTATGAGAAATTCCACGGCGTGAAAATGTCCGACGGCATCCTCCGTCAGGCGGTGCTGCTCAGCGAGCGCTACATTACCGACCGGTTCCTGCCGGATAAGGCCATTGACCTGATTGACGAGGCCTGCTCCGACCTGAATCTGAAGGACCCGGATATCTCCCGGCGGATGGAGATTCAGCGGGAGCTGGACGACTACGCCAAGGAGCGCGCCATGCTGGAGGAGAAGGAGGAGAAGACCGAAGAGGATTACGCCCGCATGGCGGAGCTGAAAAGCCGGGATCTCCAGCTCAGCACGGAGCAGGAGAGCCTGAACGAGAAGGGCGATCCCCAGTTGTCCATGGAAAATCTGGCCCATGTGATTGAGCTGTGGACCAAGATTCCCGCCTCCCGCATCCGGGAACAGGAATTCCAGCGCCTCAGCCAGCTGGAAGCCCGGCTGAAGGAGCACATCATCGGTCAGGACGAGGCCATTGCCGCCGTGTCCGCCGCGGTCCGCCGGAACCGGGTGGGCATCTCTCCCAAGCACAAGCCTGTGAGCTTCATTTTCGTCGGCTCCACCGGCGTGGGCAAGACGGAGCTGGTGAAGCAGCTTGCCAGCGACCTGTTCAATACCCCAGACGCCCTGATCCGGCTGGACATGTCGGAATTCATGGAGAAGCACTCCGTTTCCCGAATCGTAGGCTCTCCGCCGGGCTATGTGGGCTATGACGAGGCGGGCCAGCTGACGGAGAAAATCCGCCGGAAGCCCTATGCCGTCATCCTCTTCGACGAGATTGAGAAGGCCCACCCCGATGTTCTGAATGTGCTGCTGCAAATTCTGGACGACGGGGAAATCACCGACGCCCACGGGCGGAAGGTAAACTTTGAAAATACCATCATCGTGATGACCTCCAACGCCGGCAGCGGAAACAGGGAAAGCGGCTCCGTGGGCTTTGACCGGAGCTTCAGCCAGCAGGACAGTGAAAAGGCCATGAAGGCGCTCCAGCAGTTCCTGCGGCCGGAGTTCATCAACCGGGTGGACGCCGTGATTACCTTCAACCGGCTCTCCGAGGAGAATTTCCAGGCCATTGCCCGGATTATGCTGGACGAGCTGCGGGACTCCCTGCGGGAGAAGGGCATCACCTTTACCTATGACAGCGCCCTGCTGGAGCTGCTGACGAAAAAATCCTATTCCCGCACCTATGGCGCGCGAAACCTCCGGCGGACCATTCAGAAGGAGCTGGAGGACCCCATGGCCACCAAAATCATCGACAGCTACGAAGCGCCCATCGCCGGTATCAGCGCGGGGGTGGACCAGGATTCCGTGTGCCTGACGGCAAGGTAAGCGGAGAGAAAAGGAGGGCCCATGCTGTTTCGGAAGAATATCGACCCCCGCTGCGCCTACTGCCAGCGGGGACAGCAGCTCAATGAGCGTGAGGTGGCCTGCGTCAAGCGGGGCGTGGTGCCGGTGGAGCACTCCTGCCGGTCCTTTCGCTATGACCCACTGAAGCGGGTTCCGCCCCGTCCGGCGGCGCTGGACACGAAGAGACTCAGCGAGCAGGATTTTTCCCTGTGATATGGGAGGGGACAGTATGGAAATCAAACAGATTCATGCGCTTTGCTACAGCGGCGCCGGCGTGACGGAAAAGATGGTCCGTCTTTTGGCGGAGGCCCTGGAAAAAGAACTGGGACTGCCGCAGGCGGTTTTCCACGGGTTCAGAAAACCCGAGGAGCGGGCGGCGGATTACAGCTTTGGCCCCGGGGATTTGGTGGTGGTGGGAACACCCACATACGCAGGCCGGGTGCCCAACAAAATCGCGCCGGATTTTCGGGCCCGGCTCCGGGGCAACGGAGCCCTTGCCGTGCCGGTGGTGACCTTTGGCAACCGTGCCTTTGACAACGCGCTGGCGGAGCTCTGCGCTCTGCTGGAGACAAACGGCTTCCGGACCGCGGCGGCCGGGGCCTTTGTGGGGCGTCATGCCTTTACGGACGTTCTGGGAGAAGGCCGCCCGGACTGGGATGACCGGCGGGAGCTGGGGGCGTTTGGAAAACGGATTGCTGAAAAGCTTCGGGGTCTGGAGGCCCCGCCTCCGCCGGTGGAGGTTCCGGGAGACCCGGAAGCGCCCTACTATGTGCCCAGGGGGCTGGACGGTCAGCCCACTCAGTTTTTGAAGGCAAAGCCCCAGACGGACCTGTCCAAATGCTGCAGCTGCGGCGTCTGCGCCCGGCTGTGCCCCATGGGCGCCATTGACCCGGCCAATGTGGCCGCAGTGCCGGGAACCTGCATCAAGTGTCAGTGCTGTGTCCGGAAATGTACCCACCATGCCAAGTATTTTGATGATCCCGCATTCCTGTCTCATGTGGCCATGCTGGAAAAGAATTTTCAGGAGCCCAGGGAAAACGCGGTGTTTCTGTGAAAACGAGGACCGGGGACTTATGTCCCCGGTCCTCGTTCCCGTCTCTTCAATTGATTGCGCCCCAAAGGCTGTTAATGGATTCACCCGAACAGGTTTTCAGGCAGGCGAATGTCTGCCCGGGGCACCTTTTCCCAGGAAAAGTCCTGAAGCAGAGATTGGGCGCTTCTGGGCCCGCCGGAGGGATTGAAGCCTGCCAGCCAGGCCAGCTTTCCCAGAAGTTCCTCCGCGGAAATCCGGCCTTGCAGGGTATCCAGACCCGCGTCCGCGTCTCGCTTGGACAGCCGCCGTCCGTCGGGGGCCAGCAAGAGAGGGAAGTGGAGGAACCGGGGCGGCGTCAGGCCCAGCAGCTCATACAGATACAGCTGCCGGGGCGTGGAGGACAGCAGATCCGCTCCCCGGACAACCTCTGTGACGCCCATGGCGGCATCGTCCACCACCACCGCCAGCTGATAGGCAAACATGCCGTCGGAGCGGCGCAGCAGAAAGTCCCCGCAGTCCCTGTCCAGCCGTTCCTCGTAGAGGCCCATGTGAGCGTCTGTGAAACGATACTCCTTGTCAGGGACGCGGAGCCGGAGGGCCGGGGGCCGGAGTCTGGCCTTTTCTGCCGCCTGAGCGGGGGAGAGGCTCCGGCAGGTCCCGGCATAGATCACCTGGCCGTCCTCCCGGTGAGGGGCGCTGGCGGCGTGAAGCTCTGCCCGTGTGCAGAAGCAGGGATAGACCAGTCCCATGGCCTCCAGCCGTTCCAGCGCCGCCTGATAGAGGGCGGTCCGCTGGCTTTGGAAGAAGGTGCCACCACAGCCGTCCGCCTCCGGTCCCTCATCCCAAAGCAGGCCCAGCCACCGGAGGTCCTCAATCATCTGCTCCGCGTACCGGCGGGGGCAGCGGGCGGCGTCCAGGTCCTCGATGCGCAGAATCACTCTGCCGCCCTTTTGCCGGGCGCTGAGCCAGGCCAGCAGACAGCACAGGATGTTCCCCAGGTGGATGCGCCCGCTGGGGGAGGGGGCGAACCGGCCCACGGTCATAACAGGACCTCCTTTCACCGCAAAAGAGGGACCCGGACACAGGTCCGGGCCCGTCTGCTTATTCCATGGAGATAATATAATAGTATACGGGCTGACCTCCGGAGAGGACCATAACCTCCGCGTTGGGACAGGCCTTCTGGAAAAACTGCCCGGCCAGCTGGGCGTCTTCCTCGCGGACGTCCTGGCCGAAGTACAGGGAGATAAAGGAGGCGTCCCGTTCCGCGGCGTCCGCGGCCAGCTGTTCCAGCAGCGCGTCCAGGGAGTTGTCTGTGCCGAAGAGCTTGCCTTCCTCCAGGGCGAGGTAGTCCCCTTCCTTGATGGCGAAGCCGTCAAAGTCCGAGTCCCGGGCGGCATAGGTGATCTGGGCCGTGATGACGCCGGAGAGGCAGTCGGTCATGGCGTCAGTGATGGACTGGGCATCGGAGGCCTCAAAATCCACATTCATCATTGCGGTGATACCCTGAGGAACGGTTTTGGTGGGAATGACCACCACATTTTTCTCCGTCAGCGCCCCGCACTGCTGGGCGGCCATGATGATGTTGCTGTTGTTGGGAAGGATGAACACGGTTTCGGCGGGAATCTGCTCCACGCCTGCCAGAATGCTCTCCGTGGAGGGGTTCATGGTCTGCCCGCCGGACACCACGCCGTCAACGCCCAGGTCCTGGAACACCGTGGCCAGACCGTCGCCGGCGCAGACGGAGAGGAAGCCGTATTTTTTCTCAGGCGGGGCGGGGGTGCGGGGTTCGTCATGATTCGCCTCGGAGGCGGATTCCTCCATGTCCAAATCGTCAACGCTCTGGGCCTTTTTGCCGACGGCCACGTCCTCGTACTGGGTCCGCATGTTCTCAATCTTCGCCAGCTCCAGGGTGCCGTATTTCTGGGCCTCCGTCAGGGCGCTTCCAGGGATGTTGGTATGGACGTGGACCTTGAAGGCCTCGTCATCCTCACCGATGACCAGGCTGTCTCCAATGCTGTTCAGATAGGCCCGGAAGGGCTCCAGGTCCAGCTCCGCCTGCTTTTTCCGCACGATGAACACCGTGTCGAAGGCAAAGGTAATTTCCTCTGAGGCGAAGACGTTGAAGTCGGCTTTGGCCTTCTGAGGCGCTTCCTCGTCGGGGGTCTCCGGCAGGGGCTCGCCCCGGACGGCGGCCAGCATCCCTTCCAGAATCAAAAGGTAGCCCTTGCCGCCTGCGTCCACCACACCGGCCTTTTTCAGAACCGGGTTCATCTCAATGGTCTGGGCCAGAGCGGCCTGCCCCTCCTCAAGGGCGGCGGCCAGCACCGCTTCCACGCCGTTTCCGGAGGCGGCGGCCTCCACCGCCCGTTTGGCGGCGAGACGGGAGACCGTCAGCACGGTGCCCTCGGCGGGCTTCATGACCGCCTTATAGGCGGAGGAAACGCCCTCCTGCATGGCGGCGGCGAAAACCTCTGCGCCGGCGGTCTCACGGCCCTTCAGCCCCTTGGAGAGGCCCCGGAAGAGCAGGGAGAGAATTACGCCGGAGTTTCCCCGCGCTCCCCGCAGCAGGGCGGAGGCGGTGAGGCTGGCCGCCTGGTCCACCGTGGCGGGCTCGGTTTTCCGCAGTTCCGTCACGGCGGTTCCGATGGTCATGGACATATTGGTGCCCGTGTCCCCGTCGGGGACGGGGAAGACGTTGAGGTCGTTGATCGGCTGCTTTTGGGCGGTAATGGCGGCGGCCCCGTGGAGGATCATTTCCTTGAAAAGGGCTCCGGTAATTTGTTCAGTCATGGCTTTTGATCCTCCCTCACAGGGTCATGGAGTCGACGCACACGTCCACGGCTCTGACGGTTACGCCGGTATTTTTGGTCACCACATACTGCACTTCGTTCATGATGGAACGGCAGACCGCAGGGAGATTCACGCCGTTTTCCACAATGATGTGCAGCTCAATGGAGATCGAGTCGTCTTCGTGATAGGTGATGCTGACGCCCTTGCTCATAGCCTCCCGGCGCAGCAGGTGGACGAGTCCGTCGGTCATGGAGCGGTAGGCCATGCCCTTGACGCCGAAGCAGTTGGTGGCGGCCATGCCCGTGATGTTGGAAAACACGGCGCTGCTGACGGAGATCTCACCCTGTTCAGACTTGAATTGAATCATGAGAACGTCCTTTCTTTCCCGGTTCTTTTCCAGTATTGATCAGGAAGCGGCGGTCTGCCTCCCGCTGAATCAATAATCAAACTCATTATATACGATTCTTTTCAAAAGTACAAGTAAAACTTCGGCGGAGGCGCGGTCCTCCGGCGTATTTTATCAGGAGGAGGGGGGCGGCTCCCCGGCCCTCCTGCCTTCCGGGAGGCCGGCGGGTTCGGGGCGGGCCTCCCGGAGCACCGGCGGTTCCGATGGGACAGGCTGCCGGGGGAGGAGGCCCCTGCAAAAAAACCTTTGCCTGGACACGCTCCCGGCGGTCTCCTCCGCCCTCATTACAAGCAGTAATATTGCAGGATTTCCTTCAGCATTCCCTTGGGCAAATTGCTCACGCATCCGCCGCGCCCGGGGCCGGACGGCTGAGAGGGCGGCAGGCATATTCGTCTATTCCGCCACGATTTCTGAAAAATCATGGAGGGTTCGACAAAACCGCTCAAACGTTCTTTCCAGTGGCCGCCGTGGCGCTGTCCTTAACATAAGTTTTTTGATAATTTGCGTCTACGAGGAGTTATTCACATTTTCCACGCCGTTTTCCACATGGGAATTTTCCTGTAATTCCAATGGATTCCGATGAAATTTCCGTTTTTTTGAAGACGCTGGAATCCGATTTTCTCCACAGCGTGAAAATGGAAAATGATTTACATAAAATCGGACGCTCCGGAAAATTCTCTGTTTTCTTTTAAAAATTTTTCTGGACTAACTCCGTTTGAGCGCAAAAAATGAGAGGTTTTTCCGCAAATGCGGGAGACCGGGGACGGTTTATGCAAAACCGTGCAAGACCCGGTGACCGCCGTGGGGGCGCTCCGATTCCGCTCCGCAGGGCAGACATTGCTTTTCCAGCCCGTTCATGTTATAGTCGTCACAGAAGGCGGCGAAATCGCCAACCCTTTTCGGAGCGGCGTCCGCCTTAAAAAAACAGGCTCCGGCATGACAGCGGAAAACCGGCGGTCTGCCGGTTCTGTGAATGACGGCGCTTCTGCCGGGGAAGATAGAGATGGGAGAGTACGAGATGGATATAGATGTAAAGGAGAAGAGCGCCCTGATCGCCATGAGCGGCGGCGTGGACAGCACTGTGGCGGCCTATCTGATGCTGAAGGCGGATTACCGCTGCCTGGGCGTCAATATGTGCCTGCGCCCGGAGGAGGACGGCTGTACCCGCCGGGACGCGGAGGACGCGTCCGGGGCGGCGGCTCAGCTGGGGATTCCCTGCGAGGTTCTGAGCTGCACGCAGGACTTTCAGCGCCAGGTGATTGACAAGTTTATCCGGGTCTATGAGGAGGGAGGCACCCCCAATCCCTGCGTTGACTGCAACCGCTGTCTGAAATTCGGCCGCCTGCTTCAGGAGGCGGAGGCCCGGGGGCTGGACTTTGTCGTCACCGGCCACTATGCCCGCATCCAATACGATGAGGACCGGGGCCGCTGGCTGCTGAAAAAGGCCCTGGACGCCGGAAAGGACCAGAGCTATGTGCTCTATATGCTGACCCAGGAGCAACTGGCCCATATCCAGTTCCCTCTGGGCGGCATGGAGAAGCAGCAGGTCCGGGCCCTGGCGGAGACGCTGGGCCTTGCCAACGCCGGGAGGCACGACAGTCAGGACATCTGCTTTGTGCCCGACGGAGATTATGCCGCCTTCATGGAGCGTGCCTCCGGCAGAACGTATCCCGCCGGGGATTTTCTGGACCGGACGGGGCGGGTCGTGGGACGGCACCGGGGCGCGGTGCGCTATACGCTGGGCCAGCGGAAGGGACTGGGTCTTGCCATGGGGGCCCCGGTCTATGTCTGCGGGAAGGACATGGCTCGCAATACCGTCACCGTGGGGCCGGAAGAGGCTCTTTACAGCCGCTTTGTCCGGGTGGAGCGTCTGAATTGGATTTCCATTCCGGAGCCGGAGGACTGTGTGCGGGTGCAGGCAAAGCTGCGCTACCGGCAGCGGGAGCAGTGGGCTGTAATCCGGCCTGCCAAGGACGGGACCGTGGTGCTGGAGTTTGACACACCCCAGCGGGCGGTGACGCCGGGACAGGCGGCGGTGTTCTATGACGGAGATCTGGTTGTGGGCGGCGGCACCATCGTGTCCGCCTGGAACAGGGAAGAGGAGGCGGCAAAGTGAGCTGTCAGCACAATTGCGGAGCATGCGGAAGCTGCGGAGGCGGGGAACTGCTGCTGACCCCGGCGGAACTGAGCCTGCTGGAGCGGCTGGCCCAGACGCCCTTTCTCCCGGTGGGCAAAGGAGATTATCCGGTCTTTCTGGAGGTGGCGGGCCGGAGCCCGGCGGAGTGGGGAGCGGCGCTGCTGGCGCTGGAGCAGAAGGGGCTCATACGCCTGGACTACGACCTGCCGTTGAAGGGTTGCGGCTATAAAGGCTATGAGGCCTGTTCCCTTCGGGGAAGCATGGCCCTCACCGCCAGGGGACAGGACGTGGTGGAGCAGATCGAAATTCAGGGAATTGAGGGATGAGCATGGACGAGAGGTTTTCCAGAACGGCGCTCCTGCTGGGCCGGGCCGCCATGGAACGGCTCAGCCGGGCGCGGGTGGCGGTGTTTGGTCTGGGAGGCGTGGGAGGCCACGCGGCGGAGGTTCTGGCGCGCAGCGGCGTGGGTGCACTGGATCTGATTGACAGCGATCGGGTGTCCCCCAGCAACCTGAACCGCCAGCTCTTCGCCACCCGGAGCACCGTGGGCCGGTTAAAGGTGGACGCCGCCCGGGAACGTCTGCTGGACATTGCTCCGGATGCGGATATCCGCACATACCCGGTTTTTTTCGGGCCGGATACCGCCGGGGATTTTGAGTTTGCCCGGTATGACTACATCATCGACGCCATTGACACGGTCACCGGGAAGCTGCTGCTGATTCAGCAGGCCCAGGCGGCGGGAACGCCGGTCATCAGCTGCATGGGGGCGGGGAACAAGCTGGACCCAACCGCGTTTCGGGTGGCGGATATCTATGAGACCAGCGTCTGCCCTCTGGCCCGGATTATGCGCAAGGAGCTGAAACGGCGGGGCGTGGACCGTTTGAAGGTGGTTTATTCCACCGAGACGCCCCATGAGCCGGACCCGGAGGTCTATGAGGCGCTGGGGCGGGAACTGGAGGAGAGCGGACGGCGGCAGCTTCCCGGCAGCTGTGCCTTCGTGCCTGCCGCCGCCGGCCTGATTCTGGCAGGCGAGGTGGTGAAGGACCTGGCGCTCCGGGGAGACCGGCTGGAAGACAAAAACAGAATTTTGGCAAGATAACCCTTGACAATTGGGTTTCCTGCCGTTATAATACAATTTGCGTTCCAAAGACAGCAGGTGGGTTTTCTCAAAAAATGCCCGTAAATCCTGCCGAGGGCGGCAAATGTTATGATTTGCTATCCGTCCTTGCGTCTTTATGCCGCGGGGACGGTTCCTTTTTTAGAACGCGCATTCTCATTCCTGTGGAGGTGAAAAACAACCATGCCTAACGCAAAAGTCTTATCTGAGAAGCAGGCCATCGTGGCCCAGCTGACTGAGAAGATTCAGAAGGCCGCCGCCGGCGTCATCGTGGATTACAAGGGCATCACCGTGGAAGAGGATACCGCTCTGCGCCGTGAGTGCCGTGAAAACGCGGTGGATTATTCCGTTGTGAAAAACACCCTTCTGCGCTTCGCTTTCAACAACACCGGCCTTGGCGACCTGGACGATCTCCTGAACGGAACCACTTCTCTGGCCCTGTGCGACGATCCTGTGGCTCCCGCCCGGGTTATGAACAACTATGCCGAGAAGCTGAAAGACAAGTTCGAGATCAAGGGCGGCTTCATGGACGGAAAGCCCGTGGACATGAATACCATCAAGTCCCTGGCGTCCATCCCCGCTCTGCCTGTGCTCCAGGCTCAGGTCCTGGGCACCATGCTGGCTCCCATCACTGGGCTGGCCGTGGTCCTCAAGCAGATTGCCGAGAAGCAGGGCGCGCCTGCCGAGGCTGCCGAGGAGGCTCCCGCCGCCGAGTAAGCGGCACGCATTCCAATTGACTGTTTTTATTTACAATTTAGGAGGTTTCATAAAATGTCTGAGAAAGTGACCGCCATGATCGAAGAGATCAAGGGCCTGACCGTTCTGGAGCTCAGCGAGCTGGTACATGCTCTGGAGGAAGAGTTCGGCGTTTCCGCCGCCGCCATGGCCGCTCCCGCCGCCGCCGTTGCCGCCCCTGCTGAGGAGAAGACCGAGTTTGACGTGGTCCTGACCGGCTTTGACGCCGCCGCCAAGATCAAGGTCATCAAGGTTGTCCGCGAGATCACCGGCCAGGGCCTGGCCGAGGCCAAGGCTACCGTCGAGGGCGCTCCCGCCACCATCAAGGAGGGTATCTCCAAGGATGACGCCGAGGCTCTGAAGAAGCAGATTGAGGAAGTCGGCGGCAAGGTCGAGCTGAAATAAGACCGGAAAAGTATTCCAAAGGTTCGAGAAGGCTCGAAAAGGCTCGAGAAGGTTCGAAAGAGTCCGGGGCAGCGGTTCGCTGTCCCGGGCTTTTTTTGTATAAAAGAAAACCACTCGCTAGGCGAGTGGTTCAAAAGAAGCCTAATGGCGATGATGTAGACAAGGAAACTCC
>ERZ808037.318-NODE-318-length-49773-cov-14.801553_pt1 | contig 49773 bp, 43 predicted proteins | sample MGYA00380190_ERZ808037 | MGnify/ENA primary metagenome ERZ808037 (study PRJEB31490, sample SAMN06133399) | mouse gut metagenome | isolation source: J9 | host: mice | place: China: Chengdu | collected 2015-05 ...
AGAGAGAGAATGACCATCAACGGAAAAGACAAAAAGATTTCCAGAGATCAGCAATATGTTTTCCCGGACCACCACCCCAAAATATTTGATGACGATACCATGAAGCTGCTCTTTGAGGTGAAGGAGAGCCGCCATCACAGCCAGTACCGGGGCCAGAGAAAACATGTCAACCTCTTTTCCGGGTGTCTGTACTGTAAAGACTGCGGCATGAAGCTGACCGCAATCAACCGCCCGAATCGTGGGAAATATTATGTGTGCGGCACTTATAACAAAAAGGGGAAGCAGTTTTGTGAACATGCCCATCTGGTGACAGAAGAAACCCTGACGGACGCTTTAGTTAAATATCTCACCCTTTGCCGTGACTCTCTGACAGACATCCTACAGAATTTCGACCTGTCAAATTTAAAGGCTCCCACTTACTCTGCAGACGACAGCCAGCAGAGGCTGGAAAGCGAGCTGGAAAAAATCAAGAAAGAGCTGAAAACCCTGATTACCCAGAAGATAAAGGAACTTGCGTCGAATCCGGGGATGGCTGAAATTATCAATGAAACATACGCTTCTCTACAGACTGAAAAAATGGAGCGTATCTTAGCCACCCAAAAAACGCTGCAAGATTTGACGAAGGAGCCTCATATCCCCGCTACAACAATCAAACCTGATCTGCAAACCGCACTGGATATTTTAAATGAAGTGCTGGAGCAAAAAAATCTGACCCGGACGGACATTGAGGTTCTCGTTGAAAAAATCATTGTAGACAAAGAAGGAAATGTTGACATCTATTTGAAACACGGTCTCGGCGATCTGGCGGCCTACGATTTCAAAGCCCACAAGGAAAATCTGAAGCTGACCATGATGATAGAGGCAATCCGGCTTCTGAAAAAGGACGAAACGGGTTTTACCTCGGTAAAATTCCTGGCGGAGAGCCTGAAAAATATGGGGTATCCTATGCACAGGAAGAAGTTCGGCACCTATATGGAACATTTGCTTGACCTAGGGCTGGTAGAAAAGACAGGAATCTACCATTATCCATACAAAATCGTGGCTTCCAGGGAGAAATTGACCTGTGTGGAAAATATGTTCATCATGCTGGGGCAGACTGGCGGTATGCCGGAAATGGTCTTCGAGTTTATTCTCAAAAAGAACAATATTGATCCCAAGGCAGACCTATCCATCGACCAGAGTATCGACTTCGGCTCCACTGCGGCGGCATTCTCCGGAGGGCAGGGGGATTTCACAGTAGAATTCGAGCCCCACGCCACCTCCTTAGAGGCCAAGGGCGACGGCTACGTAGTGGCTTCCCTTGGAGAGGACTCCGGCTACGTGCCCTACACTGCCTTCAGCGCCAAGAAGAGCTATCTGGAAGCCCACCCCGATACCATCCAGGCCTTTACCAACGCCCTGCAGAAGGGAATGGACTATGTCTCCGGCCATACGCCTGAGGAAATTGCCAAAATTATTAAGCCCCAATTCGAAGAAACCGATTTGGAAACCCTCACCACCATTGTCGCCCGCTATCACCAGCAGGACACCTGGAAAGACAATCTGATCTTTGAGGAGGATGCCTTTACCCTGCTTCAGAATATCCTGGAGGAATCCGGGGAGCTTCCCCAGAGAGTCCCCTACGAAGATCTTGTAGACGCCGGCTTCGCCAAGAAGGCTGCCGAATAACAGGGAGCACAAAGAGAGACAGTTTTGCAGATTTTATCCGCAGAACTGCCTCTCTTCTATTCTGTACCCATATGATCTTTTGCTGCTGCCCTGCCCTCTCTACCCTGCATAATACTGGGCCTGCCATAATTCATGATACTTGCCCTTCTCATCCGCTAACAGCTCCTCATGGCTCCCCTGCTGGATGATCTGTCCCTGATGAAAAACCGTAATCTCATCGCAGAACTTGCAGGAGGAGAGACGGTGACTGATATAAATCGCGGTTTTATCTCCCACAATGTCGTTAAATTTACTGTAGATCTCCGCCTCCGTTATGGGATCCAGGGCCGCTGTTGGCTCGTCTAAAATGATAAAGGGAGCATCCCGGTAAAGAGCCCGTGCAATGGCGATCTTTTGAGCCTCTCCCCAAAGCCTGCGTCCGTCAGGGCTTTTCTGACCCTGTCCCTGTCATACTCCGCGCTTCCTGCCACATTGGCCCCCAGGGGCTGGGCAATCAGTTGGAAGTCCTGGAATACAACGGCAAACACATCCATATAGTCCCTGTAATCATATTTGCGGATATTGATGCCGTTTAGCAGAATCTCCCCCTCCTGGGGATCATAGAGCCTGCACAAAAGCTTGATAAAGGTGATCTTGCCGCTGCCGTTCTCCCCCACCACCGCCATCTTTTGTCCGATCTTGAATTTCATATTCACATGGCGCAGAGCCCAGGCCTCCACTGCCGGATAGCGGAAGGATACATCCCGGAACTCCACCTCGTACTCCCTGTCGGCGCGCTTTTCGGTGGAGAGGCTTCCCTGGTACATGGCGTTTGGAATATCAAGAAATTCAAAAACCGGGCTCATAAACGGCGTATTGGTTTTCAGATTCCCTATGGTTCTGAGCAAACGGGAAATATTGCGGGCAAGGACCGTGACTGCCCCTGTATACTGGGTCACCGAGCCTACGCCGAAGGCGCCCGCCCAGGCCTTTAAACAGACAAACACGTAAACCGTCCCTGTCAGCACAGCGCTGATTCCCTCTCCCAGAGCCCGCCAGGCTCCCATCGCCCCCCGGGCGCAGGCCGCCAGAGGATCCTTTGTCCCGAAGCCGGTTCCGGATTCCAGGTAATAGCGGGCAATGACCTGCTGGTTATACATGCGCTGATCCGCCTTGGCGTATCGGCTGAAGAAGCCCGAAAAAACGCTGAAAACCCGATTGCCGAACTTTCCGTCCTCGGCATGACGGCTCCAGCAGGCCGTGGCCTTGTTGCTGCATACAGGCGAAAGCCAGGCTGCCAGAGCCAATACCAGAAGAATCACAAGGAGAAATATAGGATGATTCAAAACCGTGAAAGCCCCTGCGCTCTCCGGCACAGGAAGGGTAAAAAGACTCACGGTCAGCGCTATGGCTCCCAGCACCCCGATGATCCCCTGGCCAAAATTGTCAAAGCAGGGAATTATCACTCTAAGCCCCCATCCTCCCCAGCACGAGTTCTGATGGATCTGGGAGAGAAGCTCGTGGCTTTTTGTCCCCTCCACATCCACAAAGTCCATGGACAGCATCTTCTGCGCATAAAGATTCTTCAGACGCACATCACATTTGCTTTTCATATATTCCTTCAGCCGCAGCAGCACTCCGGTAATCAGGGTCAGAGCCGCCGCGCTCAGCAGCGCCGCCAGCACAAGCTCCTCCAACACCTCCCGCCTTCTCAGTCCGGCCAGCTCGTTAATGATTCCGGCCGAAAGATAAATCGTCACATAGGGAGAGAGGGCGCTTACCCCTGCATGGAATGCAACGCTCAAAAATATTCCGGGACAGCACCTTTGCACCTCCCGGCTCACCCGGTAATGTACCAGAAGAGCCCTTCTCAATGTAATTTTTTCATCGGGGCGATCCGAATTCTTGCCCATCGAATTCCCTCCCTTCCCGGTAATAACGTGCCTGTATCTCAAAGAGCTGCGCGTATCCGCCCTGCTTAAGCAGCAGCTCCTCATGGGTTCCCTCCTCGGCAATCCTGCCTTCTTTAAGAAGGATGATCCGGTCACAAAAGCGGGTGGATGAGAGCCGGTGGGAAATAAACACGGCGGATTTCCCGGCGGTCATCTCATGGTACTTCCTGTATATATCCTGCTCCGCAATGGGGTCAAGGGCAGCCGTAGGTTCGTCCAGAATCAAAAAGGCTCCGTCCTTATACAGAGCCCTTGCCAGCATCAGTCTCTGCACCTGCCCGCCGGAGAGCACTGTCCCATCCTCATAAATCCTTTTTCCCAAATGGGTGTCCATCCCCTTCGCAAGCGCCTTTACCTGCTGTGCCAGGCTGGCCCTTTCCAGGCAGTCCTCCACCCGCCCTCTATCAAAACCCGATACAGCCTGGGCCACGTTCTGCGCCACCGAAACCTCCAGAACAGAATAATCCTGAAATACCGACGAAAACAGAGCGTAATACTCCCTTCGGTTAAACCTTCGGATGTCCGTTCCGTTTAACAGGATACGCCCTTCATCCGGATCATAGAGCCCGCACAAAAGCTTGATCAGAGTGGTTTTGCCTGCGCCGTTCAATCCCACCACCGCCAGCTTTTCTCCCGGGTGCAGGGTCAGGTTCAGACCACTGATAATTTCCTCATCCGTCCCCGGATACCGGAAGGTCACATTTTCCATTTTCAGCTCATAGCACTCTGCCCCGGGGATAGCTGTCCCTTTCTCAAAGCAAAAGGGCTCCTGCAGATTTAAATACTCCTGAATAACGGAAAGCTCCAGGCTTTCCCTGCAGAGCGCGGTGCATTCCTCCAGGATCCCCGTAATCCAGGCCGAAAATCCGGTAAATGCCGAAAAATAAAGCAAAAAGGCGGAGACCGTAATCTCCCCGGCAAGAGCCAGGCGGATCAGATACCAATAAGCAATCCCGTTCCTCAAAAGGCCCAGAACCGTATCCACGATACAGGACCAGATATAAATTCTCTCCCTGCGGAAAAGAAATCCCTCATATAAATTCCACACACTCTCATAAATAGAATGAATCCATGGGGTAAGGCCGAAAATCCGGATATCCTTTGCCAGAGCCGCAGACTCGGATTTCTCCCAGATATACCTCATTTTCCGCTGGTACTCCCCTTCCTCCTCCCGATGGCGGTATCCCCACCCGTTAATCCTGTTGCTGACCCAAAAACCTGCGGCCGCCGTAACCACTACCACCGAAAGCAGGAAAAGATCCATATCTGACAAAAGAAGCAGATAGACTGCAAATCCCCCTGCGTTCACCAGCAGCATGGACAGGGTGGTTCAGATATGCTCCGACGCCTTGTCGTTGCTGCCGCAGTTCATTAACGCTTTCTCCTGAAGCTTTAACAGCTTCGGGTCGTAACAGTTAGGGTAGGAAGTCATGCACGCCTTGTCATTTATATCCATACAGATCGTTGTGCGCACCTCGATCCGGCCAAAGAGAGTGTTTTCGTCCACATACCCCAACAGGCTGTTCAGCGCCGCCAGCAGCAGAGAAAAAAACAGGATCGTGCCAAGCAGCTCCGGCAGCGGCGCCGCCTGCTCCACCTTCGCAAGGGCCATGGGCCCGATCAATAGCTGCGCCACATTAAGCGCAACGGAAAGGCCCGCATAGACAAGAACCATCCACAAAACACTTCTCACTCTCCGCCAGGCCAGACAAACCATAAAGGACACATTCTGCCAGACACTGTATTTGGGCTTTTGCCTTTCTCTCAAAATTCTCACCTCCAAATTCCGCTTACCCCTTCATCACCGGCACAGGGGCCGCCCGCTTTACGAGCTGCCCCTATGTTAGCAAAAAAATTCACCCCTGTGGGAATTCAGGGGTGAACTGCAAGAATCCAGGGATGAACTGTCATGGCGGCCCCTTTCCCGGTCTGAGCCGTCAGCTCTCAATGGGCCGGCCCGGCTATCTGCGGTATCAAAATCTCCGTTGTAAAGGCTCCGTCCTCGCTGGCCCGCTTTAAATACCCGTTTAATCGCTCGACAATGCTGTCGATTCTCACAAGCCCAAAGCCATGCCCCTCCCCTTTGGTGCTCCGAAACCGCTTCCCCACCCGGGGCAGCTTCCCCGCCGCAGTAAAATTGGTGAAAGAAATATAGAGCTGGGAGCCCTTCATATCCATATACACACGTATCATGCGCTTTTCCTGCGGGAGCGCCATACTGGCCTCAATGGCATTGTCAAAAAGATTTCCAATGATACAGCACAAATCCAGCTCCGACATGGTAAGCCTCACCGGAATGCTTGCATCGGCGCGGACCTCAATTTTTTTTGATTTTGCAAGAGAAATCTTACTGTTTAAGATGGCGTCGTCCATAGGGTTTCCCGTTTTGACCGCAGTGTCCACCGTATTTAAATCCGCATCCAGCGCGTCTAAATAAGCCCTGATGCCCTTCATATCATCGTTTGCCGCAAGCGCCTTCATCATCTGGATGTGGTTGCGGTAATCATGCCGCCAGCCCCTAATCTGCCGGTACATATTCTCCACCTCCTGATAATGCGTCTCGATCAGCTCCCGCTGGCAGGCTGCAATCTGCCTCTGTGCCCTTCCAGATAAAATCCCCATACCTATCCATCCCTTACTTCATATTGATAATCGCCTGATTAACCTTCTCATAGGCTCCCCTGGGCAGAGGGATAACGGAGCCCTCATTTAAATAAATCTCTTTTCTGGATACCCTGCAGATACAGGAAAGATTCACCACCGCAGAGCGGCCCACCCGGCAAAACCTCTCGTCCAGCTCCCCTGCCAGCTCGCCTAAGGTTTTTCTCACAATATAATCTTCCCCGGCATGAATGGTGGCGTAATTGCCCTGGACGTCTATATAGCGGATCTGATAAACGGGAATCCGGATCATTTCTCCCCCTGTCTCCAGATTCAGCATACGCTGGTTTTGAGAAAGCCTTCCCACCGCCCTGTCCAAAACGGCAAAAAGCTTTTCCTCCTTTACCGGCTTAAGCAGATAGTGAAGCGCCTCCACCTCGTAGCCCTCCCCAATATAATCGGAATATCCTGTTACAAATACGATCTGTACCGTGTCATTTTCCCGGCGCAGCCTCTTTGCCATGGCAACGCCGTCCATGGCTCCCATTTCAATATCCAGAAGAAGAAGATGGAAATTCCCCTCCTGGGCATAGCAAAACAAAAAGTTTTCCGCAGAGGAAAATTCCGAGATCTCCACACTGTGGCCCCGCCCCTTGGCCCAACGCTTTAAGAGCCCCCGCAGATGCCCTCTGTCCTCCCGGACATCATCGCATATGGCAATGCTGTATTTCATAGTATCCTGTCCTTTTTATTTTTGGTTTCCTGTGGATCCATTCTGATTATACCTGCACTGCATTTTTTTGTACACAAATTTTTGGAGCATCGCTTTTACTTTACGCAGCAATTCAGACAGAGGCTCTGGGCTCTGCTGCCAAGTCCCTAAGTACCCAAAAATACAGCCGTCTCAGAAACAGCAGAAAAACCGACACATACTGCCTTCTTATGACATATCATAATAGTGAAAATTTCATAATCCATACTAATCAGATATTTCTCACTGATAAAAGGAGTCAAATGGCGAAAGAAGCGGAATGGAACAATCGGTTTAACATCGGAGTAGCTTCCATCGACAATGCACACCGGAAACTTTTTTCAATTGTACGCAAACTGATCTATTTAAGCAAAAATGAAAATAATGGAAAGTGGGCATGTGCTGAAGGAATCAAGTACTTCAAAAGTTATGCCATTGAACATTTTACAGATGAGGAAGCCTATATGAGATCCGTCAGCTACGAAGGGTATGAGATGCACAAACGCCTGCATGACAACATGCGGTACAAGACGCTTCCCGCCCTGGAAAAAGATTTGACCCAGTCCGGCTATTCTCAGGAATCCATCCACCATTTTCTCGGCATCTGCCTTGGATGGCTTACCGCGCACATTATAATCGAGGACCGGGCTATCACAGGAAAGGGGTCAAATAAATGGGCAAAAAACGGCGCCGGAAAAAATTTATCGGTTTTGGAAGAAGCGCTGGCTGAAACAATAGAAGAAATTTTCAGGCTGCAGCCTGAAATTGTAAGCGAGCATTACAGCGGGGAAGACTTTGGCGAGAGCGTTTTCGACAGCCTCACTTATCAGACAGAGGATAAAGGGCAAAAACAGATTTTTCTGGTGCTTGAAAAAAGCCTGGTACTGCGGGCCGTAAGCTCCATGTTGGATATGGAGCTTACCAAAATGGATAAACTGGTTATGAATGCAGCCAAAGAGCTCTCCCAGCAAATAACAGAAAAGGTTTTTATCCATATGCACCGTTCCTGCCTGTACCGGCTGGAATGCAATCACTTAATCACGGAGGAACAGTTTCAAAAAGAATTTTATTCAGATTATTTTGATTACAGCCTGCTGTTTAATACCGGAACCGGATACTTTGCCTTCTGTGTCAAATCAAAATAAATCTACAGCCTCACAACGGCCGCCCGCAAAGCGGATGGCCGTTGTTTTTTTGCAGGTATTGCCTGTCAAATACTTATATATCCCCAATGCCACATGGCCAGGTCGATGGTCCCCATCAGAAGGGCAAATAAGGTGAGCACCATGGTTAAAATAATAGCCGCCGTATCATAGACCACCCGGCTCTGCTCTACAAGCTTTCCCTCCCTGTCCCTGATCTCAAAGGTTTTCTGCCTGCATCCGAGAAGCACCTCCACTCCCAAAAGGATCAGGATAAGAGGCCAAAAATGAACCAAAAATTCATACCCCATCCCCGGGAAAAAAACATGAAGCAAAAACAGCACTCCTATCACCACAAGCGTCGCCCCAAAGGTGACGGACCCTACCCTGTGCGTTTTGATTATCTCCCGCTCCATCACTTCTCCTCCTGTTTCTCATCACTTTCCCGGCCGATCTCCTTTGGCAAAACCACTTCCCCCTTTTGGATTTCCCGGCCCTGCTCCTGCGAAAAGCTCTCCGGTGTCCAGCTCTCCTGCTTCTTTCCTTCCATCATCCGCACGCCCAGAAGAATAATACCGCAGCCGATCACAAGGCTGGGCACATAGTCTCCAATCCTGTGCATGGTTCTGGATATAAAGGAAAGCTCATCCGGCAGCACATGGTACATGAGATTGGCCATAGACTCCCACAAAAGACATCCGCCCGCAAAGATCAGTAAAAAGGCAATCCACTTGTCATGCTCCTTTACAAACCTTTCTATTCCCGGCAGGCCCTCCATCCCGAAAAGGAAACGGTCCTTTACCGCATCAAAATCCTCATCGTCAAAGCCCGCAAGGTGATTGGCCTGGAAGAAACTGTAAAACCACACAATCACACAGCATGCCGCTATTGCTCCCTGGTTCAGCCACATTGATACGATAATGATCAGCAAAAACAAAAGCATCAGGCTGATCCCCATCTTCATAAAGCCCATATACATCTGTGCGGCCCCCGGCAGCATAGAAAAACAAAAGGTCCAAAATTTACTCTTTTTCCTGGTTTTCATTTAAAATCCCTCCATATTTAAGCATCTGTTTATTTTTCAAAAAAACTTTCCATATCTACCCTCTCTGCCCGGCCGATCCATGCATTGAGCTTTGCTCCCGCCCTGCGCATTCCGTCATTCAGGATGCAATTCCAATTCCCTTTCTCTCTATCGGAATCGTCCTGTCCTTCATCCGGAAAATTTTCCGTCCTGAAAGAGTCCTCCCATTTTGCTCTCTGCGCCTCCTGGAGCTCTCCCTGTATGGGCAGAAGCACAAGCATCATCAGAGCGGCCGCCATACCGGCTATAATCTTAAGACGATACGAAAATAATTGAACCGGGTCCCGTCCTCCCCCGGACTTTGGCATTGCCGACGCGGTTTGTTTCGGAAACGCCCTGTCTAAAATCTGCTCTTTCATATGCTTTGGCGCATATAGCTCCTGTCTCTCCAGCTTCTCTATAAAGAGCTCTAATTCCTCATCCGTCGGATATTCCTTCATGCCGGTTCCTCCTTTCCATAGATCTTCTTTAACATCTCTCTGGCCCTATATATCTGAGTCTGTATCGTTTTAATGCTTTTGCCCTGCCGTGCGGCAATCTCCCTGGGCGTCCTCTCCTCCACGTAATAGGCCCGGGCCACCTCGTTGTAGGGCGGCTTTAATCCGTCACAGCTTTGGATCAGATGGCGCTTTACCTCCTCCTCCATACAGATTTCCTCCGGAGAACCCCTTTGCTGCTCCTTTTCCTCAAAAAAAGAATCCTCCACAGGCACGCCTCTTCTTCCGGCGCTCCGCAGATAATCTATGCTTTTATTGGTTGCAATCCTGCCCAGCCATGCCTTTTCATTCTTTCCGTCAAAGGTATCATATTTCTGATAGGCTGTCAGGAAAGTTTCCTGCATCAGATCCTCCGCCATAAAATAATCTCCTGTGAGCTTATAGCAGATGGAAAAAATAAGCTTATCATACTGATCAATCATTTCGGAGAGCCTGCTCTGTGTGCAAACCCTCTCTTTTTTCAAAGTACAGGTACTTAAAGTACTTATCTCCTCCACCCCGCCTTCTGCATTGCCTTTCATCTTTTCATTATCTATAACGCGGCTTCCTTTCCTTTTACTTCAAAATTTTGAAAATTTTTTATTTTTATTATTTCTATCAAGACCTTGTCATGTGGTTTTAAATACTATATAATAAAAGCTACACAATTTTAACCGCCGCCGAGGCCGCGGCAAGAACGAGGTACTTTATGACGATCGAGAGAGAAAATTTATTGAAAAGTATTTTGGAAAGCTTAGGCAGAATAGAACATATCAAATTAGAGGACATTCCCAACATTGATCTGTATATGGATCAGGTCACCACCTTTATGGACAAACAACTGAAAAATACCACCAGAAATCCGGAAGGCGATAAAATACTGACCAAAACCATGATCAACAATTATGCCAAAAACGATCTGCTTCCCCCTCCGGTCAAAAAGAAATACAGCAAAGAACATATTTTGCTTCTCATTTTTATTTACTATTACAAAGGGATACTCTCGATCAGCGACATCCAGGCCCTCTTAAGGCCCCTGACCCAGAAGTACTTCCACGGGGAGAGCTCCCTGGGCTTAGGAGACATCTATGAGGAGGTGTTCAGCTTGGAAAAGGACGAGGTCGCCGATCTTCAGAAAAATATCGTGAGGAAGTTTAACATCTCCCAGGAAACCTTTAAGGACGCCCCCGAGGAAGACAGGGAAATCCTGCAGTTGTTTTCTTTCATTTCCATGCTCAGCTATGATGTCTATGTAAAAAGGCTTCTGATTGAAAAGATGATAGACGGCTTTAAAAGTGCAACCTCTAAGGATGAGAAGGGCTAAAGCGCGTTTCGAAATTGCTTTCTGCCGGATGCAATTCTCAGACACGCTTTGGGCTCCTTAAATATTTCTGGTAAACCGGCACCTGGGGAATTCCTCACATCCATAAAATTCCCCAAACTTTCCCTTTCTTTTCAGCAGAGCGCCCCCGCACTTAGGGCAGGTCTGCCCGCTGCATTCTTCACTTTTTTGCAGCTTCCCCATTTCCTCAAAGCACCTTTGATTCATCAGACAGTCCGCCATGGCCCTGTGGGCTCCCTTTGTTTCAATCCGGAAATGAGCGGCCACATCCGTGAGCCTGTGATGAGACAATTCGGGCAGGCAGCGTCTGGCCATATACAAAGTGTCGATATAGTCGTTATTTAGCTCCTTTCCAAAAGCCTCCCAGGCCGCATCGTAAATAAAATTGGTGTCAAAGGTATGGATGTTATGCCCTACAAGCACGCCGTCCCCGATAAATTCAAGGAACTGAGCCATTACCGTTTTTATGTCAGGGGCATCCGCCACCATTTCGTCCGTGATTCCATTGACCGCCGTAGCTCCCGCTGGAATATGCCTGCCCGGGTTCACCAGCGCAGAATATTCCTCCTTCACCTCATGTCCTCTGACCTTAAGAGCCGAAATCTCAATAATATCATCCGTATCCGGGTTCACTCCCGTAGTCTCCAGATCAAATACAATATAATCCCCCGGATGGCCGTTTATCCTTTTTCCTTTGTTCCTTATCTTCATTTTCTAAACCATACTCCTTTCAAAGCCCAAAGACATGGGCTCCTCTTATCACCAGATTGTCTCGATCTCGTCTTCCTTTACCCCATAGCGTTCCAGAAATTCCTTCAGGTCCTTCTCTTTGGCAATCAGCATCAGCTCTTCAATCTGCCCCGTCTTTTCGTCCCGAAATCCGGCCACCTTTTCTCCCGTACAAATGCTGGCGCGGATCACAGGCCTTTTGCCTGTCTTATCAAATGCCGGCTGCTCCATGGCTTTTTTCTTCTTACCCCAATCCTTCCACAACATATTCCGCCTCCCCAAAGCAATCTCATTCTCTGTTTTCCCGATCCCTGTTTCCTGCATCAAGCCGGGAAATCGCAACAATCCCTTTACTCTATGACTTTAATATGTTAAAATCCTCATAGAGAAATCTTACCGGGAGGAATTTTTATAATGAACAGAAAAATTCAGACTGACGCTGTCAACCATCTGTTTGACGCTATTCTCTGTCTGGAAACCAGAGAAGAATGCTATGATTTTTTTGAAGATCTCTGCACTGTCAATGAGCTTCTTTCTATTTCCCAGCGCTATGAAGTCGCATCCATGCTAAAGAGCCGCAAAACATACCTTGAAATAGCCGAAAAAACCGGCGCCTCCACCGCTACCATCAGCCGGGTGAACCGCTCCTTAAATTACGGAAACGACGGCTATGACCTGGTACTCGGGCGCCTGAAAGAACGCTCCCTGGATTCTGCAGATTAATCTTTTTAAAACAACGGATAATCCCCGGGGATTATCCGTTTATTTCGATCATTGTCAAAGGATCAATATATTCTTCGTTCAGCATGATCTGATAGCCCAGCTTCTCATTCTCCTTCCCGATACTGAAAAGGATATAGCCTTTTCCAAGGCTCTCTCCCTGCTTCACCAGGGCGGTTCCGCTGTTACGGTAAACAGAGCGGTAGCCGTTGCCGTGATCAATCACGATTTTCGTACCGTAGGCCTCGTCTGCATCCACGATCTCCACGACCCCGGTTCCCGTAGTTAACACATTAATCCCCGAAGATGCGGAAAAGATCAGCATAGGCTCTCCCTCCTGCGCTTCCGCCATGGTCGCAGAGCCGCTTAACGGAAAGCCTTTGGGCAGAGCGTTTTCAATGGTTTCCTGGCTCAGCACGTCCTCCGCCTCCGCTTTTTTGCTGACCGCTTCGCTCAAAACAGCCACCTTGTTTGTCAGAGTCGCGTTCTCCACGGTAAGGGCTTCATTTTCATCCGTCAGGTTATTCAGCTCAGTCTTTTGTTCAATAATGGTTTTTCTTGCGTCCCTGATAGTGATATAATCATAGATAAATTTGCAGGTAATCGCCACAGCCAGCACAAACAGCAAAACAGTGACTCCTTCTATTGCAGCGGAATTTATAGTACGCCTGATAATGGTGCCATCTTTCTTTTCGGTCATCAGACGCAGGGTACGCTTCGTTCTGCTTCTAAAAAACTGCTTCTCCATAATTTGTTCATCACCTCCGGTTTCTTACCTATATTTTATCATATATAGCAAATTAACGCAACTTTGTCCACCTTTTCAGTCATGCAATTGTCAGAATTTAACAGTTTATTTCACAAATAGTGCTCTATATAACCAAATTTCTGATAATGACCATAATTTTCTTTACATTTCCCCGGGGATGTGCTATCCTTTCATTGTTACAAAATTCTGTGCGTCAAGCACATATACTTATTTTTTTGGAGGTATTACAATGAACAAAGGTACTGTAAAATGGTTTAATAACCAGAAGGGGTACGGTTTCATTTCCGATGAATCTGGAAACGATGTATTCGTACACTATTCAGGACTCAACATGGAAGGATTTAAATCCCTTGAAGAGGGCGCTTCCGTAGAATTCGACGTAGTGAATGGCGAAAAGGGACCTCAGGCCGTAAACGTAACAAAGTTATAATCAGCAAATGCTGTTTATAACAGCATTTAATCAGTAACACGATGTGCCTTTTCTTAATAGGAATTTTTATTTCTTTATGAATTCGCAATATTGTTTTATCGGATTAAATCGAAGAGGCTGTGCTAAATGCACAGCCTTTTTTTACCTTGCAAACATGAAAAGGAGGAGCCAAAAATGGAAAAAGCTTCCAAAAAGCCAATCAGGGGGATCAAAATACGCACAATGAATTTGTGGATGATCCTGGTTTCATGCGTTTTGTATCTGTTGCTTATTCTGGCTACCATACACGCCTCCGGCTGTTATACGGATATGGTGGCATCTACCGGAGAATATATCACCTGTGAGGAAAACGCCTCTCTCGTAACACAGGGCTCTGACTTTCTCACCGAGCAGGTACGGCTTTTTGCCGTGACAGCAGACCTGCGGTATCTGGATGCCTATTTTACGGAGGTAAACGATACCAGGCGCAGGGATACCGCTTTAGGCCAGCTTAAGGAATATCAGGTGGATAAGGAGTCTCTTGAATATCTTGAGCTTGCTCTTGACAATTCCAACAGCCTGATGGAGCAGGAAATCTATGCCATGAAGCTGACCGCCGCCGCCCACGGCCTGGATCTAAATGCCTATCCGCAGGTAAGCTCCGCCGAGCTCACCCCGCAGGATTTATCCCTGAGCCCGCAGCAGATGATTCAAAAGGCCCAGGAACTGGTTTTCGGCAGCGGCTATCAGAGTGCCAAAAGCCTGATCGCAGGCAATATCGCCTATTTCATTGACAGTGTTTCAAAGGGAACCGAGCTAAAGCAGCAGCAAAGCTTCCTTGTCCTCAAACGCACCATGAGAGGACAGCAGATCCTGATCAGCATTCTCTTTATCGAAAACATCCTTACGTTTATTTTGATCATCCGTCTGATCGTGAAGCCTCTGCAGATTTATGTTCATAATATCCAGGAGGAAAAAATGCTTGAAATCACGGGCTCCTACGAATTCAAGTACCTGGCCCTCACCTACAACAGCATCTATGAGATCAACAGCGCCAATGAAGCCATGCTCCGTCACCGCGCAGAGCATGATCCCCTTACCGGAATTATCAACCGGGGAACCTTTGACCAACTGCGTCAGGTACTCAAAACCAAGCCCTGCCCTATCGCATTGCTGATTATCGACGTGGATAAGTTCAAGCTGGTCAATGACGGCTATGGGCACGAGATGGGGGATAAGGTTCTCAAAAAAGTGGCGAAGCTCCTTGAAACAAGCTTCCGCTCCACAGATTATCCCGCCAGAATCGGCGGAGATGAATTTGCCGTGATCCTCACGGACATTGCCCCTGACATGGAATCCATGATTACCGAAAAAATCCATTCCATAAACGATATACTTCTGCATCCTTCCGACGATCTGCCGGTTGTCTCTTTGAGCGTAGGCGGCGCCTTCTCGGCGGCGGGCTTTGCAGACGAACTCTACAATCAGGCGGATACCGCCCTCTACCATGTCAAAAAGCAGGGCCGGTGCAATTGCAGCTTTTACCATGACGGGCAATGATCCGCGCCTTTCCAAAGCCGGCCGCCTTTTGCGGGCCGGCTTACTGTTCGCAGCAGACAAGAACATCGTCAAGCCTCATGCTGCCTCCGAACAGATCCAGTGCGCTGCCGATGGTCACGTCAATCTTTCCTCTGCCCAGCTCCTTTAATTTTTTCAGATCCTCAAAATTGTGGACGCCTCCTGCATAGGTAATGGGAATCGGGCAGGTCTGTCCGAGCATTGCCGCCAGCTCTTCCTCTATTCCCCCGGCCTTTCCCTCCACATCCACCGCATGAATCAAAAATTCGTCGCAGCTCTCTGAAAGTGTCCTGAGTGTTTCCTCATTCAATTTGACCTGCGTATAATTCTGCCATCTGTCGGTTACAATATAATAATCCTCTCCCTTTTTGCGGCAGCTCAGATCAAGGACAAGGCGCTCCTTCCCCACCCTGCCGATGAGCTCCCTCAGTCTCTCATAATAGAGCTTTCCGTCCTTAAACACATAAGAAGTAACGATCACATGGGACGCTCCCGCCTCCAGAAACTCTTCCGCATTCAGGGGTGTAATTCCTCCCCCTGCCTGAAAGGCCCCCGGCACGGCGGCTAACGCATTCAGGGCCTGCTCCCTGGTTTTTTGATAAAATCCGCTCCCGGCGGAGTTCAACAGTATAATATGCCCTCCCTTTAATCCTTTATCCCCATAGAGCCGGGCAAAATACGCCGCATCCTGGTCCGCCACAAAATTTTCTTTGGCAAGATCTCCCTGATCCTTCAGGCTTGCGCCCACGATCTGTTTTACTTTCCCGTTATGAATATCAATACACGGCCTGAATTTCATTCCGACTAACCCCCTGCAAAAAATATTTAAAAATTTCTGTCAGTTTCTCATAAGTATATTTTTATCTCCACTGCACATAATAGCATCAGGACTGACAATCATGCAGTTCTTTTATATAAGGAGGTAAATTATGAAAAATACGAGAAAACTGATTTCGGTATCTCTTGTCATTGCAATGCTCTTTCTGTTTACAGCCTGCGGAACTGATAAGAAAAACAATGCAAACGACATGGCAGGAAATACCACTACTGCCACAGATAACGGTACTGCCGCAGACAACGACAACGGCACTGCCGCAAACGGCACAACCAATAACGGCACAGATAACACCGCAAATCCCTCGGACGCAACCGGGAACGGCAACACCGCCGGCGGTTCTGTAGCCGACAGCAACACGGCCGGAACTGGCACCAATGCAGACGGCAATCTCAATGACTCCGACACAAATGTAAACAGTGCAACCACAGGCTCCGGAACCGATGACGGCGATTCCCTGTTAGACGACGCAGGCAACGCCGTAGGCGATGTGGTGGACGATATTGCAGACGGAGTGGCCGACATCACGGACGACGTGATCGGGGACGGAAACAATGACGACAACGACACCGCAGCCAATGATAACGATAACACCACCGCCAAAAACAATACCGGCAAGAACGCAAAAACCGGCAGATAAAAATCTGCGGCCCAAAGCTGTGAATGCCCGAAGCGGATTTTCTTATGTTAAGCAAGCGCCGGCTTCTGTCTGGGAAGCCGGCGTTTTGTTAAACATTTGGTTCTCTGCGCATCATTTTTCGACAATGGTTCCGTCTCTGTATGCATGAAGAAGCTGCTCAAGCTGCTTGATTCTCTCTTTTAAATCAATTCCTATATCCGTATCGGACACCCTGATCCTGACCGGGGCAATCTCCACAACAGTGGAATCCGAAAAAATATCCGACTCCCGCAAAATAGCCGCTTCCATGGATTCAAAGGGCTCATGGGCCACCAGACGCATCCCATGGGAATCCGACACCAGGGTATAGCCTGCAATTCCCGTCTTTTCCTGATAAGCCTTTGAAAAACCTCCGTCAATGATCAGCAGCCTGCCGTCACACTTGATGGGCGTATCCCCCTTCTTCAGTTCCACCGGCACATGCCCGTTGATGATATGGGATTTTTTGATGTCCAGTCCGAATTCATCCAAAATCCGGTGTACTATATCCTCCCGGTCCAACATGGAATAATAGCTGTTCTTGGTTTCCTTATGGGCCTTTTTGTCCTCCACAAAATAGCGCTCGAAGGTGGTCATTTTGTCCCTGCCGTACACCGGGGAATTAGGGCCCGTCCAGGTATACCAGATGTAATCCTGGGCTCTTCGCATTCCCGCCGGATCGTTTTTGGCATAATATCCCTTTCTGGCATAATGATCCAGCACGTCATAAAGCTCCCTTCCCTTGTAAGGCTTGCCGTCTATGTTCACTGATTTGAAATTTCCTTCCTCATCTAAGGGGACACAGCCGTGGTAAAGGAGATTGGAATTATGGATTTTGTAGAGTCCTCCGTTGGAATAAAGGAAGCGCACATGCTTCTGGAGCTTTTCACATTTTAAAAAGGCATGCTGAAGCCGTGCCATCACCTGCTCCTCGTCAGGAGTCAGCCTGTAGGGATCCGCAGGGTTCACCGTGGGAAACTCCGTATCCTTCATGGGGTACTCTCTGCCGTCTATGGTGACCGTCTTGTTTTCGTAGTTGATCTTGTCCAAAAGAAGCCTGTCTTCCATCCCAAATTCCGGACAGCGCCTGATCACCTGCCCCTCCAGCTTAAGCTGTAAAATGGCAATGGCCTTGTGGATCTTCATATCCAGATTCAAATCCTTGGTGTTATAGTCCGTATTATATTTGATGGCAAAGGCTTCGCAGTCCACATCCTGATAGGTATCCAGGGCAAAGGTGGCAAGAGGAACCAGATTGATTCCATAGCCGTCCTCTAAGGTATCCAGATTCCCGTATCTGGCCGCCACCCGGACTACCGTGGCAATACAGGGCAGGTGACCGCAGGCCGCTCCCATCCACACAATATCATGGTTGCCCCACTGAATATCCACGGAGTGATAATGCTTTAGGGTGTCAAGAATAAGATGGGGCCCGGGCCCTCTGTCAAAAATATCCCCTACAATATGAAGGTGGTCGATCACAAGCCTCTGAATCAGATTGCTCAGCGCCACAATAAAGTCCGGCGCGCTTCCGATCCTGATAATGGTGTGGAGGATTTCATTGTAATACTCCTCCTTATCCGAAATATCTGATTTTTCGGTGATCAATTCTTCTATAATATACGCAAAATCATCGGGAAGAGCCTTGCGCACCTTAGAGCGGGTGTACTTGGAAGCCACCCGCTTGGTAATCTGCACAAGCCTGTGCAGCGTAATCTTGTACCAGTCCTCAATATTATCCTCCTGACGGGTTTCGATCTCCAGCTTCTCCTGGGGATAATAAATCAGGGTAGCCAGAGATTTCTTGTCCTTCTGGCTTAAGGTATTGCCGAACTCCTCATCTATCTTCCGCCGGATTGCCCCGGAACCGTTTTTCAGCACATGGTTAAACTGCTCATACTCTCCGTGAATATCCGTCATAAAATGCTCCGTCCCCTTGGGCAGATTCAGGATTGCCTGGAGGTTGATGATTTCCGTGGACGCCGAGGCAATATTGGGATACTGGTTTGCCAGACTCTTCAGATATTTTAGCTCCATCTCATGGAGCTCGCTTCTCATCAATTTCTGTTCCCCTTTCCGTGAGGATTAGCCAATCACATCACTCATGTCATAAAGTCCCGGAGCTTTTCCCTTTAAAAACTTGGCCGCCTGAATGGCTCCCTTCCCAAAAACGGCTCTGGAATAAGCGGTATGGGAGAAGGTAATCACCTCGTCCGAGCCTGCAAAGATCACATCATGCTCTCCTACTATGGTGCCTCCCCTTACTGCCGAGAAGCCGATCTCCTTTTCAGGGCGCTGCTGCCTTCTTGCGCTGCGGTCATACACATTTTCGTATTCTCCTGGGAGAGCCTCCTTGATAGACTCTCCCAGCGCAAGAGCCGTGCCGCTGGGGGCGTCCAGCTTCATTCTGTGATGCTTTTCCACAATCTCAATATCAAAACCGGCGCTCTTAAGGACGGCGGCTGCCTCCTTAAGCAGCTTCATCAGAAGATTGATTCCAAGGGACATATTGGCGGATTTGAGCATTGCCGCCTGCCCGGACGCCTCCTTCAGCCTGGCAAGCTGCTCCTGGCTTAAGCCTGTCGTGCAGAGCACGCAGGGGGTTTTCTCCCGGATACAATAGTCCAAAAGGCCGTCCACCGCGGCTGCCACACTGAAATCAATGATCACATCTCCCTTTATATCGCAGTCCTCTATGCTCTTAAACACCGGGAAAGAGTACGCTCCCTCATCAAAAGCATCTACGCCGGCCACAATGGAAAGCTCCGGATCTTCCTTTGCAAGATCCACAATCATCCTGCCCATCCTGCCGCCGCAGCCATGTAATATCACGTTTACCATACAAATACCTGTACCTTTCCGCAACCTGCCGCCCCAGGGCGGCGCTCAAATTCTTTTATAGGATTCCATATTCCTGCATTGCTTTTTGAAGCTTTGCCGCATTTGCCTCTTCCATCTCGGTAAGGGGCATACGAAGAGTCCCACCGATCTTTCCCATCAGAGTCAGGGCCTTTTTCACCGGAATGGGGTTCACCTCACAGAATAATGCGCTGCACAGAGGGATTGCCCTGAGCTGCTCTGCGCAGCTTCCCGCCACGTCGCCCTCAAAAAACTTCGCGCAAATATCATGGGTCTGCTTAGGCGCTACATTGGAGAGTACAGAAATCACTCCTTTTCCGCCCAGGGCAAGAAGAGGCACGATCTGGTCGTCATTGCCGGAGTAAAGCTCCACCTTTCCGTCCGCAAGCGCCATCAGCCTGGTGATCTGGCTGATGTTTCCGCTGGCCTCCTTCACGCCTACAATATTCTCCACCTCCCTGCAGAGCGCTGCCACAGTTTCCGGCAGGATATTGCAGCCCGTGCGGCTGGGCACGTTATAGAGGATGCAGGGGAGCTTCACAGCCTCCGCCACAGCCTTATAATGGGCATAAAGCCCCTTCTGGGTAGCCTTGTTATAATAGGGCGACACCAAAAGCAACGCATCCGCCCCTGCCTTTTCCGCCTCGGCGGAAAGGTAAACCGCGGTCTGGGTGCAGTTGGAGCCTGTGCCTGCCACAACCGGGATTCTTCCGTTTACCTGTTTCACACAATAGGCTATCACATCAATATGCTCCTCATGGGTCAGGGTGGAGGATTCGCCTGTGGTTCCGCAGACGATAATCGCATCCGTTCCCTCCGCGATCTGAAACTCGATCAGCTCCGCAAATTTCTCATAATCAACTTCCCCGTTTTCCCTAAAAGGTGTTACGATAGCAACTCCAGCGCCAGTAAAAACAGCCATAATTTTACCCTCCTTATGTTTGAAAAGTTACGCTTCCCCATTCCCTTTATTTTATTGTCCGGGCCATGGGAAAATGATTCAAAAAAAGATGCACATCAAATGCGCACCGACTACTTTAGATACCCTTTCATCGGATAGCGCCCCACCGGCAGTCAAGCATCCGGTGACAGTCATACGGTTTTTTGCCGTATGCCCAAGGATCCGACTCACAGGAATTCAAACCCTTTCGGCGTTTTTTCCTTTCGTTTTTCTTCCACTGTGCCTGCCACATCCAAAAAACTACTCATAAAACACGCAACCTCTACCTCTAAATCCTATATAATTTAAATTAAAAATATCATAACACTATGGCACAGCGCTGTCAACGGATGGACAGGCCTTAATTTCCCCGTTTTGTGCTCCTTATCTTGCAAAACCTGCGCGCAGGCTCCTTTCGGGCCAAGGGCAGCGGGCGTGCCCCTTCGCCGGCTATCCCTATATTAAAAAAGCAGCAGAATTACTGACCAAAAAAGTAATCTGCCGCTTCGCCTTTCTTTTATTTAATTTTTACGCCTTCCACCCTGGAAACCTCTCCGGCCAATGCCGCGATCTCATCGTCTAAATGGATTCCTGTAAGGATGATGCTCATATCCTCATCTCTTGCCATCAGGATATTCCTCAAATCCTCCACGGTTATAATATCATTGTCGATCAGCCCAAGTATCTCGTCTAATATCAGAAGGTCGCACTCACCGGTGGCAATCACTTTCTTTGCAAAATTAAGCCCGTTCCTGATATTGGCGATTTCGTCCGATTTTTGCTGGGCGGAAAGGTCTGCAAAGCTCCCCACCGATTTTTCAAAACAAAAAATTTTAATTTCCGGTTCAAGGCGGTTAAAAAACGCGGGATTTGCAAGTTCTTTTCCCTTGAGGAAACGGATAATAAAAACTCTCTCTCCTGATGCCGCCGCCAAAACCGCTCTGCCTAAAGCAGCGGAAGACTTCCCATGTCCCTCCCCGTTGAATATTGTTACCAATCCACGTCCCATATTGAAGCCATGCCCCTTTCAAAATTTATGTACTATTATAACATATCAGGAGACATGCCGCAATAATTATCTTATTTACAAAAACGCCGGCGCTTAGCGTGGTTTTTTCGAGCTTAGCGCCTGCTGCGTTTTTGTGGAGCGAGAGCGCGTCGACGCAGAACTTTACACCTGCCCGGGCGTTCTCCGACATAAATATAAAAACCACCTTCAAATCATGTATTTTTCTCTTCCACCCGTTTCCCGACAGCCTCCATCTTCCTCACCCCCGGATCATCGGCCCGGTATTCCTGATACCAATACCCCTTTGGGTGAACCTTGGTGCGATACCTGAAATGGGGCACGGGGAGGGGATCCTGCATACGCATCATATAAGCTGCCAGCTCCTTAAGCATTTTTGTCTTCACAGCGGCAAATTCCTCCTTATCCCATAAATTATGCAGTTCTTTGGGATCGTCTGCCAGACAGTACAGAAATCCGGTTCCCATCATATCTAGCTGGATATGGTAATCTCCCATCCACAGAGCCCGCACCTGTCCGCACTGTGTCCAGGTATTCAGGCAGTCAAAGGTGACCATCCCATTGGACGCCCCTTCCGCAATCAGGTCAAGCTCATCCTTCCCGTCCCAGTACAGGCCGCCGAATCCGCTCTCCGCATAGGCACAGTCAAATTCCCGCTCCGGTACGGCATTTTCTGTAAGAAGCGGCAGGATACTTTTTCCCTGACACCCAAAAGGTATTTCGGCGCCGATCATCTCGCAGAGCGTGGGCAGAATATCCACAATACCGACAAAGCCCTGCTCTCTCCTTCCCTGGGCCTTTATTCCCCATCCTTTCCATATAAACGGGATACGGCAGAGAATGTCCGGCAGATCAGGGCCCTTGCGGATCAATCCGTATTCCCCCGCAAAATCGCCGTGATCGGAGAGAAAGATCACGATTGTCTCCTCATCTAATCCTCTCTCTTTCAGCCCTTCTATCAGACGCTTAAACTGATCGTCAATCAAACGCAGCATTCCGTGATAATTTGACCTGGCTCTCTGGATCCGCTTTTCGATGTCTGTCCCCAGTATCTGCTCCCACACACCTCCAAGCCACGAAAAACGTTCTCCCTTCTCTTTGAGAACCTCCCTCCCGGCACGGCTTTGGGGCAGGCTTTCCGGCGGGAACAGATCAAAATAAGGCTCCGGCACCTGATATGGATTGTGCGGCTCCGCAAAGGATACCCAGGCAAAAAAGGGGGCTCTGCCGTCCACCTCGTCTATGAATTTCAGCGCAGAGGAAACATTCCTGTAGGGGTGCTGCACAGTAACTCCGCCGGGAGAAGGATGATGCATCTCCATGTGCTGCGTTTCTTTCAGAAATTCGGCAAAAGCAATTTCCTCCGGTGTTGTATTTACCTCTCCCTCATCTCCCAAATGACCGCATGTCTCGTGAAAATCAAAATCCTCCGGTATGTGATGAGAATGATTTTTTCCGCAAAGCGCCGTGGCATAGCCGTTTTCCTTAAGCACATCCAGAAGATCCCTGGTATAAAGCGCATCTGCGGCATTGTGGTTTGTCCTCACCTGATGGCTCTGGCTAAAGCGTCCGGTAAACATACTGACTCTGGCCGGCATACAGGTAGGATTGGGGGTATATGCCCGGGCAAAATCCACGCCACCCCGGGCCCATGCATCCAAAAACGGCATTGTGTCCAGCTCATACCCGCAGGCTTTCCTTAAATCTGCGCGCTGCTGGTCTGTCATAACAATAATAATGTTTGGTTTCTTTTCCATAAAATTTTCCTCCTGATTAACCTTTCACCGCGCCGATCATGACGCCCTTGACGAAATACTTCTGCACAAAAGGGTAAATAAGCAGCATCGGGATGCTCGAAACCACGATGGCAGAATACTTCACAGCTTCCGCCATCTTGATTTTTTCCGCCATGCCCACGTCGTTGGTTCCCATCTGCTCTGTCTGTCCCAGAAGCAGAATATTGCGGAGCACAATCTGGAGGGGATGCAGATTGGTATCCCGCAGATAGATCAGAGCATCGAAGTAAGCGTTCCATATTCCCACCGCATAGTAAAGTACCAGCACTGCCAGAATTGCCTTGGACAGAGGCAGAACGATCCTGAGCAGCATGGCAAAATTCCCGCATCCGTCCAGCCTGGCCGATTCATAAAGCTCTGCCGGAATGCTGTTTTCAAAGAAGGTTTTTGCCACAATCAGATTGTAGGTGGAGAGCGCCGCCGGAATCAGCAGGGCCCAGATTGTGTTGTACATTCCCAAATCCTTCACAAGCAGGTAAGTCGGGATCATCCCTCCTGAAAAGTACATGGTAAAAAGAATCAGCATCATGAGCACATTCCGCCCTGCCAGTTCCTTCCTTGAAAGGGGATAAGCCGCCAATATGGTGAGCACAACACTGATGCCGGTCCCTGCCGCCGTGTAAAAGCAGGTGTTGCAAAATCCCTGCCAAATATCCTGGTTTTCAAAGACCATCGTATAGGCTTTTGTCGTAAAGCCTTTGGGCAAAAACTGAACCTTTCCTTTTATGACCATATCCGGATCCGAAAAGGAAGCCGCCAGTACAAAAATAAGCGGGACAAGCACGATCAGGACGATGACTGCCCCGAGAAAATTTACGATTATGTCAAATGTCCGGTCTTTGTGAATCATCTTTCCGATTCCTTTCTCCATTTTCCTCCCCCTTTACCATAAACCTGTCTTCGTGGTTTTCTTACTGACATAATTTGCGCCGATCAGAAGAATAAAGTTAATTACCGAGTTAAACATCCCCACCGCGGTACTGTAAGAAAACTGTCCCTTCTGAATACCGTTTTTGTAGATAAAGGTGGAGATAACCTCGCTTGCTGATAAGGTAACGCTGTTCTGCATCAGGTAAACCTTTTCAAATCCCACCGACATCAGGTTTCCAATCCGCATGATAAACAGGACAATAATCGTAGACATGATACAGGGAAGAGAAATATGGATGATCTTCTGCATCCTTGTCGCCCCGTCTATGGACGCCGCTTCATAAAGCTCCTGGTCTACGCCGGAGAGCGCCGCTATATAGATAATCGCATTAAAACCCATATACTGCCATACATTTGAAAATACATACAGAGGCTGGAAATAACCGGGCTTTGACATAAAGTCCACCGGAGCGCATCCGAACAAACCCGTTATTTTGTTAAACAGCCCGTAATCCCTGTTGGAAAAGAGCGTGAGCATACTCACGATAACCACCACCGACAGGAAATTGGGCATATATGTAATATTCTGTATGGCCTTCTTAAATTTCAGATTCTTGATTTCATTGATGATCAGCGCCAAAATGATAGGCATGGGGAACCCCACCAGCATGGTAAACAGGCTCAGCGACACCGTATTCCACAAAATATCCGAAAAATAATAGGAGTCAAAAAACTGTTCAAAATAGGTAAGCCCTACCCAGGGGCTTTTGGTGATTCCCAGTGTGGGATTAAACCGGCGGAATGCGATCTGCAGGCCATACATGGGGATATATTTAAAAATAATATACCAGGCCAGAGGAATCGCCAGCATGACATAAAGGCCGGCATTCTTCCTGATACTTTTCCCCAGCTTTTTTACTCTTTTTTGCATATGAATACCTTCCTTCCCTCTTTTACGGGCCTGAATTTATTAACTGCATTTTTAAACTGCGCCGCAATGCCTATCCTTTTGCATTGCGGCGCGGCTCAATTTACTTCAGGGCATCAATTGCGTTCTGATATATTCCTTCCAGTTCCCGGATGCCGATCTGTTCCAAGGTCTGACAATATTCCTCCCACTTATCAAAGCCCCATTCTCCTATGATAAATTTGGTCACGGCTTCGTCCCTATAGGTGTTCAGATCCTGCTCTATTGCTACTACCCGGTCTGTCTCCTCCGCGCTTACCGCAGGCTTGGCATAATAAACCTCGGGCAGATAGGGAGCTAAGATAGCAGCCGCGTCCTTTGTCCTCTGGCTGGCAACCACGCCGTCTGTCTCGTCCACTCTAAGGCAGGGGAATCCGCCGCCGGGCACCATATTGATCTTGCCGAGGGCCGTCATAAAGCCCTCCTCTGCATTGAGGATTTCGTCATTAAATACCGGAAGATTGTTTTCGTCCCTGGTATAGGTCGTCCCTTCTAATCCGAAAGCGAAAAACAAACCGCCCTCCTCACTGAAGAAATAGTCCACCCAGCGTATGGCCGCCGCCGGGTCGGAGCAGGTATTACTGAGCGCATAGCATCCGGTTTCCACTCCGGTGGTACCGTCTGCCCAGAACTTTTCACCCAAAGGCCCGATCAGGGGTTCATAGCCCGAATAATCCTGTTCACAGTTCAAGAACACATCCGAGTAAGGCATATACATGGCTCCGAACAGCTCGCCGGAAAGATTACTCCTCCATGCCGGCCTGTCATTCTTATAATATTCCTGCCACAAAAGCCCCTCCTGGTACAGATCATTCAGGTAAATAAGGTACTCCTTAAATTTGTCGTCACAAAGCCAATTATGGATTTGGCCGTTTTCGTCAATATCATAGGTATCCCGAAGCTGATGTCCCAGCCCCCAGGGGCCGCCCAATGCATATACGCTGGAAGGCTCCCTGATTCCCAGAGGGATCTCGTCCTTCTCCCCGTTTCCATTAGGATCCTCATCCCGGAAAGCAATCAGTACCTCCTTAAACTCCTCCACGGTGGTGGGAATTTCCATTCCCAGCGTTTCTAACCACTTTGTATTGATCCACTGCTTGAAATCCATCTTGCCGGTGGCGCTGATATTAATAAAGGGAATCGTATAAATATGTCCGTCCGCCGCCATACAGGCCGTCTTCATAGAAGGATTTTCGTCAAAGAGCTTTTTCAGATTCGGCGCATACTCATCGATCAGATCATCCAGAATCATAAGCTGCCCGCTGCCTACTCCGTAGGTGGAAACCTCATTCTGATTGATGGCGCTGCGCAAAAATACGTCCGGGAGCTCATTGGAGGCAAAGAGAAGCTGTTTGTTTTCCGCAAACCCGTCCGCCGGCACCTCCTGAAAATCCATGTGGATATTCGTCATTTTTTCATACTCCTGCATCACCAGCATATCTTTCCAGGGAGCCTGGTTCTGGTCTCTCTGTCCGTATACCGTCAGAGTGATCTGTTCATTAACAATCGGAAAGCCCTCCGGGTTCAGGTTGGACGCCTCCTGGCTCTCACTCCCCTGCTCAGAATTGCTATCACTCTCCTTGCTGACGGGCGCCTTTTCCGACTCTGCCGCCTGGCCATTTTCCGGCTCTGCCCCGCTGTTTCCGCATCCTGCTGCCGTACCGGCCAAAAGCGCCATGCAGAGAAATATCGCAACTGCTTTCTTTTTCATACCTCATCCTCCTTTTTTAGGTTTTATATCTCTGTATCAGATGTGATTATTTTATCAAAAGCCTCTTTGTACATTCTCTCCAATTTGTGCACGATTTTTACCAGTTTATATACTATTTTTACCCCGCGGCAGGCGGCTTACTTTGCAAACTGCCCTTATATCAAAAAAACTGCCGCATCTGTGATCCTTTCAATCACAGATGCGGCCCTCTTCCTCCTGCTCCCCGGACAGATATTCCTTCGGTGTGCTCCGGGCATATTCCTTAAAGATTTTCAAAAAATAGCTGTAGCTCTTAAATCCGCACAGGCTCACTACCTCCTTCAAAGGGTGATTTTTCTTAAGCAGCTCTTTGGCCTTCTCCACCCGGATACGGTTCAGGTATTCTGTCAGGGTGGTCCCTGTTTCTTCATGAAAAATACGGCTTAAATAAGAGCTGTTTACCCCTATGCTGGCCGCACAACTGCTCAGGCTGACTGCGCCGGCGTAGTTGCTCTGCAGATAACTCACCGCCTCCCCCACCGGCTCCGAAAAGCTGCTCTCCTGCTCCTTCCTCCCCCTGATCTCGCGCAGAACGTTTTGATACAGGCCGGCAATATTGGCGCAAAGAACCGTCCTGCTCTTAGCGCGGGTATACTCAAAAAGCCCGGCATTTCTGGGTATGAAATCCAGACTGATCTTATGCTCTATACTGATCCTCTCCAGCAAATCCAGAAGCTCCTTTGTCACCATCATATACATTGCCTCCCGTCCGTCCGGGATCTGCTCATAGATCTCCCTTACCATCCTCTCCGCGGCTTTGGGATCCGCCCTGTTGACGGCGGAGAGAAGCCGGTTCTGCTGCTCGATGGTCATGGAAAGCACGGCCTGTGTTTTCGCCCCGGCTTCCTGCTTTTCCTCCAGCTTATGCCGCACGAAGGAGCGCAGGGCATTGTCCGAGAAAAAGGGCGGACAGATCTGCATCCGCATCTGCAGGCCGTAAAGCCGGCGGATATTGTCCTGGGCCACCATCAGGCTGTTTTCCGCCTCCTCTTTCATCCTGGCCTCCGACACCTCTCCATAAAAACGGTTTATAACCACAAACCGCTCCGGCTCTGCATAAAGCGCCAATACATCCATCCCCTCCCGGGCGTTATTTTCCATGATCCGTCCGATCCCTTCCATCATAGCGCTTTTGGCGGCCTCGGAGTAATTTTTTACAAGCTCCGCCCATACCAGCGTCACCATCTTCCGGGAATTATCCGATGTAAAAGGATTTACCCCGTCATGCAAAAGCCACTCTCCGGCCATAGCCCGCAGCTCCTGCTTTTCCTCCCAGGCAGAGAGCCGGCTTTTCTTCTTCTCTATACTGCGCAGAGTATGCTCCAGCAGCTCCTCAGAAAGCCTTGATTTCAAAATATAATCGTGGGCGCCGTTCTTTAAGATCTCTCTTACATAGTCATAAGCATCATAGCTGCTCACCGCCACCATGGAAACCTGGGGATATTTCTTCTCGATCATATCAGAAAGAACCACCCCGTTTTTGCCCGGCATAGATACGTCAAAAATGACCACATCCACCCTGTTCCTGGCCAGAAACTGCATAGCCTCTTCCGTCCCCCGGGCTTCTCCCGCCAGGATAAAGCTTCCCTTCTGCCACAGCTCCATCTGGCTGATATAATTCCGGAACACCTTTTCATCGTCAACAATCAAAACCAAAAGCGCCATTTAGCCTCTCCCTGCCTCCTAAGTCTGTTGCCCATCGCCATACGCAGCCTGAAATAAGCCTTCCCCTCCGCTCTCCCCTCCCGGAAGCCGCAGCTCCACACAGGTAAACATCTCCTCCATGCTGTAGATGGTCCCGCCGTAATCCTCACCGTAAATTAAATGGATTCTGCTCAGCACATTGGCAAAGCCGACTCTGCGGAATCCCGCCTTATCCTTTTTGGTGACCTGTGAAATGAGCCGGTTAATCTGTTCCTGCTTCATCCCCCGTCCATTGTCCATAATTTTTACTATAACATCCTTTTCCTGACGGAATATCTTGATCTGAATCAGCCCTTCGGTCTCTCTTGTGGAAATACCGTGTATCAAGGCGTTCTCCACCACAGGCTGTAGCAGAAGCTTGGGAATCCTGTATGTCCACAGCTCTTCGTCCACATCCCAGAGAATCCGAAAGTCCCCTCTGTATTTAAAACGTTCTATAGTAATATAATTTTCGATATACTCTCTCTCTTCCCATAAGCTAATAAACTCGTCTCTGTTGGTCAGGACACTGCGCAGAAGCTCGGAAAGCGCCGCCGCAACCTTCTCAATCTCCTCTTCCCTGCGCATATGGGCCACATATTGGATACTGTCAATGGAATTATACAGAAAGTGAGGCTCTATCTGAGCCGCCAGCACATCCTGCTCCGCCTCCCTCTTCAGCCTCTCCTTCTGCTTCACTTCCTCCAGCAGCAGAATAATCCGGTCCACCATCTCATTAAAGGCGTGGGACAAAAGCCCGATCTCGTCCGCCGATGTGATTTCGGATCTCTCCTGCAGGTTGCCGTTTCGGATCTCCCTGATGCTCTCCGTCAATTTGCAGAGATTGCTGCAGAGCCTTTTGGATAAAAAAGCGGAAACCGCCGCCGCAAACAATACGGCCATAATTCCGATCAGAAGAAATTTTCCCTTAAGCTTGTCCGCATCCTGTAAAAGGAGCCGATAGGGAAGAATACTGACCGTCGTCATTTTATCCTTTCCCGAGCCATAACGGATAAAATACTGCTTCTCGCCATTCCACTCCAGGTATCCAGTGTTTTCCCCCGCCGCCTCCACCTGGGAAAGCAGGTGCGATCCGTCTCCGTCCTCTGCAGTATTTGTAAAAAAAAGCGTATTATCCGGCCCGTAAATATAAATCCCCACCCCTTCTAAGGGCTCTAGCTGCCAGGCGTCCACCACAATATCGTAATCCAGGGAAAGAACCACTGCCCCCGCCGCCTTTCCGCCTGATATGATCGGACACCCCAAAAGAAGCTCCTTATCCTCTCTGTTATAAAAGATTCCTGAGCGCTCGGTTTCGAGGGCCTTCTTCATGGCCTCCTTGTCCAGATCCTTTTTCATGATCAGCTCGGAGTTCGCCTGATAAATCCTCCCGTCCCGGGTCACCACAACAATATTTTCAATGGATTCCTTCTGGCTGATCAAACCGGTCAAAAAGCTGCGGATTTTCTTTTTTTGCTGATAATAGTCATAGGAGGCCTCCACAAAGGACGCCTTCATACTGGGCAGGATAATCTCCTGCTCCGCCGCCACTGCCAGGGATATTTTGCGTGCATCCGTCAGCATATCATTGAAGTTCTTGTCTGCAAAGGAAATATACTGGGTCATATACAGCTCCGTGGTTCCCTTAATGGTATTGATCTCCGCATAGTAAGAAATCGCAAGTGACACGATCGTGGTTCCCAGCGCGATGACCACTGACAGTATCAATATTTTGATCTGGATGGAATGAATCTTCCACATTTTTGCCGCCTTTCACAATGTATATCCCTTTACGGGACTATATTACTACAGTATAAGGCACCCTCTTTTTTCCGTCAACAAAACGAGAGCGCGACATTTATATAAACTTTGAAAGTGGTATAAAACGTGGTATAATTTGCCGGGATATTCTTTCCAAAATATGTACTGCCCGGCACGGCCCGTCTTTGCCAGCCGCAGAATAATATGAAAAATATCATAGAAAACAGGAGTGTGTATGAAATGAAAGTTAATAGAAAGGTTATATTTCTATGTGTGTTGACGGTAGAAGTGATCCTGTTGGGACTCCTTTGCCTGGAAAGGCTGAAAAGCCATGAGAATGACCGGCTTGAGTATACGGCGGATATGCTGGCAATGGCGCAGGAGAATGAAAGCGGCGTGGAGGTGCGCGACGGTATAGCGCAAATCAACGGCGCCGTGGACCAGGGGACGGACAGAAGGATCATCACCCCGAATTTTATCATGAACCGGGGAGTCTATGCTGTTTCTGTACAGTATTCTTCTGTTACCTCCACAGTCAGCTCAGTGGGCTGCCGTTCCCAGGCCGTTTATGACGGAGACTATCCATGGATTCATTCCGAAAGTGTACTGCTGACAAATAACAGTACAAACGTGGAATATTTTGTACATGTCTCCAAAAACAATACTGATGTAAAGATAAAGAATATCATGGATGACGGTGTCTATGATCCGATCCAGATCGATAAAATAACTATCACCTACCTGAATGGGCGTTCTGCCGTTGTGGATGCCATTCTCTTTCTGCTTCTTTGCGGCACGGTGGACGTAATATTGTATTTTTATCTGTTCCGCAGGCAGGAGTTGGGCATATGGCTGCAGAAATATGGTCTGACTGCCGCTGCACTATGTGCGCTTTTGTTTATAGTGGAATTGCCCATGACCATGAACTACCTGCCCAAGGGATATGATATGCGATTCCATTATTACCGGCTCTATACCATCTCGGAGGGCTTAAGGGACGGAATTTTCCCGGTCAAAATACAGCCGGAATGGTTCAACGGTTACGGCTACGCTACAGGGATCTTTTATGGAGATTTGCTGCTTTACTTCCCTGCGGCGTTGTATCTGCTGGGCTTTTCTATGGGAACAGCCTATAAAAGCTATATTTTGCTCATCAATGTACTGACCATAGCAAATTCCTATCTTTGCTTTAAAACCATTTCCAAGGATAAATATATTGCGTTATTTGGAACAGTGGTGTACTCCTCCTTTCTTCACCGGCTTGTGGCCCTTTATACAAGAGCGGCGCTGGGGGCTTTTACGGCACTGGCATTTTTGCCGCTGGTTCTCTTGGGCTTATGGGCTGTCTATTATGGGGAAGAAAAGGAATATAAGAGAGGATGGGTTTTCCTCGTAATAGGCGCCAGCGGGATCATAGAGTCTCATTTACTCGGAACGCTTATGACAGTCCTGTTTGCAGCTATTTTTATGATAACCTCCTTAAAGCTGACCTTTCGCAGGAGGACCGCTCTGGCACTGGGAAAAGCCGCCCTGGGCTGCGTCATGGCAAATCTGTTTTATATCGTGCCATTTTTGGACACCTACCGAAGCATGATCCTGGCCGTGGACGATTATACCGGAAATAAGCCGGTATACTATAATTCCGCGTTTTTGTCCCAGCTATTTTCAACCTCCTATAACGCTATCGCCGATGTCAAACAGGATTTATCCGGAATGCTTCAGGATATGCCTATGTCAGTGGGGCCTGTATCCGGGCTTGTGATCCTGGCGGCCGTGTGTTACCTGATCCGCTATCACATCAGAGGCAAAAAGGAAAACGGCCTGCTGGCCAAGCTGCTTGTTCTGACCTTTCTTTCCCTCTGGATGTCCACGGATTTATTCCCCTATATGTGGCTGGACGAGTATTGTCCCGCTTTGTATGCCGGGCTTAAAAAGTTTGAGTTTGCATGGCGTTTTCTTGCAATGGCCTCAACCCTTATCACCCTCCTGTATCTGGCTCTGATGGAAAAGGCAAAGGCACTGTTTGGACGAAAAAAGACATTAGCGGCAGGGGCAATCGTCTGCATGCTGTTCTGCTATCAGGGAACGGATTATCTCTTCCAGTATAATAACCTGATGATCCCTTTCGAATACGAGGACAGCTTCCGCGATCTGACCGTAAGGGCAATCTATGACGGTGCATACCTGCCCCAGGGAACTGATTTCCAGAAAATGACGCCAACGCTCCTGCTTCCGGAAGGACAGAATGTGAGTGCGGCAATCACTGCAAGAACCGGAACTGCCATGGATATTCAGTTGGAAAACCATGCTGAGAGCGCAGCCTATGTGGAGCTTCCGCTCCTGTACTATCAGGGATACCGGGCTCAAAGTGACGCCGGTCTTCTGGCAGTATCTGCCGGCGAAAACAACCGGCTTAGAGTTTCTGTTCCGGAAGGATTTAACGGCAGTGTGAATGTTTCTTTCGCAGAGCCCTGGTACTGGAGAGGGGCAGAGATATTCTCTCTTCTATTCTGGGTGGGTTTGTCCGGTTACCTCTTTATTATGACAAGAAAGAAGCGCATATAGCTTCTTTGGGAAATAACAACGTCTGTCAGTGTACGCCTATGAAGTCAAAAAACGGAGAGCATTCTGCTCTCCGCTTTCCTATTCCTCCATCAATTCCAGCTTGCTCACGGAAACCTCGTAGGCAATCCGCTTCTCCGCATCCTCCTCTGAAATTCTCTTCATATATTCCCGGCTCTGGATCCTTCCCCAGATTTCACACCTGGCTCCCACCGTAAAATTACTTGCAAATCTTGCATTCCTGCCCCAGCAGATGCAAGGTATGTAATCACTCTTTCCATAAGGCCTGTTTACCGCCAGCAAAAGATCCGCAATCTCCCTCCCGAGAGGAGTCTTCCGGTAAATAGGCTCCTTACAGATATAGCCGTCCAGATAAATCTGATTGGTTTTGGAGCTTTCCGGCGTCTCGTCCACAAACTCAATCTCCCTTGCAAACACGGAAAGCACCAGACGGTTTTTGCGCTCCTCATGACGGTTATAGGAACGGAACTGTCCCTGAACCATAATATTTAGGCCTTTATAATCGTCCTCCACATTCAGCAGTCTTTCCGAAACCATCAGTGGGATAATATCGCTGGATTCGCTAAGTCTCGGCACATTTACATCTACCATGTAAAAGCCTTCCCCGAAAATTTCATGGCTGAATACGAAATCGCTGACGATCTCCCCCATGATTACCACCTGGTTATTTTCAATTACCTTATCTGTCATAGTTGTTTCTCCCTTCTTACGCTTTAAGAATTTTTTCCTGCCATTTATTACTATATATATGAAAATCTTTCTAAATGAGAACTGTTATCCATCGCGTAACTTTGTTAAAGGAGCATGATTGTCACTATGTAAGCCTTCGGCTTCTCTTAAGCCAATTGCCTCTCAGATAATATATAATAAACAAAACAGAGGTCACCGCCCAGGTCAGCGGATAGCTGAATGCCACCGTGGAAATTTCCGGCCGGAGAGGGACGGCGATCAGCACCCACGCCACACGAAGGATGCATACCCCCACGCCTGTCATTACCGTCGGCAGAACGGCATCGCCGCAGCCCCTTGTGGTACCGCCCAAAATCTCAATACAAATATAAGTGACATAGGTAGGGGAGATCACCCGCATCATGCCAAGACCGATCTCCACCACATTGGCGTCATTGGTAAACAGTCTGAAAAAGAGCCTTCCTCCCCCTAAAACAATGACGCTTAAAAGAATACTGGTAAAGGCCGCCATTCCCAGGCAGACGCGCACGCTCTTGCGGATCCTGTCATATTTCCCTGCCCCGAAATTCTGCCCTGCAAAGGTGGTAATGGAAATACCATAGGCTCCCATGATCATCCAGAAAATACCGTCCACCTTTCCGTAAGCGGTCCAGGCCGCAACGGTATCTGTTCCAAAAGAATTTACACTTGACTGGACGATCAGATTGGAGATGGAATACATGGAAGACTGCAGCCCTGCCGGAAGCCCAATCCGAATTATATTGTGTAAAATATGACCGTGAAAGCAGATTTCCTTCAGACAGAGCCTGTAGGAATCCTCTGATTTCATCAGGGCCGCCATGGTCATAAGAGCGCTGATCACCTGGGAAAGAACCGTTGCAATTGCAACCCCTGCCACCCCGAGCTTTAGCACCACCACGAAAAAAATATCCAGCAAAATATTGGCAATACAGGATAAAATAAGGAAGTAAAGAGGCCTCTTGGAGTCCCCCACCGCCCGGAGAATACTAGAGCCCATGTTGTAGATCAGGGATGGAATAACACCCAGAAAATAAATCCGCATATATTGGACAGACAGCTTCATAATTTCCTCCGGCGTATTCATGGCCCGCAGCGCCGTCCCGGAAAAAAGCAGGCCAAGCGCCATAATCACAGCGCCCCCTGCAATAGACAATGCAACGGCAGTATGGACGGCCTTTTTTACGTCCTCCTTATGATCTGCGCCGTAAAACTGGGAAATAATCACGGTTGCACCCGAAGAAAGCCCTACGAAAAATCCCACCAGCAGATTAATCAGCGTAGCCGCCGGCCCTCCCACGGAGGCCAGCGCTTCCTTCCCCACAAAATTGCCTACAATCACGGCGTCCGTGGTATTATACAACTGCTGAAAAAAGGTTCCGAATAAAATAGGGAAAAAGAAAAACAAAAGCTGTTTCCAGATCACACCCTCTGTAATCTGATTCATCACATGCCTGTCCCCGCCCTCAACTGCAGCGCCTGCTGCCTGATTTGCCGCTTCATCAGCCGGCCTCTTTTCTGACCTTCTCATCTCTTCCCAATCTCCTTCTAAAACCGGTTCTTTTCCTGTGTTCCTTTCCTCATACATAAACCTTTTCTCAAAGTTAATTGTCCCATATTATATACGCTTTATATAGAAAAAACAAGGAAAACAAATCTTTCCCGCAAATATTTTGGGGCATTTTTATATTTACAAGCACGAAAGGCTGATGATATACTTAAACGGTTTGAAATCATTTCTGTTTAACTTAAGCTGCCGTATAACCTTGTTATATAATATAGAAAGGATAAAGAATCATTATGAAGCAAAAGCGAGAAGATGTAAGAAATATAGCAATCATAGCCCACGTAGACCATGGCAAAACCACCCTGGTGGACGAGCTTCTAAAGCAAAGCGGGGTGTTCCGCGAAAACCAGGAGGTCGCAGAGCGTGTCATGGACTCCGGCGATATTGAACGGGAGCGGGGAATCACCATCCTTTCCAAAAACACGGCCGTTACTTATAAAGACACCAAGATCAACATCATTGACACCCCCGGCCATGCAGATTTCGGCGGAGAGGTGGAACGCGTTCTCAAAATGGTAAACGGGGTGGTTCTGGTAGTAGACGCTTTCGAGGGGGCCATGCCTCAGACTAAATTCGTCCTGCGCAAAGCGTTAGAGCTGAAACTGCCTGTTATTGTATGTGTGAATAAGATCGACCGGCCGGAAGCGCGGCCGGATGAGGTGGTGGATGAAGTACTGGAGCTTTTCCTTGAATTGGATGCAGATGAGGCTCAGCTTGATTGCCCCTTTGTGTTTGCCTCCGCCAAAACCGGTACTGCCACCCTGGATTTAAAAGAGCCCGGAAGCAGTATGATCCCCCTGTTTGAAACCATTCTCGATTATATCCCTGCCCCTGAGGGCGACCCCGAAGCAGGCACCCAGGTGCTGATCAGCACCATCGACTACAATGAATATGTAGGGCGTATCGGCGTGGGCAAGGTTGACAACGGCTCTGTAAAGGTAAATCAGGAGGTAGTCATCGTCAACCACCATGACCCCGAAAAATCCCGCAAGGTAAAAGTCAGCAAGCTTTACGAATTTGACGGATTAAATAAGGTAGACGTACCGGAAGCAGGAATCGGCTCTATTGTGGCGATTTCCGGCATCGCCGATATTCATATCGGCGATACCCTCTGTTCCCCGGAAAATCCTGCGCCTATCCCTTTCCAGAAAATATCCGAGCCCACCATTGCCATGCATTTTATGGTAAATGATTCTCCCTTAGCCGGACAGGACGGCAAATATGTCACCAGCCGCCATCTGCGCGAGCGTCTTTTCAGGGAATTGAATACCGACGTTTCCCTCCGGGTGGAGGAGACAGACACCACGGAAGCCTTCAAGGTTTCCGGCAGAGGAGAGCTGCACCTGTCCGTATTGATCGAAAGCATGCGGCGGGAAGGCTATGAATTTGCCGTGAGCAAAGCCGAGGTTCTCTACAAAACCGACGAAAAGGGAAAGCGCTTAGAGCCCATGGAGCTTTGCTATATCGACGTGCCGGAGGAGTTCTCCGGATCCGTCATCGAAAAGCTCAGTCAGCGCAAGGGCGAGCTTCAGAATATGGGCGCCGCCACCGGCGGCTACACACGCCTTGAATTTTCCATCCCCTCCCGGGGACTGATCGGCTACCGGGGAGAATTCCTCACCGACACCAAGGGCAACGGGATTATGAACAGCATCTTTGACGGTTACGGCCCCTACAAGGGGGACATCCAGTACCGCAAACAGGGCTCCCTGATCGCCTTTGAGGCCGGTGAGGCCATCACCTACGGCCTTTATAATGCCCAGGAGAGAGGCGTGCTCTTCATCGGCCCCGGCGAAAAGGTTTACTCCGGTATGATCGTAGGCCAAAACGGAAAGGGAGAAGATATTGAGCTGAATGTCTGCAAAAAGAAGCAGCTCACCAACACCCGTTCCTCCAGCGCCGACGAAGCCCTGCGCCTGACTCCCCCCAGGATCCTGAGCTTAGAGCAGGCCCTGGAATTCATTGACACCGACGAGCTTTTGGAGGTGACCCCAAAATCCCTGCGGATCCGCAAAAAAATCCTGGATCCCACCCAGCGCAAGCGCGCCGCCATGCGCACCGCCTCCCAGGCAAATCAATAACACCCAATATTTTAACTCTGTGGGCTGTTGCCCTACAAAGCAGGCCACAAAACAGCCGCGGCGGGAAAATTTCCCTGCCGCGGCTGTTTTGTCTGCCTAAATATGCAGCAATCCCATCGCAATCTGAAAATATACCAGAAGCGATAGCACGTCCACAATCGTAGTGATAAAAGGGCTGGCCATGACCGCCGGGTCAAACCCGATCCTGCGCGCCAGCATAGGCAGCATACATCCCACAATCTTCGCTATCATAACAGACGCTATTAATGTGAGGCATACCACCAGGGCCACCATAAGGCCCACCCGGTCAAGCAATAACAGCTTCACGAAATTGGCTGCGGCAAGAGTCGTGCCGCACAAAAAAGCCACTCTCATCTCCTTCCATACCACCTGCAGGGCGTCTCCAAAGCGGATCTCATTCAGGGACAGGCCGCGGATAATGGTCACGCTTGCCTGCCCTCCCGCATTTCCGCCCGTATCCATCAGCATGGGAATATAGGCAATCAGCACCCCGTACGCCATCAGAGCATCCTCAAAGGCAGTCAGTATGCTTCCCGTAAACGCCGCCGAAATCATCAGAAGCAAAAGCCAGGGCATACGCTTTTTCCAGGTTTCAATAACACTCGTTTTCATGTAAGGCTTATCCGACGGCACGATAGCCGCCATCTTTTCCATATCCTCTGTGGCCTCTTCCTGGAGAATATCCACTATATCATCCACCGTGATAATGCCTACCAGACGTTTTTCATTATCCACCACCGGCATGGCAATAAAGTCATATTTCTGGAACTGTCCGGCTACCTCCTCCTGATCCATCAGCGTGTTGATATAGATCACATCCTCGTGCATAATATCACCGATTACCGCATCGCCGGGGCTGATCAGCAGATAACGCAGAGCCACCGTGCCCACCAGCTTGCGCTTGGCGTCCAGTACATAGCAGATATTGATGGTTTCGCTGTCCATGCCCACCTTTCTGATCCGGGCAATGGCATCCTCCACCGTCATATTTTCTTTTAGATCCACATATTCCACCGTCATAATGCTTCCGGCGGAATCCTCCGGGTACTGAAGCAGGTCGTTAATATCCCTTCTTGTCTCCGGATTGGCATTGGCAAGCAGCTTCTTCACCACATTGGCAGGCATTTCCTCCAGCAAATCCGCCGCATCATCTGCCATCAGGTTATTGATAATGCCTGCCGCATCCTTTTCGGAAAGGCTGGTAATGATAACCTGCTGGCTGTCTACCTCCATATAGGAAAACACATCCGCCGCCAGATTTTTGGGAAGAATCCGCAAAATTTTCAGCGTGTCCCCCTGGTCAAGCTCCTCCATGATTGCGGCAATATCCGCCCCGTTCATCTCCGCTATTTTCTGGCGCAGTCCGGTATACTGCTTTGTTTCAAGCAGCTCCTTTACAACATCAAAATCCTTTATTTTTTCCATGGCATCCTCCCTGATGTGTGATTTTTATGCTCCGACTATGAGGAGGAATATCAGTATTGCCGCCGGCGCTGCCGTTATTCTTTTTCATAAAAACCACCCCCTTTCAGGAAAACTGCCGTTACATTTTCAGCCGCATTTTGTCTGATTTACAGTTTAAGCCACCCTTTTTACTTTGTCAAACGGATTTATCCTTATAATACCCTCTCCCGGTAACATCTATTCCCGCCCTGGCCGCTGTGGCCTGCGTCAGGGCCTTTTGTATTTCCGCCTCCTGCTCAAAGGGAATACAGATGTCAAATTCCACCTTATCGGTATATCTGGAATCTGAGGGAACGATCCCCTTTATTCCCAGCAAATGCTGTATCCTTCCCACATCGGAATAGTCCGCCCCCACCGTAATCCGGGTTCCGTAACGCATGGTTGCAATCCTGGCATCCATAAGGGCCGCCTTGGCCGCCTGGGTATATGCGCGCACCAGTCCCCCCGTGCCCAAGAGCGTCCCGCCAAAATAACGGGTAACCACCATGACGGCGTTGGTGATCTCCGCTCCAAGCATTACTTCAAGTATGGGTTTGCCTGCCGTGCCGCCAGGCTCCCCGTCGTCGCTGCATCTTGTAACCTCCCTTTGCCTTCCTATAATCAGGGCAGGACAATGATGTCTGGCATCATAATACTTTTTTTTGACCCCTTCGATAAATGCCGCCGCCTCTTCCTCGGAGGAGGCGGGCGCCAGCTTTGCAATAAAACGGGATTTCTTTTCCTCATACTCTCCGCTTCCCGGCTCATCTATTATTTTGTAAGGTAAAAAAACCTCCTTCTGCTGCGTCATAGCCCGCTCCCTTCTCTTCCTTATTTTAAAGTCAAGTTTACCACATTTGGGAATAAAAGGGCACAAAGCTGCAAACAATTCTTAATAAAATATGAAAAATCTTTATTTCAACTCTATATTTTGGTATACTCATGTTATTATATGATCTTATAGGGCGGATTTTATTGCAGATAACGCTTCTGCCAAAGGAACCGTTATATTTTATTTACATGGAGGCATATATATATGAATTACAGTAAAAGAGGCATCAGGTCCAAGCAAAGGTCCCTGCATGCCACTTCAACCAAAATCGGGAAGAAATTCCTTGTTTCGGTGCTGAATCTTTCCCTGCTGGGCGTCATATCCCTTGGCATTATCGGCGTCAGTATGGGATTTGGCATATTTAAGGGCATTATAGACACCTCGCCAAGCATTGAAAACATCAAGGTTACCCCTACGGGCTTTTCCACCTTTGTTTATGATCTGGAGGGCAACCAGACTGCCAAGCTGATCTCCCAGAATTCCAACCGGATCCCTGTGGCGCAGGATATGATCCCCGAGGATCTGGCCCACGCTTTCGTGGCCATTGAGGATGAACGTTTCTATGAGCACAACGGCATCGACATCAAAGGTATTTTCAGAGCGGCTTATGTAGGTATCTCCAACAAATTCCATTTTACGGAAGGCGCCAGCACCATTACCCAGCAGCTTCTGAAGAATAATGTATTTACAGACTGGACCAGCGAAGTGGGATTTGCCGATAAGATGAAGAGAAAAATCCAGGAGCAATACCTGGCCATTGAGCTGACCAAAGCCATGTCCAAGGACGAGGTTCTGCTCAATTATATGAATACGATCAACCTGGGGCAGAACACCCTGGGCGTTCAGGCTGCCTCTCTGCGCTATTTCAACAAATCGGTTAATTCCCTGAATCTCTCCGAGTGCGCAGTCATTGCCAGCATCACCCAGAACCCCTCCAGATTTAATCCTATTTCCCACCCCGAGGACAATGCAGAGCGCCGCAAAAAAGTTTTGGGAAATATGCTGGATCAGGGTTACATTGATCAGGCCAGATACGACGAGGCAATGGCTGACGACGTTTATTCCCGTATCCAGACTGTCAATGAAACTGCAGAGGAATCGTCGGTGAATACATACTTTGTAGACGCATTGACCGATGATGTGATGAACGATCTTCTTGCCGCAGGCTACAACGAGACTCAGGCCTTTACCCTCCTTTACAGCGGCGGCCTGAAAATCTACTCCACCCAGGATCCGAATATCCAGGCTCTGTGCGATGAAGTCTTTTCCAATGAAGAGAATTATCCCGCAGATACACGCTGGTATTTAAACTATGCTCTGACCATAAAAAAAGCCAACGGGGATTTTGAAAATCACAGTACGGAAATGTTCCAGAGCTATTTTAAGGAGCAAAATCCTTCCTTTAACTTAATTTTCAATACCCACGAGGAGGCTTATGCCCAGATCGAGGAATACAAGCTTGCCCATTTGGCTTCAGGAGACGAGGTTCATGATGAAAATATCTCCCTGACTCCTCAGCCTCAGGTTTCCTTTACCATTGAAGACCAGCATACCGGCTATGTGCTGGCCATGGTGGGGGGCAGGGGGCCCAAGGAGGCAAGCAGGACTCTGAACAGAGCCACTGACGCCAAACGCCAGCCCGGTTCCACCTTCAAAATTGTCTCCGCTTACGCTCCCGCCTTTGACAGCGCAGGGCTTACCCTTGCCACTATGGTCAACGACGCGCCTTTTAATTACGCCAACGGCAGACCGGTAAACAACTGGTATTCCGGCTACAGGGGACTGAACTCCCTGCGCCAGGGAATTATCGACTCCATGAATATTCTTGCGGTAAAGACCCTGACCATGATCACTCCTCAGCTTGGCTTTGACTATGTGAAAAACTTCGGCTTTACCACGGTGGTAGACCGCAAGGAAATCATCGTGAACGGGGAAACACAGATATTCTCCGATATTCAGCAGTCTCTTGCCTTAGGCGGCGTCACGGTGGGCGTGACCAACGAAGAGCTGAACGCCGCTTACGCTGCCATTGCCAATGGAGGAACCTATATTAAGCCCAAGCTTTACACTAAGGTAATCGACCATGACGGCAATGTAATCCTGGACAACACAGAGCCGGATTCCAGACAGGTAATCAAGGAGACTACCGCATGGCTTCTGACCGACGCCATGATGGATGTGGTCACCCAGGGAACCGGCGCCTCTGTCAACTTCGGCGGTATGGCAATTGCCGGCAAAACCGGCACCACCTCAGACTACAATGACGTATGGTTCACAGGATATACGCCTTATTACACGGCTACTACCTGGACGGGATATGATAATAACACCAAGCTTCGGAAGGGCGAGGAACGAAACCTTGCCAAAAAGCTCTGGCGGGCCGTTATGGAAAGGGTTCATGAGGGACTGCCCAGCGAATCCTTCCCCATGCCCTCCAGCGGACTGGTACAGGCAACCGTATGTGCCAGATCCGGCAAGCTGCCCATTGCGGGGGTTTGTGACGGTACGCTCAAATCAGAGTATTTTGCGGAAGGGACGGTTCCCACAGAGAGCTGCGATGTCCACTATCGGGGCATGATCTGTCAGTACTGCGGCCTGCCTGCAAGTGAGCAGTGTCCTTTTGCCGCTGAAAGCATCCGGGAGCTGATTCCCTTAGAACCGCCTTCACTCCAGCAGGGCTCCGCCGTTACCCAGCAGGTAACCAACGAGGACGGCAGCGTTTCCACGGTAGTGGTTCCCCAGGATCAGACCGGCACCTGCCCTCACACCGCAGAATTTATGACTCAGCCGGGCATTGAGGCCATCATCGAACAGCAACGGGCCGAAATGGCTGCAGCCGCCCAGGCGGCGGCCCAGCAGGCGGCTATTGAGGGAAGCGCAGCTCCTCCTGCCGAAACGCCGCCGGCTGACACAGCCGCACCTCCCAATGACAGTAACGGGGAGGTTCCCGCCCAATAATCACCGAAAAGGGGATACAGCGCCGCACAAAGGCACCGTATCCCCTTATTCTGTCTCCTGTTCAAAGCTTACACCGCTATTGCTTTTCTATTTCTGACTTCTAAAAACAATTTCTCCCGTTTCATCATCCATACTTTCCACAATTGCAAGGGACTCTACTCTAAGCCCCTTGCTCCTTAAGAGCGCTCCGCCCTTCTGGAATCCCTTTTCAATTGCAATTCCCACCCCTTCTATGCAGGCTCCTGCGCTCTGTACCAGCTCAATCAGCCCGGCCACTGCACAGCCATTGGCGAGAAAGTCATCGATAATCAGCACATGATCGTCCTTCCCTAGATACTTTTTGGATACGATCACATCATAAACCCTCTTGTGGGTAAAGGATTCTATCCTGGTGGTATACTGCTCCCCGTCAAGATTAATGCTTTGGGATTTCTTGGCAAACACCACCGGAACCTGGAAATACTGAGCCGCAATACAGGCGATACCGATCCCTGAGGCCTCAATAGTCAGTATCTTATTGATCTTCTCACTGGGGAAAAGGCGCTTTAGTTCCTTTCCCATTTCATTAAAGAGCTCCACATCCATCTGATGATTCAAAAAACCGTCTACCTTAAGTACATTACCGGGTTTGATGACACCGTCCCTGCGGATCCTTTCTTCCAATAGCTGCATCTTACTTCCTCCTCTTAAGTCTTTATCAATTTTTTTCTGCTCCATTTTCCGGATAAATATCTGATAAATGAAATCACGAAATTGGTTGTCCACCCCATGGGAATGGCAAACCATACCGCCTGTACTCCCCACACAGGTGAAAGAGCAAAAGCAACCGTAACACGTATCCCCAGGTTAATTAAGTTGGCAAGTGTAAAGACCACCACGTCCCCGGCGCCTCTGAGCACCCCGTCCGTGATTGCTTTAAAACCGATACAGATAAAGAAAAAGGCGATGAAGGTTAAATAGGCGTTTCCTGTCTCAAAAGCAACGGCTTCGCTCCCCTCCTCCAAAAAGGCGTTGATAATGCTTCCATGAAAAAGAGTAAGAATCAGACAAATCAGCACCGCAAAGGCCGCCGCCATCCGTACCGCCGCCAAATATCCCTTTTTTACCCGCTCCGGGCGGCCTGCGCCGAGATTCTGCGCCGTAAAAGTGGACATGGCATTTCCGGAGGCTATCATCGGTACGATGCAGATCGACTCAATACGCGTACCCGCCGTATATCCTGCAAGGACAGAGGAACCGTAGCCGTTTACCACCGACTGCACCAACAGCATCCCAATGGACACAATGGACTGCTGAAGCATGGAGGGAATGGCCACCTTGATCATATTTCCCAGCATCCGGACATCAAAGTACCTTCCCCTTCTCTCCTCTGTTTCCTGTTCTTTTGATATTTCCTCTTTTGTTTCTCTTTCCGCTTCCTTCGCGGCTCCTGCGTCTTCTGCCTGATACTCCTTCAGGGCGCGGAGCAAAAGGAAGAAAGAAACCACTGCCGAAATTCCCTGCGCCAGGACAGTAGCCGCCGCAGCTCCCCCGATTCCCAGCCCCAGTCCCCTTACAAAGGCCAAATCCATAACGATATTGAACAAAGAGGAGAAAATCAGCAGATATAAAGGGGTTTTTGAATTTCCAAGGGCATTAAAAACAGAGGACAGAATATTGTACATAAAAAGGAAAGGAAGCCCCACAAAATAAATGTCCAGATAGAGCAGCGCATCCCTTAAAATATTTTCGGGCGTATGCAAAGCCGTCAATATACTTCTGCTCAGCAAAAGCCCCGCGCTTCCCAGAATAAGGCTCACCGCCAGAAAGCTTATGAGCGCCGTATACACCGAGGTTTTCATTTTCCTGAAAAGACCGGCCCCCAGGTATTGAGAGATGATGACCGAGGCGCCGATCCCGCCGCCTATGGCAATCATGATAAAAACCGTGGTCAGAGAATAGGAAGCCCCCACCGCCGCCAGGGCATCCTCCCCCACATACTGCCCTACGATAATGGAATCCACTGCCGAATAAAACTGTTGGAAAAGATTTCCCAGAATCATTGGCAGCGCGAAGAAGAACAGTGATTTCCCCGGGCTGTCTGTCAGCATACTGTATTTTTTCATGAAAAATGTACCTCTTTCTATCCTTATGGTAATCAGGCCATGCCGTTTTGTTTTTATTATTTATTATACTGTCAGCCGCTATGCTCTGCAAGTAAAAAACGGGCGGAATCAGGATAAACCACCCAAAATTTAAATTCCAAAATTCGATAAATATTTCGTTGACAAAGCAATTCTTATTGTGTTATAATGCTTTTCGGTGATGCAAGTAATGTGTATCGCAGGCTGCTGTGGCTCAGTCGGTAGAGCGTCGCATTGGTAGTGCGGAGGTCACGGGTCCGATTCCCGTCAGCAGCTTTGATTAAAGTTGCGGAAATCCTGATTTTTACAGGGTTTCCGCTCTTTTTGTGTGTCTATTTTTTTGTAGACAGCGGTAGACAGTACATTCGTTCTGCTACAGTGCTTTAGTTATAAGGTCAAAAGTCTCTTTTTCTGTCAATGGATTATAAATATATCCAAGCGTAGTACTCAAACTACTATGACCCAACATTTCTCTGATGCAGTCCAACGGAACACCACAGGCATTCAGATTGCTTGCATAAGTTTTACGCATTTTATGACTGGATTTTATACGCACTTCCTGATAATTTGCATACTTTCTCAAAATTGTTGCTATCCTTATTGCTGTAATGCGTTCCCCGTCTCTCATAAAAATATATTCGCCCTGTCTCTCTATTCTATTGAGAATATCCAGTGCTTTGGGAACTACTACAACAAATCTGTCTTTATGTGTTTTGGTATGCTCTACAACCTCATAACTATTATCTGTCTGGTCTCTGATTTCCTCACGGACAATATGAATATGGTTAGCGTCGTTTAAATCTGACCACTTTAAGGCCACTAATTCACCCACTCGCAAGCCTAATAAAAAATTTACTTTAACAGCAAGAAAAGAAGCGTCCTGTGTTTCCTCATACTCACGGTCAAGAAACTTGTTTATCTCTGCCAATTCCTCTGAATTGTAAGTCTCTGTTTTTCCGGTTTTTCTGACTACCTGTCTGAATTTAATCAGAATCTGCACCTTATTCATAAGATTATCTGTGAGATACTTTTTTCTTACTGCATATTCAAACATTCCGTTTAAAATAGTTCTTGCATTGCACCATTCTTTTCTTGTCAGATTAAATTCCTTTACTATACGGTTACATTCCTGTTCCAGCAAAAGTTCATCAATCTTCTTGATTTTTTTATCATGCAAAACAGATGTTTCAAAATATTTGCGGTAATGCTGTTTATGACGCTTGATTGTGTTAGGGCTGTTTGTTACAGTGGCTTTATATTCCAACCATTCCTCATACAGTCCATAAAATGTTAACTTGTCAAGGTGCGAATCAGAAAAATATATTGGTATCAGTTTATCCAATAATTCTTCTTTGGTTTGTGCCTTGATGTTTTTTCGCTTTCCTTTTTCATCCTTATAGCAGGTTTGCCAGCGTCCGTTTTCCGAAGCCGGGGGAGTAATTGCATAAGAATGTATTTTTAATATTTTCTCTCTTTTTGTTGACATAAGCGTATCAAGCACACTGTCTATATCTAATATACCGGAATTGACAGCATCTTTCAATATAGACAAGTCCGCATTTTCTGTTTTTTTATTCTCTTTCATATCACACCACTCACTTTTCATTGTGGTGTAAGGAACTGTGTTTTGTTGGGATTTATTTTTGATAGGTTTAAAAGTGTAGTTTTAAAAAAGAATGTGTTTAATAGATAATTTTTTTGTAAGTTTATTTTGTTTAGTGTGATATATGTTTTTAGTTTCTTTATTTTGTGGTTTAATTCCTTACACCTGATTTATTTAGTTTTCAGGGAACGGATTTTCAGAATCCGGTATAGGGTGAAAACCTTGTAAATAATCTTTGGTATCATATTCCTGATACTCACCGGGTGCCTAATATATTATATTAGGTAAACCCCCCTAAAATCTGATTAGCTGATTTTATAGTAACCTTGTCTTTCTGTTTTCATTTCATCAAACATTTTCTTTATTACAGTATTGCTTTTCCGTGTTTCTTTGAAAGAATTATTAGAAAGTCCTGTATCTGCTAATAATGTACCAATTTTAAATATAGTTCCTTGATCCTGATTTTCACACCAACTTATTATTTTTTGTGCATTAGTCATTTTTTTACCATTTGGGGGCTTTCTGTCTTTAACTTTTTCTATCTTCAATTCTTCTGGTGTATCTTCATATTCAAACAATGCTCCATATGGTTTATATCTATCTTCTATCATAGCCGATAACTCACTGTACAGATAATCATCTGTATTATAAAAAGTCCATATATGTACATTATCTGTACTCTCATAGTTCCTTATCGCTAACCTGAATATATTATGTTCAAAATCAGCAAGCATACATCTAAGCATTATTTTGTTGATAATATACTCATATTCTTTATTGTGGTTTTTACTAAGCAACGTGAAAAAATCTAATGATTCATCTTCTCCCATCTCTGATAATCTTTGATATTCTTCCATATGACTACCACAATAAATAAAATAATATGCCATATTAGGGAATCTGTTCATTCCAACGTGTGCCATCCTATATAAATCCTTGAAGTCATTAAATCCTTTCAAATTTCCAAAATATCCTACATTCCTAAATTCTTTTTGGAATCTATTTATCAAATCACTGTATACAACAATCAATATTTCTCTTTGCTTGCCGATACCATATTTCAATTTATTCTTCAGATATGTAATGATTACATTGGTTGAGATATTGGATTTTTTACCTCCCTTGCATAAAACATTTTTGCTTGTAGACATTTTTACATTTGTTATCAGCATATTTAACGGCTTATTATATTTTTCCCCACTTATAACTTCTACATAATTTAAATCATAACGGGGATCAATGTCTGCCGTTGCATCAAACACGAAAAATTTCTTATCTTTTCCTAAATAGAAATATTCCTTATTATCTCTTACCATTACAAAAGAACGCTCATAATTACCATACTTCTTTTTAACTGAATTAAAAATTGCTCCATTTTTCGCAATTTCCTGTAAACACAGCATATCTTTTAATATGCAGTTATATTGTTTTGTCAATGGCTCCATATTTTCAGCCAAAACTTTGAACAATAGCGTATCATTCGGTGTAATACTGGAATATCTTTCATCCTTCCAGTAGATAGTTACATTGGAATCTTTAAGCAGCTTCTCTTTTTCATCCATCTGGTCAAGTAATCTGTCCTTAAAAGCCTTAAATTCTCTTATGACAAATTCTTTATCTCCAACTTCATCTGACAAACCTTTATATAAAGCTGATTCTATTCTGGTCAGATTATCGCTATCTATCGTGATAGTTTCTGAAAATTGAGGGCATTCGTCAAAAATGACCATATTCCTTTTCATTGGCTTTCCTTTATATGTAAATGAAAACAGCTGATCCCTTACACTGTCCGTCAACATAAAGTATCTTTGCGTTGACAATAAAACAATTGGCCTGTAATGTTGCTTAATCAACTGCTCTTTGAACGGTTCATCAGATTTTAAAACGATTACACTATTTTCAAATTCTCTATAATGTTCCTTTATTCCCCATGATTCAAAAATCTCACCCCAAAACTTTTTGGCTTCTAAAGTGTCCTTACTACTATTAGACAGCTCCTCCAATCGCTTTATTGAATCAGTAATGACTACTAATCCTTGAGGTTCGTGCCGTCCTCCATATAGATAATCGCCTATGCAGCAGTGCATAAATGTATGAATAAATGTAGATTTTCCTATGCCGCATCTTTGGCTAAAACAAGTCACCTTATTTGTGTTTCTGTTATGGGTAATAATTTCAAAAGTATCTTTGAAAAATTGTATCTGCTTTTCATCAAATTTATATTGTGGTAAATATGTTTCAAAATCATCATATTTCATTTCGATTCTCTTCATTGGCACACCCTCCCTATTATCGGCTCATATATTCGTCTATTGCCGACTTTAATTGTGGCGTGTCTTTGAAAAAGAATACATTCCTACCAGTCTTTTTCAAATCTGGTTGCATATCAATAAGGACAAATCCTCTTTGCATCAAATAACCTGCTATTTTCTGATTAAAAACAATATAATTTTTCTTATCTGTACTGTTCGTAATAACTCATTCCTCCAATCTTTCTTAGTGGCAGTTTCGGAAAAATTTTCACATCCACCACCCTATATTTCTACATTCAGCATTAATCTACACTGTTAATTTCTTATCCATCCTGTCAAAAATTGTTTCTCTGAGTTTCTTATTAACATCCTCTATTGAAAAGCCACCACAAACAGAACACTCAACACGATAATACTCTCCCATGTATTTATTCTTCATTCCACATTCAATAAGGATGTTATTTGTGCCTGTAAACTCATAAAAGAAATCAATCGCATCTTTAAATATGGTTTCATTCATGTCAAAAGGGACAACATTTCATACAACATAAGCCTTCCGATTCGGAGGGCTATTTTTCTGTAAGTCTTGAAAAAGCCTTATTTTGCGGGCTTTCCCGCACATTTTCCTTTTCTTGGTTCTGGATTCAAAGCAGGCATATTTGCGGGAACATTTCAATCTTAGCCACGGCGGCGGACTTATCAGCATACGCGAACACCCTTTGAGAAGCGAAAGGCGGAGAGAAATAACCGCTAAAAAGTATACTTATTGTAAATGAATGATTAAGAACATTTTAGCGCCAGCCGTTTCATTCTTGCGGCTGGCGCTTTTGCCTTATTCCTGTGCGTCCCGGTTGGCTTGATAGTAATAGCCGTGGCCGGTTTTCTCGTCGTCAAAAGTAAATTCGCATATCTCGTTATACATGGAACCGTCATGGTTCAGAATATAGGTCTGGAAGTCATAGGCGAAGGTCTTACAGGTTTCTGCCTTACATGGCGCGTCGCTTCCGTCCACCGTCCAGTCATAGCGGTGCAGTTTGGTTTCCTCATATTCTTCCAGCTCGTCCGAGTAATAATATCTGGTGAAGCCTTCCGAGGTCTGGTAGCTTGCCAGCTTCCGGCGCAGGCTCTTGGTGGTAATGTACTCGGCGGAATGGCATTTCTTTTCTCCGTTCACTACTGATAGACTCTCGGAATCTCTAAGCCTTTGTTCATCTGGCTTCTGAGATTCCTTTTTTATTTTTTCTCCACCTTTTTTC
>ERZ808037.320-NODE-320-length-49683-cov-5.253316_pt1 | contig 49683 bp, 43 predicted proteins | sample MGYA00380190_ERZ808037 | MGnify/ENA primary metagenome ERZ808037 (study PRJEB31490, sample SAMN06133399) | mouse gut metagenome | isolation source: J9 | host: mice | place: China: Chengdu | collected 2015-05 ...
CCGATGGATGTAATCTTTTTGCCAAGCATGATTTCTTTTAATTTATGACAGTGCTTAAAGGTCTTTGCCTCCACCTGAATCAGCGATGAGGGCAGGGAAACGCGAAGAAGCTTTACACAGTGTTCAAAAGCGCCCTCACCAATCCGGCAGAGCTTCTCGGGAAGGGGAATGGTCTGAAGCAGCAGACAGTCCCGAAAAGCGCCGGCACCGATTTCCGTCAGAGAATCCGGAAGGATAACTCGGTCGATACTTTCCTTCCCGGCAAAGGCTTCTTCGGCAATGCAGGTAATCCCGTCAGGAATAAGAACCCGGGATTCATCGCCGAGATACTTTAATAAAATAGTTCCGCTGATACGAAAATTTCCCAAAACCTGCTGATGAATTGTCCGGATAATGTTTTTATCTGTGTCCTGCAAAGCGGTACAGCCGGAAATTCCCTCTATGCGATAAATATTTCCGTCGGATGTATGAATTTCCTTCAGTAAAGAACAGTTTTTAAATGCATCTTCATGGATGAGTATCTGATCGTTTTGAAAGCGGACGGTTTCCAGGCTTATGCAGTTGCGGAAAGCACGGCTTTCAATTTCTTGTAAAGAAGCCGGAAGCGTAACCGAAAGGATTCCGCGTTTGTCAAAAAAGCAGCTTTTTCCAATTTGTTCTATCCCCTCCGGGATTTCCACATGCTTTAAATTGGTGAGAAATTTAACCAAACGCCGTCCGTCAAGTTCCATCATTCTTAATACATCACAGGCAATAGCGCGGGCTGGCGAAGGAAGCTTGATTTCCCCGGCAATTGCCTCCACAGCATTGGGAAAGGTATAGGATTTTCCATGAAAAAAAGAGATACAGGACAGACGGCTGCACCCGGTAAAAACATCACAGATACAGTCTTCTTCTAATTGAGGGGAAACGGTGATTTTTTGGAGCAGAACATCATTGACAAACACCTGCTTTCCCATGCGCTTTACACCGGGAATTTCTGCTGCGGTTAGGCTGTCGCAGTAGAGAAATACACAATCTCCAAGCGCTTCTACCGACGGCGGAAGCGCAATGGAGGTTAAGGCATGGCAGCGGTGGAAGGCATAGTCGCCGACGGTTAAAACACCCTGGGGAATATGGATGGTTTCAAGCTTTCGGCATCCCTTAAATGCCCCGGATAAAATATGTTTAAGCCGGCTTGGAAGAACTGCTTTTTTCAAGGAAACGCAAGCTTTAAATGCACCTTCGCCTATCGTGTGAACATACTCCGGGACAATGACGAATTCATCCCTTCCGGTATAGGCATGTAAAACGCCGTCAGTGATATGAAAATCCTGGTAAGATGTTGTGTTCATGGCTGTGATAATCCTTTATCGATGTTGTTTGGTGGTTTTGCAGAAACCAAAATCAGAAAAGGGATGGTATTGCAAAAACAGAAATCAGGGAAATAGATCAAGAAAATATCTGCACCAAAAGCAGATATAATTCCTCCAGGCTTCCGCATTGAAACAGGCGTTCCTTGTATTTTTTCGTCCCTTTTTTCTTCTTCATCGCATAGGAAGCCAGCTTTCGGATATAGGCTAAGGTGAAGGTTTCATCATAGTACTGCGCAGTAAGTTCAAGCTGTTCCATAAGAAGCTGCAGGGTGGTTTTTTGGATGGTTTTCCCGGTTAATTCGCTGAAAATAAAGGGATTTTCCAGGGCATAGCGGGCAATCATTACGCCGTCGGCACCAGTTCTTTCCATCATGGTATCTGCATCTTTGGCAGAGAAAATTCCGCCATTGGCAATGACCGGGATGGAAACGGCAGCCTTGGCCTGGGCGATTTCTTTATAGCAGCATTCGCCGTCATACATCATGCTCCGGCTGCGCCCGTGAATCGTAATTAAATCCGCCCCGGCATCCTCGCACATACGGGCAAATTCCGCGGCAAACATCTGGTCTTTATGGATTCCCGTGCGGCATTTTACGGTGATGATTTTGCCGCTTTTTTTGCAGCCCCGGATAATCCCTGCCGCCCGTTTCTTATCCAGCATCAGGGCGCTCCCTTCCCCGCTTTTAAAGACATTGGGGACGGGACAGCCCATATTGATATCTAAGATGTCAAAACCGCTTAAAAGTTCGGAGGCCGCCGTCTGCTCCATCACCGCAGGATTGCCGCCCAAGAGCTGAACTGCCTTTATCGGCTCTTTTTCCGTGGTTAATAAGAGGCGTCGGGTGGCCCGATCCTGGTATTTTAATGCGTTGGCGCTCGACATTTCCGTAAAGCACAGACCGGCACCAAGGGCATAGGCCATAATGCGGAACGGATAGCAGGTGTAGCCGGCAAGGGGTGCCATAAAAACATTAGAGGGCAGGAGAAGACCGCCTGCACGAAGTTTTCTGATTTCCATAGATATTGAGAATACTGTTACTGTTCACATGTTACCGCAACAGGCAAAAATCCATAAAAATCGCCTGTTGACGGGAGTTTTGCTCACTAGCCCGGTTTAACCTATGGTCAGCGCAGCAAGTGCGCAGACCTGCGTGAACAGTAACAAAATACTCTTTTCCTTTTATTTTTCGTATTCTTATATCCCTCTATTGTAGCCGATTTCCGGCAAAATAGCAATAGGTGTCAGAAAACCGGAAATCACTATTTTTCCATCCCGTGCCACTGCCAGTTTCGGATTTCCTCCATATCCTGACCATGAGCGGCGATGTACTGTTTATGCTCTACCAGCTTGTCATTCATCTTCTGAATCAGGTGTGCACCTTTATTGCCAAGCTGCGGCAGATGGATAATGGCATCTTTTACGAGGTTGAAGCGGTCAATTTGATTCTGGACGCGCATATCGAACGGGGTAGTGATGGTGCCTTCCTCCAGGTAACCGTGAACGTGCATGTTGTGGTTATTGCGCTCAAAGGTGAGTTCATGGATCAGGGTTGGGTAGCCGTGGAATGCGAAGATAATGGGTTTATCTTTTGTAAAGATAGCGTCGTATTCGGCATCGCTGAGTCCGTGGGGGTGTTTGTGGTCAGATTGCATTTTAAACAGGTCAACCACATTGACTACGCGAATCTTTAATTCCGGCATTTCCTCTCTGAGAATCGTAATGGCAGCCATGGTTTCCAAGGTAGGCGTATCGCCGCAGCAGGCCATGACAAGATCCGGTTCTTCGCAGCGGTCATTGCTGGCCCATTCCCAGATGCCGATGCCCTGGGTGCAGTGCTTTACCGCCTGTTCCATGGACAGCCACTGGCAGCTTGGATGCTTGGAGGCTACGATAGCATTGACATAGTTTTTGCTCCTGATGCAGTGATCAAAGCAGGATAACAGGCAGTTGGTATCCGGCGGGAGATACATACGGACAACATCGGCCTTTTTATTGGCGATATGATCCAGAAATCCGGGGTCCTGGTGGGTAAATCCGTTATGATCCTGCTGCCATACATTTGAGGTCAGGATAAAGTTCAGGGATGCAATCGGCTGCCGCCAGGAAAGCTGGTTGCACACCTTTAGCCACTTGGCATGCTGTGCCGCCATGGAATCCACGATACGGATAAAGGCTTCATAGCTTGCAAAGAAGCCGTGGCGTCCGGTCAGAAGATAGCCTTCCAGCCAGCCTTCGCACATATGTTCGCTAAGCATACCGTCCATAATGCGCCCGTTTCTTGCCAGACATTCGTCGGTGTCTAAAAGATCTGCGTTCCAGTCACGGTTTTGTTCTTCAAATACTTTATAAAGGCGATTGGACATACTTTCATCCGGCCCGAAAATACGGAAGTTTTTATTTTCCCGGTTTAACTTAAAAATATCGCGGATGTAGCCGCCCAGTTCAATCATATCTTGCGCCTTGGTTTTTCCCGGTTCAACCTCTATGCCGTAGGTGCGAAAATCTGGAAGCCGGAGGTCTTTCAGAAGCAGTCCTCCGTTTGCGTGAGGATTGGCACCCAGGCGGGCACTGCCCTTGGGGGCCAGTTCCTGAAGTTCGGGAATCAGGCGACCATTTTCATCAAACAATTCTTCGGGATGGTAGCTTTCCAGCCATTCTTTTAATAACGCAAGATGTCCCTCTTCTTCCATGGTGATTGGCACCTGATGAGCGCGGAAAGACCCTTCGATTTGTTTGCCGTCCACAACCTTTGGCCCGGTCCAGCCCTTTGGTGTGCGCAGAACGATCATCGGCCAGATGGGGCGTTCGGGGTCATTGTTATCGCGGGCATTCTTCTGAATGGCTCTGATTTCTTCAATTACCGTATCCATGGTCTGGGCCATAGTTTTGTGCATGCTCATCGGGTCGTCGCCTTCAACGAAATAGGGTTTCCAGCCGCAGCCCTTAAAGAAAGATTCCAGTTCTTCATGGGAGATGCGGGAGAAGATGGTGGGGTTGCTGATTTTATAGCCGTTTAAGTGGAGAATGGGGAGAACGGCACCGTCGGTAATAGGGTTTAAAAACTTATTGGACTGCCAGGAAGTTGCCAGAGGGCCGGTTTCAGCTTCACCGTCGCCGACAACCACCGTGGCAATTAAATCCGGGTTATCCAGGACTGCACCAAAGGCATGGGCAATTGAATAGCCTAACTCGCCGCCTTCATTAATGGAACCGGGAGTTTCCGGTGCACAGTGGCTGGGAACGCCGCAGGGGAAGGAAAACTGCTTGAACATCTTTTTCATACCTTCTTCGTCGCGGCTGATGTTCGGATAAACCTCGCTGTAGCTTCCGTCCAGGTAGGTATTGGCAATCAGAAAGTTTCCGCCGTGTCCAGGCCCGGAGAGCAGGATCATATCCAAATCGTAGCGCTTGATGGCGCGGTTGCAGTGGACGTACACGAAATTCTGTCCGGGTACGGTTCCCCAGTGACCGACGATTTTTTTCTTGATCTGGTCCATGGCAAGGGGTTTGCGCAGCAGAGGATTGTCCAGCAGGTAGAGCTGTCCGGCGGAGAGATAGTTTGCCGCACGCCAGTAAGCGTTCATTTTTTCCAGCATTTCCTGGGATAAGGGTTGTTTTTCGATACAGGTTGTTTCTTGCATACTCATCCTTCTTTCCTTTGTTTTTTTATTGTTATTTTTTTAACCATAAATATTGTAGCATAAAGGAAAGAAGAGGTAAAATAGTATTCTTTGATTGTATCCATACGTTTTTGATATGGATGGAGAAATGATGGTACTGTAAATAGGTGAATAGTATTCCTGAAACATTATTGCCGGCAGAGGAATTTTTGGAAAGTTTTGGATGCAATGCTCTGGGGATATTCCGTATCGTAGACCAGAAGGATATTTCGTTCAGGCAGCTTTTCTTCGATGGCAATCTCAAAAAGGCTTCCCTGACGGATATCTTCAGCGGCAAATTCCGCCGGGATAAAGCCGATGCCCAGATTGTGGCGGACTGCCGGGAGAATCATATCGGTCGTAGCCAGTTCGATATCCGGGTCAAATGTCAGCCCCTGTTCCGAAAAATAATGGTTCAGGAAATTCCTGGTCATGGCTTCCGAAGTCAGGCTGATCCACGGATAATCCTTTAATTCTTCGAGGGTCTGCTTTTTTCCTTTCAGGTGCTGAAACTTATTTCCGCCAATCAGGATGTCGTGGTAGCCCTGAATCTTTTTTACTTTTAGCGGCAGTTCCGCCCGAATGGGTACAGAGGATACGACAGCCATATCGATTTTTCCCGCTTTCAGCGCCAGGATGGAATCGCTTGTACTGTTATTTAAAAGTTTAAACCGGACATTGGGATATTCCTTGTTAAATGCCTCCACAGCCTGGAACAGGCAGCAGTGAAGAGCGGTTTCCGTGGCGCTGATGCAGATGGTGCCGTTGTCTAAGCTGATCATGCCGGAGAGTTCATTTTCCCCCTTGAAAATCTGCTCGCAGGCAGCAGAAATATATTCGTAAAACCGCCGGCCCTCCGGGGTCAGTTCCATTCCTTTTTTGCTTCGGATGAAGAGCCGGCAGCCAAGTTCATTTTCCAGATTGTGGATGGTGCGGGTAACTGCAGGCTGGCTGGTCATCAAAACACTGGCAGCCCGGGTCAGGTTGCCGTATTTGGAAACATAGTAAAACACTTTGTAGTATTCAAAGTTCAGGTTCATTTTTTGCGGATACTCCTTTGTGAGAATTTGTTTTGGGTGTTGTTTTTTAGGGTAAGTTTTATCTTCTTTTTTCTCTTTTTTAGATTTCTCTTTTTTAGTTTAGCGGAAAAGATTTTTATATGCAACTGGTATTACGGCGGATGCAGTTATTCAGGTGTATTTGATCGGGAATCCGGTTCGGAAGCATTGTCAAAGCCTGTTTTATGCGTTATACTGATGATATTAAGCAAGGGAAAGAAAGGGAAGGCAGGAGGACGGTATGATTACCAGTAAAGCCATTAACCAGGCGATTGATTATATCTTACAGCATATAGAGGAAGAACTCACCCTCAATGAAGTGGCAGCACACTGTTATTTTTCCCCCTATTATTTCAGCCGGCTGTTTAAAACCCAGACGGGGGAGAGCGTTTATCAATTTATTAAGAGGGTTCGGCTCGAGCAGAGTGCGTTTCGGCTGAAAACGGAAAAGGAGCGTTCGATAACGGAGATCAGTGCCGATTATGGTTACAGTTCATCCAATTACAGTTCGGCTTTCCGCCAGCACTATAAGACGTCGCCGGTTTCCTTCCGAAAAAAGAGTTACCAGGGGGCAATGGAGCATCCGTTTTTCCATCATGAACAATGGAGGGCAGAAAGCTTTGCTGACTGTAACCGAAAGATTGCGATAAAGGAGATACCCGATTACCGCATGATTTATGAGCGTCGTTTTGGCAGCTACGAGCACATGCACAGGGACTGGGGCGAACTGCTTGTGCGCTACCGGGACTATATTTCTAAGGATACAAAGTTTCTTGAAATAACCTATGATGATCCGTCGCTGACCAGGGCAAAGAACTGCCTTTATGATATTGGTTTGAGTGTGGGAGAGGAGTGCAGGTTGGAAAATATAACTATTCTGCATGGCGGAAAATGTGCGGTTTATTCGTTTAAGGGACATATTAAAGCCATTTATGCGGCTTATCAGACTCTTTTTCTGGTATGGCTTCCCAAAACGCGCTATCGGCTGGACGAGAGGCGAAATATCATCGATATCTATCATGTCGTGGACTGCGCGGCAATGGAAGCGGAGATGGATATTTGTGTCCCGGTGAGGTAGTATTGGATAAAAAGGAGATTTCAATATGAGAACATGGGATAATACTATTATGCTGAATGGCAGAGAAGATATGATAAAACAGGTAAGAGAATTATGTCATAATTTTAACCATCTGTTTAGTTTAGTTGTATTGTTTGGTTCTACAGCAAGGGGAGAGAGTACTGTGGATTCGGATGTCGATTTATACATTGAATCTGAATATATGCCAACAGGCAAGCTGTTGACAAATAAAGAAATGTTTGATTTTCATTCAAAATTGTGGAGTATATTAGGTGATGTTGAGTTTGATTTGTTGTCCTATGGAAGAAATGAATTGAAATCTGTAAGAAACAGTTTATTTTATAAGCAAGTAGAAAAGGATGGTATTATATTGTATGACGAAAGATGAAAAAGCATATAAGGCATTAATCATGGCTGATTTAAATATTGTTTGTCATTATACGGATTCAAAGAATAAATCAGAAAAGTTACAGGCAGCTTATCATATGCAGCAGGCAATTGAGAAAACAATTAAACTAAAGGCGATGATTAAGGGCTTGAATCTATGGGGGCATGATATCAATAAACTTTTATCAGCATGTATGAAGGCAAATATAGATATAAAAATACCACCTTTACTAAGGAAAAATGCGATGCTTTATACGAAATGGGAAGCAAGCTGTAGATATGCACCTGCAACTATAGTAAATAAAAACTCTATTTGGCGGCGTACCGTGTTACATTGGCATGGCTAAATTCCGGTGATACAGAAAAATAAACGGAAAATACAGGGCAAGAATCCAGAAGTATTTTTTTGATTCCTTCTCTATCATGGGTAATATTCAATGGATTACATGACAACGATCGATGCAAAGGTATGAAGGTAAAAGCATGGATGGAAGGACATGGATGTAAGAACATTGGCGCAAGAACATTATCATGAACAAGGAGGAAATTTTTATGCAGTTAGAAGAAATCCGGAAAAACCCGGCAAAAAAGATTTTACAGTTTTCTGTTCCCGCGATTATCTCAATGGTGCTGACGGCGCTGATTACGGTTGCTGACGGATTTTTTATGGGAAACTATGTGGGAAAAGAAGGGATTGCGGCGGTAAATTTAGGGCTGCCCATGATTTATCTCTACCTGGGCGTGGGTCTGATGATTTCCATTGGCGGCGTGGCGGTCGCGGGAATGGCGCTGGGGTCCGGTGATACCGATTTTGCCAACCAGGTGTTTCGCCAGACCATTACAACGACGGTGATTGTCTCCGGGCTTATCAGCATAATCCTGGTGTTTTGCTTTTCCCCCATGCTTTCCGTGCTGCGGGCGGATGAGATCACCAAGGGGTATTTTCGGGAATATTACCGGATTATGCTTTTGGAACTTCCGGTGATGGTGGTTAATTCTTCCTTTGGTATGTTTATCCGCGGGGAGGGAAATCCCAGGTTTTTTATGAAAGTGACTGTAGTTAATGTCTTGCTGAATGTGGCTTTTGATTATATTTTTTCTGCCGTGCTGAGTTTGGGGGCAGCAGGAATTGCCATGGCTTCGCTGGTTTCAGCCCTGGTATCTTTTGTCTGTATCCTGTATTATTTCCTGGGTGGTGCAGACGCTTGTGGGTACGAAAAGGTTTCCTTTCAACAGGCAAAGCTTTCCTTTCAGCGGGCAAAAGTTTATCGTCTGGGAAAATTTCATTTTTCTTTTAAGCTTTGCATCCGGGGAATCTTAAATGGAAGTTCAGAATTTATCGGGGAAATGTCCACGGGAATTGCCATGTTTGCATACAATTTTGTGATTATGAAAAAATTTGGTGTGGACGGGGTGACGGCATTTACCATTGTCGGGTATGTATCCTATCTGTTCAGTATGGTTATCGTCGGATTCGGACAGGGAAGCAGCCCTTTAATCAGTTTTTGCTATGGAGCGGAGGAAAAAACGCTTGCAGCAGCTATCCGAAAAAGGACGAATCGCTATGTGTTTCTGGCGGGAGCGGCGGTCGTCCTGGTTATGGCTTTATTTTCCGAACCTTACAGCAGAGTTTTTGTCCGGAATGAATCCGTGCAGACCATGATTCGTGCAGGAATGATGATTTTTATGACCTCCTTTTTCTTTTCCGGGATAAACTCGATTACCTCCTTTTACTTTACCGCGACAGGAAGGGCGTTTGCTTCCGCGGCAATATCTTTTTCAAGGGGATTATTTGTTCTTTTGATCTGTATCTTTACCCTGCCCGTTCTTTTTGGCATGACGGGCGTGTGGATGGCAGCGCCGGTGACAGAAGTCGTTACCATAGGAATTACCGCAGGGTTTTTATATCGGGAAAATTGGGCAGGCGGGAAAATATACCGGGAAAATCAGGCAGGTGGCGGAAACCTATATTAAGAAAATCGGGCAGGCGGGGAAAGAAGGTAAAATAAGGGAAAAAGCGGAGATTATAACCCCGCGCTTTTGTAATAGCTTTCTTTTTTCAGGATTAACGGGGTTACGGTTCCTGCAAAAAAGGGTACGGTTTCCCCTGTGATTTCTCCGCCCATGTTCACGATCATCTTTACCGTAACTTCCCTGGCTTCCATGTAAATCTGCGTATAGCCCTGAGAAAAGAGATCATCAAAGCAGCGGCGGGCTAACTGTGTGCCGATGTGCAGCCCTCTGTACCGGGAATTGGTGACAAACCTTCCCCAGTGGAGAACGCCGTTTTCTTCCCAGGCCGCCGCTGCGCTGACAATCTTATCGTCACAGACCGCACACCAGCACATCGGGTTCCGGTCAAGAAATCCTTCGATATCGTCTGCAGGGATGTTTTGCTCGAAATGAAATACTTTCTTCTGCAGTTCAATGATCGGCCCTAAATCTTCCTGCTGCGCTTTTCTCAAGATAATTACTTTCTTTAGTATGTTCTTGTCTTCTTTCTTTAACATGCTCTTGTCTGCTTTCTTTAATATGTTCTTTTCTGTGCTGCTTTCTGCCATGGTGCACCTCATTTGTTTTGACTGGAGTTTAAAGATCTTTTACTATTTTTATCATAGCATAGGTTCACCGTGAACGCAAATAAGAAAATTGAAGATATTTTACAAGACAAAACGTAAAATATGCGGTAGAATAGCGGAGAACCATAAAAACCACAGCGATACTTTTTCATTTCATGCATCGCAGGAAAAAAAGCGGTAAGGCATCAGGTGCGGAAAATAATGCAGAGGATGGGGAAGAGAAGTTACAGCCAGGTTTCTTCCTGGGCTTTTTTGTCGCCATGACCGGGATTGCCATGATTAGCTTTCATGGATCGCAGTTAAAACTGAATCCTGCCGGGGATATTTTATCGGTGATTGCCGCTTTCTCCTGGGCCTGTTACTCTCTGCTGACCAGGAAAATTTCCGGTTACGGCTATCCGGTCATCCTTACGACACGGAGATCGTTTTTCTACGGCATTCTGTTTATGCTTCCTTCGATGCTTTTGTATGATGTAGAATTTAGGCTGGAACGTTTCTGCCATCCGGTTTACCTGTTTAACTTCCTCTATCTGGGGCTTGGTGCCTCTGCCATGTGCTTTACCACCTGGAATGTTGCGGTAAAACGGCTGGGGCCGGTTAAAACCAGTGTCTACATCTATCTGGTTCCGGTAATCACTGTGGTAACTTCTGCGCTGATTTTAAAGGAGCCGGTGAACTGGATTACAGCGGTGGGAACGCTTTTGGCGATTGCAGGATTGTTTTTGTCTAATTTTAAATCGGTTAAGCCTGATTAATATCTTGCCGGGAAAATCATGACAGGAAATTTTTGGAAAGTTTTGTAAAAAAATTTTTTATTTGACAAAGCCGCTGTTTAGCTTTATAATGAAAAAAATTACATAGCAGGGGAGCTTGTGGGACAGGCTGAGAGGAAGGTAAACCTTCGACCCTTGAACCTGATGCGGATAATGCCGCCGGAGGGAGTCGCAGATCTTGGCTCATAAGCTTTTTTTCGGATGGTAATGTTTGATGCGTTGCCATCCGTTTTTTGATCCAGTATTTCGATTGCATTTTCCCAGTGCATGTTTGTATTTATTTAAAGTAGGTTTGTATTTTTATAAAGCATGTACATATCTTCCAAGAGCATGTTGACATTTAAAACTTGCTTTCTGCCGGCAGCGCATATCTGAACATCGTCAAATCCCCCTAGGAGAAGGAAGGAGAAAATTATGAACTACACAACACAAATGGATGCTGCAAACAAGGGTATTGTGACCAGGGAGATGAAGCTGGCCGCCGAAAAGGAGCACATGGAGCCGGAAGAATTAAGAAAACTGGCGGCGGAAGGAAGGGTAGTGATTCCGGCAAATAAAAACCATACCTGTCTGGAGCCGAATGCTATCGGTTCCATGCTTCGGACAAAGATTAATGTGAATCTGGGAACATCCAGGGACTGCATGGATAGGAAGCAGGAACTGGAAAAGGTCAATTATGCCGTAAAGCTGGGGGCAGAGTCGATTATGGATTTAAGTTCCTTTGGCGATACGCAGAAGTTTCGGCGCAGGCTGACGGCGGAATGTCCGGCGATGATCGGCACGGTTCCCATCTATGATGCCGTGGTGTATTATCACAAGCCCTTAAAGGAGATTACCTCCAGGGAATGGATCGATATTGTAAAAATGCACGCCGAGGACGGGGTGGATTTTATGACCATTCATGTGGGGATTAATAAGGCGACCGCCCATCGGTTTAAAGAGGCAAAACGGCTGACGAATATTGTGTCCAGAGGCGGCTCCATTATCTTTGCCTGGATGGAAATGACAGGGGAGGAAAATCCGTTTTATGCGCATTATGACGAGATTTTGGATATCTGCCGGGAATATGATGTGACACTCAGTCTTGGCGATGCCTGCCGTCCCGGGTGCATTGCCGATGCCACGGATATTTCACAGATGGAAGAACTGGTTACTCTCGGAGAACTGACGAAGAGGGCATGGGAGAAGCAGGTGCAGGTGATCATTGAGGGGCCGGGACACATGCCGTTAGATCAGATTGCCGCCAATATGAAAATTCAGGAAACGATCTGCAAGGGAGCGCCTTTTTATGTGTTGGGGCCACTGGTAACAGATGTGGCACCGGGCTATGATCATATTACGGCAGCGATTGGCGGGGCCATAGCAGCGGCGGCAGGAGCGTCGTTTTTATGCTATGTAACTCCTGCAGAACACCTTCGGCTTCCCGACCTTAAAGATGTTAAAGAAGGGATTATTGCCGCAAGGATCGCCGCCCATGCCGCGGATATCGCCAAGGGAATTAGCGGGGCAAGGGACTGGGATCATAAGATGAGTCTGGCAAGGAAAAATCTGGACTGGGAGGAGATGTTTAATCTGTCCATCGACCCGGAAAAGGCCAGGGCTTACCGGGCTTCGGCAAAGCCGGAAAAGGAAGATACCTGTTCGATGTGCGGGAATTTCTGTGCGGTTAAAAATATGAACCGGATTTTGGATGGGGAGATTGTCAGTATTTATGATGAGTAATTGGATGAGTAATCGGCAAAGGCGATTTTCATGGATTTTTGCCTGTTGATGTGAACGTGTGGACAGTAACAAAAAATCAGAGAAAAAGAGGAAATTCTTATGAAAACAGAAAATAAATTTGAGAGCAAAAAACTGGTTATCAGCGCTATGCTGGTTGCGCTGGCCGTATCATTATCCAGCTTTTCCATTCCCATCGGAGCGTCAAAATGTTTTCCCATCCAGCATTTGGTGAATGTGATTGCCGCCGTATTTCTCGGGCCGGTTTACGGGACAGGAGCGGCGTTTTGTACATCGCTGATCCGCAATCTTTTGGGAACCGGAAGCTTGCTGGCTTTTCCGGGCAGTATGGTTGGGGCGTTTCTTGCGGGCTATCTCTATCGGCATACCGGAAAGCTTTTTGCCGCCTATGCGGGTGAAGTGGTGGGAACCGGGATTTTAGGCGGTATTCTGTGCTATCCGGTGGCAACGATGCTGATGGGAAAGGAAGCTGCGGTCTTTGCCTATGTAGTTCCCTTCCTTTTAAGCACCGGCTGCGGAACGGTGATGGCAGCGATTCTTTTCGGTGTTATGGAGCGATCCGGCGTTATCCATGTGCTGCAAAATATTGTGCATGGGAAGGGATGATGATCGCGGAAAAGAAAAAGAATTAAACAGAAAAAGAGCGCTTTCGGGGATAAATGTCGGTAGCGCTCTTTTTTGATTTTAAGGATCTAATGACCTTTGATCTGTTCTTTTTGGCAGTGCTTACATTCGTTTTTACGTTTTGTAAGTAAACTTACATAGAAAAATCACCCTTAAACTTTGACCAGTAGCGGGGTGGAGTTTCTATTTCGTCAATGTTCAAGCCACCTTGTGAGCGGTTGCTCTTTATATATTATATTAGGAGTCGTTCCCGCCAATGATGTCTGTAAGAGCGTAGACTGGAAGAGATCGTATTCTCATCGATCAGGAGATGTTTGGCGAGGATCTCCTGATAACCGGAACCATCCTCATAACATTGAATCATCGATGCCTGGAGAGGAAGCGGGATCTGGGAATAGGGAACGACCAGAGAAAGCAGGAGTGCATGAGAATGACCGCAGGACTTACAGAAGCCCCGTGCGACTCGAAGCATAAAGATAGAATCCCCCTGTCTAAGTTTCCGGAGATAACTTCCATACCAGATCAGGCAGCCGCGATGACCGCAGGTACAGGTAAGCAGGGTTAAATCCATGGAATGAATGGTATTATCGTAAAAATCTTGAGAAATAGGGTTGAAGTATTCCGTTTCAATGGTTATCATAGTAGTGTGTGGCGAATTGCCATGCAAATGTTGGGAAAGCAGGGATTTAATTTTGGTTGGTGAAGTGATTAGTTTGAAGTCTGCGTAAGTATAGGATAAAGCTATGAATACAGAGTTGATAAATAAGAAAGTTGAATATTGGGAGAATCAGCTTCTTGATTTGGGCAAACGAAATAAAGGGAAAAAGGACTGGGCAGGGAACCATTTAGAGGGCTAAACCAGTCCTGTTTTTTATGAGATATGCCGCTGATGCAACGCACAGGGCGCGGCGAATAAGGGAAGATGGCTTTTCCCTGCTCGATCGCAGGTAAGTATCGGTGTGAATTGTCAGAAGAAGTTTTGTAAATAGTAGACAATTGAAATGTAAACGTTTTCCCGTATAATGAAAATACAAATTCTTCCGGAGGAATTTATATTATGGTTGACATTAAGTTTATCGCACGAAAATGCAGTGTTTCCACTGCTACCGTATCCAGGGTCCTTAATCACTCAAAGCATGTACGACCGGAAACGGAAAAAAAGGTTTTGGAGGCGGTAAAAAAATATAATTATTTACCAAATTCATCTGCCAGATGCCTGTCAGGAAAGAAAAGCAATTTACTGGGATTTCTGTTGGATAATAATATAAACCAGTATCAGCTGCATTTGTTCCGGGAGATTAATACATGTTCTTCCAAAACGGGGTATGACTGCATCATAAGGTATTGTGACAGTTCGTTTGAGAATAAGCTGGCGGCTCTGAAGGAATTGGAGTGGCGGGGGATACAGGTTATTTTTACCATGTTTTTGCTGGATCCGGAAGAGGAGAACTATATAAAAGAGCATACAAGGCTTCATATCTGCAATATGCAGACTCCGGAAATCGGGCTGGACTTGGCGGCAAATAATCAAAGAGCTGTTTATCATGGAGTGAACTACCTGATAGAGAAAGGGCATACGAAAATAGGGGCCATTTTTTATGACGACCATATCGACGGAAGTTTTCTGACAGCCAGGGAAATCGGGTTCCGCAAGGCATTGGAACATAAGGAAATTGCTGTGCAGGAAAAGTATATTTGTTATGTAAAAAATGAAGTGAAGCGGGAAAAAATCTCAAAGCTGATGGAAAAGCTGATTTTGCCCTATGATTATCCCACCGCTATTTTCTGCTGCAGTGACGAAATAGCCATAGAAACTATGCTGTGGCTAATGAAGCATGGATACGTGGTGCCGGAATATATTTCGGTTATTGGCTTTGACGGCATTGACATGGGGGAAATGCTGACTCCGGCATTGACAACGATCGGGCAGCCAATCCGGTATCAGGCAAAGCAGATTGTACAAAATATGATTCGGCTGGCAGGGGAAAATTATAATTTTCCGAAAGAGACGGATGAGGGATACAGGCTGATTGTGCGGGAAAGTACGGATGTAGTTAATTTGAAATGAAAGGAAGGAAAAGTTATGATAAGGAAAAAGCTGTTAACATGTTGTTTGGCTGCTTGTCTGGCGGCATCTATGCTTGCCGGATGCGGAAATGCAGGTTCCGGCGGGACGGCGCAGAATGACGGTGCAGGCAATGCCGGTTCCGATACAAAGGCTCAGGACGGTGTGACAGCCGATAGCCAGGGAGGGGACGGAAAGGTTTATTTTCTGAATTTTAAGTCGGAACTTTCCTCGGAGTGGGAAGAAACGGCGGCTGCGTTTACGGAAGAGACAGGGATTGAAATGAAGGTGGTTACTGCGGGAAGCGGGACTTATGAACAGACCTTGAAATCAGAACTGTCCAAAAAGGAAATGCCTACGCTTTTTAATATAAACGGGCCTATTGGCTACCAGACTTGGAAAGACTACTGTATGGATCTGAAAGGCTCTGAATTTTATGACTGGCTGGTGGAAAAGGACATGGCAATCTCAGAAGGAGAAGGGGTTTATGCGGTTCCATATGCCGTAGAGTCTTACGGCATTATCTATAACGATGCCATTATGAAAAAATATTTTGCGCTGCCGGATAAAATGGTGGAAATCAATGATGCGAAGGAAATCAAGAATTTTGAAACATTAAAGGCCGTGGTGGAAGATATGACAGCAAAGAAGGAGCTGCTGGGTATTGAAGGCGTATTCGGTTCAACTTCCTTTGCGCCGGGAGAAGACTGGCGATGGCAGACGCATCTGGCAAACCTTCCGATTTATTATGAGTACCGGGATAAAGGGGTAAGTGATTTGCAGGAGATTGATTTTTCTTACAATCAGAATTTTAAAAATATTTTTGACCTTTATATCAACAATTCCTGTACCGAGCCTACTATGGTAGGGGCAAAAAATGTAGAGGAATCCATGGCGGAATTTGCCGCGGAGAAAGTTGCCATGATACAGAACGGAAACTGGGGATGGGCAATGATTTATGATTTGGACGGAAATAAGGTACAGGAGGAAAATGTGAAATTTCTTCCGATTTATACAGGGATAGAAGGAGAAGAGCAGCAAGGACTCTGCACAGGGACGGAAAACTATATTTGTGTGAACAGTAAAATTTCGGCAGCTGACCAGAAAGCATCTTTGGAGTTTCTGTCATGGCTGTTCGGCAGCGATACCGGAAAGAGTTACTGCAACGGTATTTTAGGGATGATTCCTCCATTTTCAACTTTTTCGGAGGAAGAACGCCCGGACAATCCGCTGGTGAAGGAAATGCTGACTTATATGAACGACGGGAGTCTGACTTCCATTTCATGGAACTTTACAAGCTTTCCGAGTCAGGAGTTTAAAAATCAGTTCGGCAGTTACCTGCTGGAATATACGCAGGGAAATATGGAATGGGATGCCGTGGTGGAACAGACGAAAGACACCTGGAAAAACGAAAAGAGTTTAATCAGTCAATAAGGTTTGGAGCGTGTGATAAACGTGCTTTGAAAGAGGGAAGGGAAGGGCAGAGAATGAAACATGTTATTTTCTGCCCTTTTACAGAAAGACCATAGATGACAAACAATGACTGATAAAAGGAAAAGAGAAATAAGCGCTCCGTCTGGTGGGATGGGGCGCAAGGAGGTCTGTATGCAGAAAGCATTTAGGAAGAACTTTCCAATACTGGTATTGCCGACTTTGGCTGCGTATGTCATCGCATTCCTGATACCATTTGTTCTGGGAATATATCTGTCATTTACAAAATTTACAACGGTTACGGATGCCCAATGGATAGGGCTGAAAAATTATGCGATGGCTTTTAAGGATAAAGATTTTCTTTCTTCTTTATTTTTTACGGTAAAATTTACCGTGGTAAATGTGGTAACGGTTAATCTGGCTGCGTTTGCTCTGGCAAATGTCTTGTCGCAGACGGGAAAAGGGACAAATTTTTTCAGGACGGTGATTTTTATGCCGAACCTGCTGGGCGGCATTGTGCTTGGATATATATGGCAGGTAATCATTAACGGGGTACTGGCGTTTTCCAGAACCACATTGACGGCCAGTGCCAAATATGGCTTTTGGGGTATGGTAGTCGCCTTGAACTGGCAGATGATTGGCTATATGATGATTATCTATATTGCGGGCATTCAAAATGTTTCCGAGGATGTGAAGGAAGCCGCGATGATTGACGGCGTGACTAAAATTCAGATGTTGCGCAGAATTATATTGCCGTTAATTATGCCTTCCATTACCATATGCATGTTTATGACAATTACGAACTCTTTTAAGATGTTTGACTTAAACCTTGCGCTGACGGCAGGTCTTCCGGGGAAAAGCACTTCTATGATTACCTTGGATATTTTTAACTCATTTTATAACCGTATGGGATATGAAGGGGTCGGGCAGGCGAAGGCAGTTGTATTCTTCGTTATCTTGGCTGTCATATCGGTGACTCAGCTGATGCTGACAAGGAAGAGGGAGGTGGAGAACTGATGGGAAAAGCGAATCGTATAGGGAAGAATATATTGCTGGCATTGATATCTGCCGTTTTTATCAGCCCTATCGTAATTGTTTTTTTTAACTCCTTTAAGAGCAAGCTGTTTATTAATAACAAGCCTTTCATGCTGCCGGACAGGGAATCTTTTGTAGGGTTGGGCAATTATATAGAGGGTGTGGAAAAAATTCAGTTTTTCAGGGCGTTTGCCATCTCTCTGACCATTACGGTATGTGCGGTTTCCCTTATTATCCTACTGACATCTATGACGGCCTGGTATATTGTGCGTGTAAAAAGCAGGTTTGCAAATATACTGTATTTTATGTTTGCTTTTTCCATGATGGTTCCTTTCCAGATGGTAATGTTTACTCTGGTGAAAATATCGAATATGCTGAACCTTGATAATTTGCCGGGCATCATTTATATCTATGTAGGATTTGGCTCAGGGCTTTCTGTTTTTATGTTTACCGGATTTATCAAATCTATTCCGGTTTCGCTGGAAGAGGCAGCTATGATGGATGGGTGTTCCATTATGGGGATTTACAACAAGATAATTCTTCCGGTTCTGAAACCTATTGTTGTTACGGTCAGTGTGCTGAATACCATGTGGATTTGGAACGATTATTTGCTGCCGTATCTGGTTATCGGGTCGGAATATAGGACAATACCGGTTGCCATACAATATTTGCGCGGCGGGTATGGTTCGATTGACTTAGGTCTGATGCTGGCGATGCTTGTACTGGCAATTATACCAATTATTGTATTTTATGTTTTTTGCCAAAAATGGATTATAAAGGGGGTTCTTTCAGGTGCAGTCAAAGGATAGGGGAGCAGAGGAATATAGAGAAGTATTTTATGAAAATTTGTGCCCAAAGGGATTCCGGAAGCGGCTGGATGAAATGCCGATAGCTTATCTGCCATTGGGGACTTTGGAGTGGCACGGGCCTCATCTGCCTCTGGGGGCAGACGGGATTCAGTCGAAAGGGCTGTTTAAGATAATGGCAGAAGAGGTAGGGGGGATTGTTCTGCCGTCTCTTTTTGTGGGGCCGGACAGGATATTCGAGGACGGCAGCAGGAAATATTATGGAATGGATATTAACACGGGGGGAACGGTAACTGTTTATGACACACAGCAGCTTCCGGGAAGTGCATACTGGGTTCCTGTCCGGCTGTTTGAGGATTTGCTGATGAATATTATGGAACAGCTGCACAGGGCAGGTTTTCAGGTGGTAATCGGACATGGACATGGCCCGTCCATTAAGTGTTTTCAGGGAATCAGAGAGAGGGTCAGGGAGGAATGGGGAATGTTCCTTTATACTGCTTGGGATTTCGCGCAGGAAGAAAAGCTGAAAATCCAAAATGACCATGCGGGTGCCAATGAAACATCGCTTATGATGGCATTAAGGCCGGAACTGGTGCAGATGCAGGAGGCTCCCGATAAATCCCGGCTGATTGGGGTGGCAGGAGAGAATCCGCTGGAGACGGCATCCGCAGAATTTGGACAGCAGATGATTAGGCATGCTTTGGAAAATATGAAGGAATGCCTTAGACGGGAATGCGGGTTTCTGAAGCTGTAAAAAGGATTTTTCTTGTCTAGGCGAATGTAGATGACCTGGGCTGTTTGCCCGTGTTAGAATCCTTACAAAGTCAAGATTGTGTTATGTATAGTAAAAAATACTGCAAGATTTTTTTGAAAAAATCAAGTAGGATAGTATCCAGAAGGTTCATCATCCATATAGACACAGAAAACCAAAAATAAAAGGAAAAAATAGTTAAAAAACATGAAAAGAATGGAGAAGAGCATGATGGAGAACAATACGTGTACTGCATGGTGGAAGGAAGCTGTGGTTTATCAGATTTATCCCCGGAGTTTTATGGACAGCAACGGGGACGGCATCGGGGATTTGCAGGGAATTATCAGCCGCCTGGATTATTTAAAAACCCTGGGTGTGGACGTGATTTGGATGTCGCCTATCTATCAGTCGCCCAATGATGATAACGGTTATGACATCAGTGATTACCAGGCAATTATGGAAGAATTTGGAACAATGGAAGATTTTGACGAACTGCTTTTCAAGGCACATGAAAAGGGGCTGAAAATCGTTATGGATTTGGTGGTCAATCACACCTCGGATGAACACCGCTGGTTTGTGGAGAGCCGGAAAAGTAAGGACAATCCATACAGCGATTATTATCTCTGGAGGGATGCAAAAAAAGACGGTTCTGCACCGAATAACTGGGGAGCGTGTTTTGGCGGAAGCGCCTGGGAATTTGACAAAGAGCGGGGGCAGTACTACCTTCATCTCTTTTCCAAAAAACAGCCGGATTTAAACTGGGATAACCCCAAGGTGCGCAGTGAAGTTTTTGCCATGATGGACTGGTGGTGCCAAAAGGGAATTGACGGCTTCCGCATGGATGTTATCAGCATGATTTCCAAGACAAAGGAAATGCCGGACGGAAAAATCCGCGGACTTTACGGGGATTTTTCTCCCTACTGCGTTCACGGCCCGAATGTTCATAACTATCTTAAAGAAATGAACCGGGAAGTATTGTCGAAGTATGACCTGATGACGGTAGGGGAAACCGCAGGTGTTACCCCTGAGGAAGCCTGCCGCTATGCGGGAAAGGATGAGCAGGAATTAAATATGGTGTTCCAGTTCCAGCATGTGGACTGCGGCGGAAAGTATGGGAAGTGGACGGATAAAAGAATGCCCCTGACGACCTTAAAGGCGATTCTCTCACGCTGGCAGAACGAACTCTACGGAAAGGCGTGGAACAGCTTATTCTGGGATAATCACGATCAGCCAAGGGCTGTATCAAGGTTTGGCAATGATGCACCCCAATGGCGTGTACTGTCGGCAAAGATGCTTGCCACCTGCCTTCACCTGATGCAGGGAACTCCCTATATTTATCAGGGCGAGGAACTGGGTATGACCAATTATCCTTTTAAAGATCCAGAGGATTTTCATGATATTGAAAGCATTCATGCCTACGAAGAGTGGTGCAAATCCGGTCGTGTTTCTCACGAGGAATTTTGGCCCTGCATTACCAGGATAAGCCGGGATAACGCCCGCACGCCGATGCAGTGGGATGAGAGCGCACAGGCCGGATTTACAAAGGGAGAGCCGTGGATGCCGGTCAACCCGAACTATAAGGAAATCAATGCCAGAGCCGCCCTTGAAGATCCTGATTCCGTATTTTACCACTACCAGAAACTGATTGCGTTAAGAAAACAGTATCCCATCATTGTCCACGGCGATTACAAGCTTCTTTTTGCGGACAGCGAAGAAATCTTTGCCTATCAGCGGACGTTGGGAAAGGAAAAGCTTCTTGTGGTCTGCAATTTTACGGATCAAGAAACGGCATTTACTTTACCGGAAGAGTTTGCCGGCGGCAGGTATCTGATTGCCAACTACGAAAATCCCGGAAAAGAGGGCGTGCTTCGGCCTTATGAGGCATTTGCTGTTTTGATTGGTTGAACTTCCTTAAATAGCCTAAACGCCCTGCGTTGGCGGCATTAGCTGAATATCCGGACGGACTTTGCCGCAGTTAAATGTTTTCAGCTTTTTTGCCGCAGCTAAACATTTTCGGTTTCCCTGCGGCAAAGAAGCTTTTGGAATAGTTCTTCTGCCCGGTTTCTTTCTTTCAGCATGGAAATCCAGCGCTCGGGGATGGACGAAAAGCCGTAGAATATACCGGTTAATCCGCCGGTGATGCAGGCGGTCGTGTCGGTATCATTGCCCAAATAGACAGCGCGTTTTACGGATTCTTCATAGCTTTTGGTCTGTTCCAGCAGCATAAAGGCACTGCGGAGGCTGTCTACCACATAGCCGCTTCCCGTGCCTTCCCAAGGGGCGTCCGGGCGGCTGCATCTCAATATCCTGGTAGGCGGGAAGCTGTTCGGGCGGATAAAATTCATAGGGAACACCAAGGGCATCTCCGATTAACAGTCCCAAAAGCCCGCCGAGAATCTTATCTTGTTTTTGATTCAGAGGGGGTGATTTTTTTGCATAGTTTTCTCCATTCCTTTCCAGGGCATAAACAAATCGTGAAAATTTCATCAAATTCTTTTGCTTTTTTCCATTCATAATCCATTGGGCAGGATAGTTATAGCGATTGTACTTTTGTTAGTAATGCATCCTGTAATACCTTTGAAAAGTTGATGCTTTTTTCCTCGCAGAGAGTATTCAGCCACATGGGGATACTTAATGTCTTTTTTACTGCTTTGTCGCTGTGCTGTCTTGCGTATTCAGTCATATCCACCAGAACCATATTGACAAAAGCATTGTTTACAGCGGATTCTATTTCAATATCTTTTAGGATGGCAGCAGGATGGATATCTTTTAATGAACTGGGAACAGGGAGGGTTTCTCCGTCACGCAGGGCAGTGAACAGATACAGACCACAGGCATCCTGCGCCATGCGCATAGCGTCAGCCACATTATCACCAAATGTTGCGAGATTTCCTAAATCAGGGAAGATGACGGATATTTTCCCCTCTTCTTCATAGAAAACAGCCGGGTATACATAATTCATCAATCAATGCTCCTTTCCGTGATTTATTTTAAAGGGCAGGGGCTTATTTCAGCCCCGCCTGATTTCGTATGGATTTAACAATACTTTTCGGGATGTCACCGGGATGATTTGGAACGCTTACTTTTCCGGGTTTTGTTGGATGTTTATATTGGTAATGTGAGCCGCTTATATCTGACACATACCATCCATCGTCTTTGAGCATCCGGTCGGCTTCTCTGAATCTCATGTATGTTTCCTCCTTACACCACTATAATAACACGTATTTTACGTATTATCAAGAGAAAAATAAAGCTCTTGAACAATTATAAATATTGTGATATAATAATTGTAAAAATATGGAAATACAAAATTACCTTTTCCATAGCAGCGAATCAAAAAACACAGACAGTCAATAGAGGACTGATAATGGATGAATGTTAGGATAAACCAGGCTGAAAAACTAAAAAAAGAAATTCGTCGAAAAAATTGGATAAAGCGGGTAAAAAAACAGAGAAAACGATATCTTTCGCGTGCCCTGAAGGGAAGTTCCATGCGTAAGTTTACATGGCAGAAACAGGCATTTTCGGAGATGCTCTCCTTTTTTCTTTGGGTCTGGCTGGGAGTGCTTATGCTGGCGGTAAGCTGGGTGCTTTTTTTAAGAATGGGGACAGCTTCCTTTGAGCAGTCCGACATTGTTCAGGAAACGCAGAATACGCAGGAAATGCAGGAAGAAGACTGGTCAGGGGAGATTTTCGGCGTGGAGGTACGGGTGCAGGACGGAAGGATTGTATTTTTTCAGGAAAGGAAAGGGAGGGTTTTGGAAGGCGAGTAGAGGAAGCAGGATTTCCTGTTACCGTAAACATTACGAATTACCATGAACATTACCAGTTTCCGGTTTAGTTTCCGGTTTATAAGATAAATTAATAGATAAAGCACTTGTAATTAGCTGTGCTTTGCATTATAATTTGTAGCATCACAGAAAAAACAATCACGAAGATAAATCCAATAATTTAGGAAAGGACAGGGAAAAACGATGGAGAAGAAAGAATTATTGTACGAAGGTAAGGCAAAGAAGGTCTATACCACGGAAGATCCCGATGTGTTAATTGTTTCTTATAAGGATGATGCTACAGCATTTAACGGGTTAAAGAAGGGTACGATTGTCGGAAAGGGTGCGATTAATAACCGGATGACGAATCATATCTTTAAAAAATTAGAAGCCAAGGGTGTTCCCACACATTTGGTTGAAGAACTGAGCGACCGGGATACTGCGGTAAAGAAGGTGGAGATTGTTCCGTTAGAAGTGATTATCCGCAATTTTTCGGCGGGAAGCTTTGCAAAGAAGATGGGTATGGAAGAGGGCGTGAAGTTTATCCAGCCGACCCTGGAATTCAGCTATAAGAATGATGATTTAGGCGATCCCTTTATTAATAAGTACTATGCCCTGGCTTTAGGACTGGCGACCGAAGAGGAGATTGAGGCGATCACCAAGTATGCTTTTCTGGTGAATGAGGTTATGCAGGAGTATTTTGCCTCCCTGAATATTGAACTAATTGACTTTAAGATTGAGTTTGGCCGTTACCATGGTCAGATTATTCTGGCGGACGAAGTTTCACCGGATACCTGCCGTCTGTGGGATAAGGATACGCATGAAAAGCTGGACAAAGACCGTTTCCGCCGCGATTTGGGGAATGTCGAGGACGCTTACCAGGAAGTATTCCGCCGTCTGGGGATTGAATAAAAAGAGTTAAGATTTTTAAGATTTCAGGAGGATTTTATGAACGACAGATACGTAAGTCCCCTGTCTGAGCGCTATGCCAGCCGGGAGATGCAGTATATTTTTTCCCCGGATAAGAAGTTTAAGACCTGGAGAAAGCTGTGGATTGCCCTGGCAGAAACCGAGAAGGAACTGGGGCTTCCGATTACGGACGAGCAGATCGAGGAATTAAAGGCACATGCAGAGGATATTAATTATGATGTGGCTAAGGAGCGTGAGCGCCTGGTCCGCCACGATGTGATGTCCCATGTGTATGCCTACGGTGTGCAGTGTCCCAAGGCTAAGGGGATTATCCATCTGGGGGCAACCTCCTGCTATGTGGGAGATAATACGGATATTATTCTTATGACGGAAGCACTTTTATTCGTAAAGAAAAAGCTGCTGAATGTTATTGCGGAACTGGCAAAGTTTGCCGACAGCTATAAGAATCAGCCGACGTTGGCCTTCACCCATTTCCAGCCGGCGCAGCCGACGACCGTGGGAAAGCGGGCGACACTCTGGCTGATGGATTTGACCCTGGATCTGGAAGATTTGGAACATGTCCTGTCCTCGATGAAGCTTTTGGGTTCTAAGGGAACGACCGGAACACAGGCAAGCTTTTTGGAACTGTTTGATAATGATCATGAAAAGTGCCGCCGGGCTGACCAGAGGATTGCCGAGAAGATGGGCTTTTCCGGCTGCTACGCCGTATCCGGGCAGACCTATTCCCGCAAGATTGACAGCCGTGTGCTTTCGGTTCTGGCAGGAATTGCCCAGAGCGCACATAAGTTTTCTAATGACGTCCGCCTGCTTCAGCATTTAAAAGAGGTGGAAGAGCCGTTTGAGAAAAACCAGATTGGTTCCTCGGCGATGGCCTATAAACGAAATCCTATGCGCAGCGAGAGAATTGCTTCCCTGGCAAACTATGTGATGGCGGATGTGATGAATCCCATGCTGGTTGCCTCCACCCAGTGGTTTGAGCGGACACTGGACGATTCAGCGAATAAGCGGCTTTCCGTGCCGGAGGGCTTTTTAGCGGTGGACGGAATTTTGGATTTATATATGAATGTTGTGGATGGGCTGGTGGTTTATCCCAAGGTGATTGAAAAACACATGCTGGCGGAACTTCCCTTTATGGCGACAGAAAATATTATGATGGATGCCGTAAAAGCCGGAGGGGATCGCCAGGAACTCCACGAAAAAATCCGTACCCTTTCCATGGAAGCCGGGAAAAATGTCAAGGTGAACGGACAGGAGAATAATCTTCTGGAACTGATTGCCGCCGATCCGGCCTTTAACCTGACCTTAGAAGAACTGCAAAAGACTATGGACCCGATAAAATACGTGGGCCGTGCGCCAAAACAGGTGGAAGAGTTCTTAGAAGAGGTGGTCAACCCGATACTTGAGGAGAATAAAGAAGTGCTGGGGATGAAAGCGGAGATTTTCGTGTAGAAGAGAGAATAAAGAAGAGGTGTTCAGCCGTGGTTTGCTGAATACCTCTTTTTTTGGATTGTTTACTTGCTTACCCGGTGAATAATATCATCTCTTCCCGGCCCGTTCGATACCATAGTAATCGGAACCTGGATTTCTTTTTCGATAAATTCAATATATTTGCGGCAGTTCTCCGGCAGTTCTTCATAGTTTTTAATCCCGCGGATATCGCATTTCCAGCCGGGAAGCGTGGTGTAAACCGGTTTTGCCTTGGCTAGTTTAACGGTGGTCGGGAAATCCTTTGTAACCTTGCCGTCAATCTCATAGCCCACACATACCGGAAGTTCATCCAGATAGCCTAATACATCAAGGACGGTAAAGGCAACTTCGGTTGCGCCCTGAATCCGGCAGCCGTAGCGGGTGGCAACGGCGTCAAACCATCCCATTCTCCGCGGACGGCCGGTGGTAGCACCGAATTCCCCGCCATCTCCGCCTCTGCGGCGCAGTTCGTCAGCTTCATCGCCGAAAATCTCACTGACAAAGGCACCTGCACCTACGGCGCTGGAGTAAGCCTTAACAACGGTAATAATATCCTTAATCTCATACGGCGGAATACCTGCGCCGATAGCGCCGTAGGCCGCTAATGTGGACGAAGAAGTAACCATCGGGTAAATGCCGTGATCCGGATCTTTTAGCGATCCGAGCTGGCCTTCCAATAAGATGGTTTTCCCTTCCTTTAATGCATCCTGAAGGTAAGCCGATACATCACAGACATAAGGAGCAATCATATCTCTGTACTGATGACAGGTTTCCAGAAGTTCGTCCGGATTTAACAATGGCTGATGGTATAAATGTTCCAGGAGCACATTTTTAAGGTCACAAACCCTTTGAATCTTTTCACGGATTACCTCTTCATCAAAAAGTTCGCTGACCTGGATACCGATTTTTGCAAATTTATCCGAATAGAAAGGAGCAATGCCTGATTTGGTGGAGCCGAAGGATTTTCCGGCAAGCCGTGCCTCCTCACAGGTATCAAACAGCACATGATAAGGCATCATAATCTGCGCACGGTCGGAAACCAGAACCTTTGGCTTGGGAACACCGCGCTCGATCAGAGTGTTGATTTCATTAATTAAATAAGGAATGTTCAGTGCCACTCCGTTTCCGATAATACTGGTAGTGTGCTGGTAAAATACACCGGAAGGCAGAAGATGAAGGGCAAACTTGCCGTAATTATTAATAATCGTATGCCCGGCATTGCTTCCGCCCTGGAATCGGATAATAATATCCGATTCTTTTGCCAGCATGTCCGTAATCTTTCCTTTGCCCTCGTCACCCCAGTTGGCGCCTACGATAGCTCTAACCATAAGTATTCCTCCTTTGGGATTATCCCCTGTTCTTTTACTGCATGGAGCACCTGCCGCGAACGGCAGCACCCGTTTCCTGTGTTTCTTTTTCTCCCGAAAGGGTGTTTAAGCACTCCTCTATTAATTTACAACAAAATCTTCCATAAGTAAAGAAAATATTTATACTAATTTCTTGCCTATTTATTAGTAAAACTTATAAGTATTTATATCAGAAACAAATAAAAATTCAAACATACTTCAATCTCTCCGATCGTCATCGATTCTCTTTTTGAATTTCAGTACCAGCAGATAGCCATAAAAGACTGCAGGAACCACCATCAGGCAGAATAAGTCGGCCATTAAAAGGCGCAGGGCGTCTTCGGTTCCGATAATGGCCAGAACCAGGGCACCAAGAATCAGAATGCCCATAAGAACCAGGCAGAGAATGGCGAGGGGGCGTTTGCATCGTTCCATGATTTTTGCTTCCTTTCTTCAGGTTTAAGGGGTTCTTAAATATCTTTTTCGGTTGCTTTTAAACCTTCAGCCATAATCAGTATTTTTTCATTCTTCTTGCGCAAGTTCTTCCCAGACCGCATAAAGTTCTTCAAGTTCCTGTGTGAGTTTTTCTTTTTCCTGGTTTAATTCCACAAGCTTTGCCACGTCGGTGTAAATTTCCGGCCGGGTTAAAAGTTCATCGATTTCCCCGTCCCGAACTTCCAGGCAGTGGATGGCATCTTCGGTTTTCTTTAAGTCATTCTGACGCTTGCGAAGCCTTGCCTGTTCCTCCTTTTGAGCCTTCCAGTCCACCCTGCCTTTGTTTTCTGACGCGGCGGTTTCTTCCCTTTCAGCCCCCGTAAAACCGACGGTATTTTTCACCGTCAGTCCGGCAAGGGGGTCGGAAACTTTGCCGGATATTTTATCAGTTCCGGCGATTTCCTGCCCGGTAAAAACCCTGGTCAGTTCTTCTTTTTTCTCCAGATAATAGTCGTAATTTCCCAGGTACTGGATAAAGGTCTTGCCGGTTAATTCCAGGATTCTTGTAGCGGTTTTATTGATAAAATACCGGTCATGGGAAACATAGAGGACGGTTCCTGTATAGTGGTTTAAAGCGTCTTCTAAGATTTCCTTTGAGGTAATATCCAGGTGGTTTGTCGGCTCGTCGAGAATTAAAAAATTGGCCTCGGAGAGCATGAGTTTTGCCAGGGAAACCCTTCCGCGCTCGCCGCCGCTTAACTCGGAAATCTGCTTAAATACATCATCCCCGGTAAATAAAAAGGCGGCAAGGACACTGCGCACACGGGTATTGTCCATGTCCGGATACTCGTCCTGGATTTCATCAAAAATAGTTTTTTCCTGGTGGAGAACCTGTTGTTCCTGGTCGTAGTAGCCCACATGAACCTTTGTCCCGGGACGGATTTGCCCCATATCGGCGGGAAGCCTGTCCATAATAATTTTTAACAGCGTGGACTTTCCCGTACCGTTATTGCCGATAATGGCAACCCGTTCCCCGCGCTTAATCTCCATATCGACGTGAGAAAAAAGCTTCAGCGGGCCAAAAGATTTGGATAAATTGCGGATGGAAAGTACATCGTTTCCGCTCTCTGTCCGCGGTTCAAGGATGATGTGCATAGCATCATTAACCTCGGTGGGCTTGTCCAAAACTTCAATTTTTGCAAGCATTTTTTCCCGGCTTTCTGCCCTCTTTATGGACTTTTCCCGATTAAAGGATTTTAATTTGGCAATGACCTCCTGCTGGTGTTTAATTTCCTGCTGCTGGTTAAGATAAGCCTTCATCTGTGCCTGGCGGAGCATGGCGCGCTTCTGGCTGTAGGCGTCGTAATTGCCCAGGTAAACCTGGCTGTGTCCGCGATCCAGCTCTATTACTTTTTTAACGACCCGATTTAAAAAGAAGCGGTCATGGGCAACGATAATTACACTTCCTTTGTAGTTAAGCAGGTAGTTTTCCAGCCAGGCGATGGACTCCATATCCAGATGGTTTGTCGGCTCATCAAGCAGGATGATATCCGGGTTGGACAGAAGAAGACGCCCTAAAGAAACCCTGGTTTTCTGACCTCCGGAGAGGGTGTTGACCTTCTTTTCAAACTCGTCTTCGACAAATCCAAGACCCTTTAATACTCCGATAACTTCACTCTGGTAGGCATAGCCGTTTTCTAACTCAAACTGATGGTTTAAGCGGCTGTATTCGGAAAACATGGATTCGAGCGCATCACCCTGGACGTGCTTCATCTCCTTTTCGAGCTGACGGATGCGTTCTTCCATCTGGATAAGCGGCCGCTTGATTTCCAGAACTTCTTCGTAAATCGTCCGGCTGCTCTCTAAATCCTGGTGCTGGGCAAGATAGCCGATGGTTTTTCCCCTGGCGATAACCACATTTCCGGAATCGGCGGGAAGCTCTCCGATAATGATTTTTAACAGCGTGGTTTTTCCTGCGCCGTTAATGCCGACAACGGCAGCTTTTTCGTGTTCTTCGATATGGAAGGAGATGTTTTCTAAAATCACTTCACTTCCAAACGCTTTACTTATATTACTGCATGATAAAATCATGAAAATCCTCCTGTTCATCCGTGGGTGCTATGGATACAGAATATTGTATAGGAAATACCCATAGAAATAGCAATATCAGTATAATATAGACGCTATTTTTTTGCAAGAGATGAAAATTCGTTTGACAATGATTTTACATACACCTATAATAGAACACAGAGGAAATAGGTCAGGAAAAAGAATAATCGTGTGTATGCGGGCAGGGGAAAGCTTATCCGTACACATGGAAAAAAGGAGTGAAATGCGTGGAGCATAAAGAAATTTCTAAAGCTGTAATTTCCAGGCTGCCCCGGTATTATCGGTATCTGGGAGAGCTGCTGGAAGACGGAGTAGAGCGGATTTCTTCCAATGATTTAAGTACCCGGATGAAAGTAACCGCTTCGCAAATCCGCCAGGATTTGAATAATTTCGGCGGCTTTGGGCAGCAGGGATATGGATATAATGTAAAGTATCTGTACACGGAAATTGCAAAAATCCTGGGAATTGACCGCCAGCATAATATTATTATTATCGGGGCGGGAAATCTGGGTCAGGCCATTGCCAATTATGCGAATTTTGAAAAAAGGGGATTTATGATTAAGGGAATGTTCGATATTAATCCCCGTTTAATCGGACTGGTGGTGCGTGGTATTGAGATACGGGGTGTGGAGGATCTGGAGAATTTTATTGTGGAAAATGAGGTGCAGATTGCCGCGTTAACGATTCCAAAAACCAAGGCTCCGGAGATTGCCGACCGTCTGGTGAGGGCCGGAGTGAAGGCGATTTGGAATTTTGCCCACACCGATCTTGTCGTCCCCGACGATGTTGTCGTGGAAAATGTTCATCTCTCCGAAAGCCTGATGCGGCTTTCTTACCGGGTTTGCAATATGCAGGATCAGAAAGAGAGGGAACAAAAAGAAGGTTAAAGGTGAAAGAAAAACAGACAGAGAAAGCCGGCAAGCAGACAAGGAACTGTTGCCGGTTTTTTTCAGGAAAGGGCGGGTGGAAGATGAGAGCATTACTTACAGGAAAGCAGATGAAGGAAATTGACCGAAGAACCATTGCAGAAATCGGAATTCCCTCTATGGTGCTGATGGAGAGGGCTGCGCTGGCCGTGGCCGAAGAGGTGAAAAAGCGGACAAAAAAGACCGAAAAAATCTGGTGTGCCTGCGGCTGCGGGAATAATGGGGCTGACGGTGTAGCAGCCGCACGCCTTCTGCATCTGGCAGGGTATCCGGTGATGGTGGTTTATATCGGAAACCGGGAAAAAGGAAGCGAGGAGTTTAAACGTCAGGCTGCGATTGCAGAAAATCTCGGCATCAGCGTGATTTTCTTTCGGGAGTTTATTCCCGGAAGCTGTGACGTGCTGGTGGATGCCGTCTTTGGCGTGGGACTGTCCCGTCCGGTGGAGAAAGAATTTCTGGATTTTTTCACCATGTTAAAAAGAGCAAAACCCAGGCTTACCGTGGCTGTGGATCTTCCCTCCGGGATTTCTAGTGAAAGCGGACAGATTTTAGGCGCTGCGCTCAAGGCCGATGTTACCGTGACCTTTGGATGGGAAAAACTGGGAACTGTGCTTTATCCGGGAAAGGACTACAGCGGACAGGTGATTGTGGCCGATATTGGATTTTTGCCGCTTTCTTTCTGGGATGATGAAAAAGGGGCAGACAGAGGAAAGGAAAACTATGCATTTACCTATGGGCCGGAGGATAAGGAAAGGATTCCCCTGCGCCCGGCCTATGCCAATAAGGGAAGCTTTGGAAAGGTGCTTATCGTTGCCGGGTCAAAGAATATGGGCGGGGCCGCCTATCTTTCTGCACTGGCGGCCTACCGTGCAGGCGCAGGGCTGGTAAAGATCCTGACCGTGGAAGAAAACCGGGAGTTTTTGCAGGTCAGACTTGCCGAAGCCATCCTGGAAACCTACAGCGGGGAGCAGTTCCATGAAAATCCGGAAAATTTCCGTCCCATGCTCGAGGAAAACTGTGAATGGGCAGATGTTGTGGTTCTGGGACCGGGACTGGGAAAGGCTGCCTATGTGGAGGCCCTGACGGAGATGGTGCTGACCATTGCCTGTACGCCGATTGTGGTGGATGCCGATGCATTAAATATGATTGCCGCACATCCCTACATGTGCGGGTATTTTACGGAAAATATTATTATCACCCCCCATCTTGGCGAGATGGCCAGGCTCACCGGAAAGTCCATAAGCAGGATCCGGCAGGATGTGCCCGGGACAGCCGCCGAGTATGCCGCCAATTATGGGATCACCTGTGTGCTCAAGGATGCTGCCACGGCAGTTGCCCTGCGGGACGGAAGAATGTATATCAATACCAGCGGAAACAGCACCATGGCAAAGGCAGGTTCCGGTGATGTCCTTACCGGGATAATCGCGGCGCTGCTGGCCCAGGGAATGGACGAGATGGAGGGAACCGTTCTGGGGGTTTACCTTCACGGTCTGGCCGGGGACGAGTACCGGAAGGAAAACGGAAGCTACGGGATGCTGGCAGGAGAACTGGCGGACTATGCAGGGAGATTGTTTAAGCAGGAGGATGAAGTGCACAGACATGGATAAAGAAAGAAAATTACAGGAACATCACCGGGTTTACGCCGAGGTGGATTTGGACGCAATTCGGGAAAACATGCAGGAGATGAAGAAAACCCTTCCTTTGAAAACCCGGCTGATCGGTGTGGTAAAGGCTGATGGCTACGGGCACGGCGCAGTGCCGGTTGCCCGGGCGATTGACCCGTTTGTGGCGGGTTATGCCGTGGCTACGGCTGAGGAGGCTCTGCTTCTTCGCCGCCATAAGATAGAAAAGCCGGTACTGATTTTGGGTCCGGTGCATGAAAGCCGGTACGGGGAACTGATTGCGCAGGAAATCCGTCCGGTGATGTTTAGCCGGGAGGAGATGGAAGGCTTTTCGCGGGAAGCGGCAAAGGCGGGAAAAAAAGCTGCCCTGCATCTGGCTGTCGATACGGGGATGAGCCGGATTGGGATGAAACCGGATGAAGCGTCGGCGGATATGGTGCAGGAGATGACAGAGCTTCCCAGCATCGTTCTTGAGGGGATTTTTACTCATTTTGCCACGGCGGATGAAGCCGATAAAGCAAAAACAGAAAAGCAGATCGAAAGGTTTTCGCATTTCCTGGAACTTTTAAAAGTACGGGGGGTGGATATCCCGGTAAAACATTGTGCCAACAGTGCGGGAATTATTGACCGTCTGGGAACAGAACTGACCTGGGCGCGGGCGGGGATTGCCATGTACGGTCTGTATCCGTCCGACGAAGTGAAAAAGGAACAGGTAAGGCTTCGCCCCGCCCTGGCGCTGAAAAGCTATATTACCTGGATGAAAACCATTGAAGCGGGGGATGAGGTGAGTTACGGGGGAACTTACCGGGCGGACGAAAGAAAAACCATTGCAACTATCCCCGTGGGCTACGGGGACGGCTATCCAAGGAATCTTTCCGGAAAAGGCGAGGTCTTAATCTGCGGAAAACGGGCACCGATCTTAGGAAGGGTCTGTATGGATCAGATGATGGTGGATGTCAGCCATATCGGTGGGGTGAAAAAAGGGGATGCGGTGACACTGATTGGCCGGGACAAGGAGGAAGAGATCCTTGTTGAAGACCTGGCGCGGGCAGGCGGCGGCTTCCACTATGAAATCCTCTGCAATTTAGGAAAGAGGATTCCGCGGATATATTATTTACAGGGAAAGGCTGTCGGGAAGAAAGATTATTTTGAAGATCTGTATACGGACTTTCTCTGATGCACAAAAAATGCACAAAAACGGGGTTTTGGTTTGAATTGTCACGAAAAAATCCCAATCTCTCCACATATTATTTACAAGGTATAAGTTTAAAAAAATCGGGAATGCTAGAGTTAAAATAATGATAATGGAGAGTGAATACCGTGACAATTCGACGAGGCGATGTGTTTTATGCCGATTTAAGGCCCGTGGTTGGCTCCGAACAGGGCGGAATACGGCCTGTGCTGATTATCCAGAATGATGTGGGAAACCGGCACAGCCCCACCGTTATCTGTGCGGCGATAACTTCTAAAATGAATAAGGCAAAACTTCCTACCCATGTAGAACTGGATACCCGAAGGTGCGATATGATTAAGGATTCGGTAATCCTTCTGGAACAGTTAAGAACGATTGACAAGATGCGTTTGAAGGAAAAAATCTGTCATATTGATGACGGCCTGTTAGAGCGGGTAAATGCTGCGTTAATGGTAAGTCTTGAGATAGGTACATAGACAAACCTTGACGAATGGAAAAGGAAATGCTATGATGGAAAACAAACGAAAAGGAGAAGTAAAAGATACATGGAGGATGGTTATTCGCCAATGAGTTTATTCTTATTTATTGGCTTTATTGTGCTGGAAGCCTGTCTGTACGGTTTCGGCGCGGCGATACAAAATGTGAATACGGTAAAGTTAGAGCAGGAGATGGAGTCCGGAAACCAGAAGGCTGCCCGTCTTCTTCGCGTGGTAAACCGGCCGACCCGTTTTGTCAATGCGATTCAGATTATTACGCATTTAACCGGGATGATTACCGGGGCGTTTATTCTTTCGGCTTTCCGGTTTTATCTGGAAAAGATTCTGGCAGGAAACCAGTTCTGGCTGCAGAGCCCGGAACAGATAAGGCGGGTGCTTTTGCTGGCGGGGATTGCCCTTGTTCTCCTTGTCCTGATGATCAGCTTTGGCGTGATTATTCCCAAGCGCTGTGCGGCAAGAAATCCTGAAAGCTGGGGCTATCGTCTGCTTCCGCTGATTGTTTTGATTACCAGGGTTTTTCTGCCGCTGATTGTCTTAATTAACGGTCTTTGCCGCATTGTCCTGGCACTTGCACGGATTGAGATGAACAGCAGCGGAGAGAATGTGACCGAGGAGGATATTATGTCCATGGTCAATGAGGGCCATGAACAGGGTGTCGTGGAGGCTGACGAAGCGGAGATGATTACCAATATTTTCCAGCTAAATGATAAAGAAGCACACGATATTATGACGCACCGCAAGAACATTGCCGCAATGGACAGCCACATGCTCCTGGGGGATGCCGTGGAATTTATTTTAAAAGAAGGAGTGAATTCCCGCTATCCGGTCTATGAAGAAGATATGGACGATATTATCGGCCTGTTACATATGAAAGACGCCCTGCTGTTTGCGGAAAAGGAAGAAAACCGTGCAAGGGAACTTGGGGAGATTCCGGGGCTTCTTAGGGATGCTCACTTTATTCCGGAAACAAGAAACCTGGATACGCTGTTTAAGGAGATGCAGGCGGAAAAGATCCATATGGAAATCGTAGTGGATGAATATGGACAAACAGCGGGTATCGTGACCATGGAAGATATCCTGGAAGAGATTGTCGGGAATATTATGGACGAGTACGACGAGGAAGAAGAGTTTATCATTAAAAATCCGGACGGAAGCTTTGTCTTTGAGGGACTTACCCCGTTAAAAGAGGTGGAGGGGGCATTGGAAATCGCCTTTGAAGAAGAGGATCTGGATATGTATGATACCTTAAACGGCTTCCTGATCTCCCGCCTGAACCGGATTCCAAAAGACGGCGAATCTCTGCGGGTGGAATTTGCAGATTATGAGTTTCGGATTTTAAAAGTAAAAAATAAGATGATCCAGTCCGTCCGCGTATCACCTCTGGGAAAGCGCGGGCTAAGGGGAATGGACAGAGAAAAGGAGCAGTAAACACTTATCATGACCATGATTTTACGGGATACAAAGGATATGCTGCAGGATCGGATATTTTTGGGAAAGGCGCTGAAGATTGCCTGTCCGGTAGCCATGCAGGGGATGTTAAATACCATTGTCAATCTGGCGGATACCATGATGATCGGAACCTTAGGAGCCACGGCGATTGCCGCCGTAGGTCTGGCAAACAAGTATTTTTTTGTCTTTAATCTTCTGGTGTTTGGGATTGTCAGCGGCGGAGGGATATTGGCGGCACAGTACTGGGGAAATATGGATGTGAAAAATATCCGCCGGGTTCTTGGGTTATCGCTGATGATTGCCTTTGGCGGGGCGCTTTTTTTCAGCGGAGCCGGGTTCTTCTTTCCGGAAGGGGTTATGGGGATCTTTACCGAGAGCAGCGCAAGCATCCGTCTGGGAGCTTCTTATCTGGTGGTTGCCGTATTCAGCTATCCCTTTACTGCCGTGACGAATGTCTATGTATCCATGCTGCGTGCCGTGGGTGAGGTAAAGCTTCCGGTGCTGACCAGCTGCATGGCGATTGTAACGAATATTATCCTGAATTTCTTTTTTATCTTTCCTTCGCGGACGGTTGAACTTTTTGGGACAGGCGTGGGGATTTACGGCCTGGGTCTGGGCGTTGTGGGCGCGGCACTTGCCACACTGATTGCCCGGATTCTGGAAATGCTGGTGCTGGTATCGGTAATTTATGTGAAACGTTCACCGGTGGCGGCAAGATTTTCAGAGATGGTGGGTTATTCCCGGGCATTTATCTACCAGTTTATCCGTACAGCCAGCCCGGTCATCTTAAATGAATTTATGTGGGGTCTGGGAACAACGATGTATTCCTTAGCTTACGGGCGCATGGGCGATGACGCAGTGGCAGCCATCACCATTGCCACGACGATCCAGGATATCGTGGTGGTGCTTTTCCAGGGCTTAAGCGCGGCTACGGCGGTAATCCTGGGCAATGAGATGGGGGCCGGAAAATTAAAGCAGGCAGAAAAATATGCAACATATTTTTTCATCCTTCAGTTTCTGGTCACTGTGGCCGGGGCCGTGGTGATTGTCCTGGGCCGAGGACTGGTGATTGCCTGCTATTCGATTACCCCGCAGGTGGCAGCGGACGTCAGCCGCCTGATCCTGATTTTTGCCCTCTACATGCCGGCGAAGATGTTTAACTATGTCAACGTGGTCGGGGTTCTGCGAAGCGGCGGGGATACGAAGATGTGCCTGTTTTTGGATACCAGCGGCGTGTGGTGTATCGGGGTTCCTCTGGCCTTTTTAGGCGGGCTTGTATGGAAGCTTACGATTTGCCAGGTCTATGCGCTGGTAATGCTGGAGGAAGTGTATAAGATGGTTTTAGGATACTGGAGGTATCGCCAGAAGAAGTGGTTAAAGAACTTAAATACCGAGATTTCCGGTGCCGGTTAACTAACGTTTAAATTCAGGAACCGGATAAAAATAGAGTTGAAGAGAAAAAGGAGATTAGAGCGTATGTCAGGACATTCTAAATTTGCAAACATTAAGCACAAAAAAGAGAAAAACGATGCAGCCAAGGGAAAAATCTTTACCGTAATCGGCCGTGAGATTGCCGTAGCTGTTAAGGAAGGCGGCGCTGATCCGGCAAATAACAGCAAGCTGCGCGACGTTATCGCCAAGGCTAAGGCCAATAACATGCCCAATGATACGATTGACCGCGGCATTAAAAAGGCGGCAGGGGATGCCAATTCGGTGAATTATGAGGTGCTGACCTATGAGGGCTACGGCCCGAGCGGTGTGGCAATCATTGTGGATACGCTGACGGACAATAAGAACCGTACAGCAGCAAACGTAAGAAGTGCATTTACCAAGGGCGGCGGAAATGTCGGAACCCCGGGAAGTGTTTCCTATATGTTTGACAAGAAAGGTCAGATCATTATTGATAAAGAAGAGTGTTCTATGGATGCGGACGATTTGATGATGCTTGCCTTAGATGCCGGTGCAGAGGATTTTGCCGAGGAAGAGGACAGCTATGAGGTTTACACCGATCCGGACAGCTTCAGCCAGGTTAGAGAAACTCTGGAAAAAGAGGGAATTCCCATGCTGGAGGCGGATATTACGATGATTCCGCAGACCTGGGTGGAATTATCCGATGAAGAGGATATTAAAAAGCTTAACCGTACCCTGGATCTGCTCGATGCCGACGATGATGTGCAGGCGGTTTACCATAACTGGGATGAATAAGCATAAAACATAAAAAATTAAGAATAAAAACGCACCGGACAATCCGGTGCGTTTTTGGGAATGGTAGGTATAAAATAAGAAAATGTTTAGGGGGGCCGGATGGTTATTCACCATCCGGTATGAGTATGAAAAAGCTTTTTAAGCAGTTACCCTTTCGAGTAACTGTTTATAGTATAGGGGATAAATGTGTCCTAAATGTGGCGGCAAACTGTAAAATTTATAAAATTCCTAAAGAAATTCTTATTAAAAAGGAAAATAAAAAAGGGAATCGTGAGAAAATACAAGAAAACCGCCAGTAAAAACTGACGGCTTTTTAGGAATGGTAGGTATATAATAAAATAAGAAAATGCTAAGGGGGGCCGGATGGTTATTCACCATCCGGTATGAGTATGAAAAAGCTTTGTGATTTCAAGTGTGAACTTGAAACAAAGGCCCGTCACCCTTTCGGATGACTATATTCAGTATAGCGGGAAATTGTGACCAAATTATGTACTTTACCTTAAAAAAATATAAAGAAAATAAAAATATAAAAAACCATTGGAAAAGATGGGAAGTTCGTATATAATAAAAAGTGTTGAAAGGCTTTGTTTTTGCCTTAACTTTTATGGAAGTATACAGGAATCCTGTGTCGTTACGGTTTATAGGTACATTTCCTGGGAAAAATAGAAGGATAGAAGAGATAACTGCCGAGAAAGTTAGCCGGACAGGAGGAAGAAAGAATTATGTTTACAATGATGTCCAATGACATTGGAATTGATTTAGGTACAGCCAGTATCCTGGTCTATATCCGGGGAAAAGGCGTAGTGCTAAAGGAACCGTCGGTGGTGGCGATTGATCGGGATACCAGTCGGATTATGGCTATCGGCGAAGCCGCCCGCCTGATGATTGGCCGCACCCCCGGGAATATTGTAGCCGTCCGCCCTCTGCGCCAGGGGGTGATTTCCGATTATACCGTGACGGAGAAGATGATGAAGTATTTTATTGATAAAGCGGTCGGGAAGAAGACGCTCCGCAAGCCAAGGATCAGCGTCTGCATTCCCAGCGGCGCGACAGAGGTAGAGCGAAAGGCCGTGGAAGACGCAACCTATGAGGCAGGGGCACGCTCGGTTACGATTATCGAAGAGCCGGTAGCCGCAGCTATCGGGGCAGGAATTGATATCTCCAAAGCCTGCGGAAATATGATCGTCGATATCGGCGGAGGAACGGCGGATATTGCGGTGATTTCCTTAGGTGGAACAGTGGTCAGCGCTTCCATTAAGACAGCGGGGGATGATTTTGACGAATCCCTGGTGCGCTATATGCGAAAGAAACATAACCTGTTAATCGGCGAACGCACAGCAGAGGAGATTAAGATTAATATCGGTGCGGCTTCCCGCCGTTCGGAAGTTCTGACCATGGAAGTCAGGGGAAGAAATCTGGTGACCGGGCTTCCTAAGACGATTGTTGTTACCTCCGATGAAACCTTAGAAGCCTTAAAGGAACCCGCTATGCAGATTGTTGATGCCGTGCACAATGTGCTGGAGAGAACACCGCCGGAGCTTGCCGCAGATATCTTTGACCGGGGAATCGTACTGACTGGGGGAGGTGCCCTATTAAGCGGTTTGGATACGCTGATTGCAGAAAAGACAGGAATTGCCACGATGATTGCGGAGGACCCTTTAACGGCAGTGGCTATCGGAACCGGGAAGTTTATCGAATTTGCCCACGGCGGCAGTAAACAGGAATTTTCAAGAAGATAAGAAACTAAGCCAGGGAAAGAAAGCAAGGGAATATCTGTAGTTACTGTTCATGTAGGTCTGCGCACCCGTTGCTGTGAACATGTGAACAGTAACCATCTGTAAAATTACAGGGCGGATTTTCCTTTGCTTTTTCCTGTACGGGGGAAACTGCAGATGCTTTGTTTTTCTGGCAGAAGACGGGTTAATGAGCAGGATGGAAACAGTAAAAGGATTTGTAGAGCGGATTAAGTTTAAAAATGAAGAAAACGGCTATACCGTGCTGAGCCTTAACACAGAAGGAAAAGAAGTCATTGCCGTGGGAACCTTTCACTATATCAGCGAGGGGGAGATGATTGAAGTCTGCGGAACGATGACTGAACATCCGGTTTACGGGCAGCAGCTTCAGGTGGAGAGCTATGCGGTGAAGACGCCGGAGGATACGCTTTCCATGCAGCGCTATCTGGGTTCGGGGGCGATTAAGGGCATCGGACCGGCGCTGGCGGCAAGAATTGTAAAGAAATTTAAGGCAGATACGTTCAGGATTATGGAGGAGGAGCCGGAGCGTCTTTCGGAGGTTAAAGGCATCAGCGAAAAAATAGCTAGGGCTATCAGCAGTCAGGTTCAGGAAAAGAAGGAGATGCGCCAGGCTATGATGTTTTTGCAGGAATACGGGGTTTCTCTCCATCTGGCTGTAAAAATTTACCAGGAATACGGGATGCGTCTGTACGGGATTATCCGTGAAAATCCCTACAAACTGGCGGAGGATATCCCGGGTGTGGGTTTTAAGATGGCCGACGAACTGGCAAAGCGGGTGGGGATATTTACCGATTCCGATTTCCGGATCAAATGTGGTCTTTTATACACCCTTCTCCAGGCTGTGGGAAATGGTCATACGTTTTTACCGGAGGAGGAATTATTCTCCCAGGGGGCACAGCTTCTGGGCGTGGATATTTCCCTGATGGAAAAACATCTGATGGATATGCAGATTGACCGGAAGATTATCGTTAAAGAGATGGAGGGGGCAGAGGGGGAGAAGAAAACCAGGGTTATCTACGCGGCACAGTACTATTATCTGGAATTGAACACCGCAAGGATGCTGCACGACTTAAATATCCGCGGTGATATTCCCCGCACACAGATAAAAAAACGTCTGGAAAAAATTCAGGAGGAAGAAGATATCCGGTTGGACGTTTTGCAGGAGGAGGCCGTTTTTCAGGCGGTGAACTGCGGGCTTTTAATTATCACCGGAGGGCCGGGTACAGGAAAGACAACGACCATCAATGCTATTATCCACTTCTTTGAACAGGAGGAGATGACGATTCTTTTAGCTGCGCCTACGGGGCGGGCGGCAAAGCGCATGACGGAAGCTACCGGCTATGAGGCAAGAACGATTCATCGTCTTCTGGAACTGAGTGGGGGTGTGGCCGACAGGGATAATGCATCGATGGCGGGGATGCATTTTGAGCGAAATGAGGAAAATCCTCTGGATGGGGATGTGGTTATTGTCGATGAGATGTCCATGGTGGATATTCACCTGATTCATTCTCTGCTTCGGGCAATTACGGTGGGAACAAGGCTGATTCTGGTGGGCGATGTAAACCAGCTTCCCAGTGTGGGTCCGGGAAATGTGCTGCGGGATATGATTGAAAGCCAGGAATTTCCCATGGTTAAGCTGACGAGGATTTTCCGCCAGGCGGCAGAGAGCGATATTGTTATGAATGCCCACCGGATTCATCATGGGGAAGCCGTGGATTTAACCAAGCGCAGCCGGGATTTTTTATTTATCCGCCGGGAAATGCCCGATGCCATCATCAGCGCCATCCTGACCCTGGTACAGAAAAAATTGCCGGCCTATGTCAAGGCACATCCATTAGATATCCAGGTGATGACGCCGATGCGAAAAGGTGCCCTGGGGGTGGAAAGGCTGAATGTAATATTACAGAATTTTTTAAATCCGCCATCGCCGGAGAAAGCCGAGAGGGAGTATGGGCAGACCATCTACCGGGTTGGTGATAAGGTGATGCAGATAAAAAACAATTACCAGATGGAATGGGAAGTGCGCAGCCGCTATGGGGTTTCTACGGAAAAAGGTATGGGGGTATTTAACGGGGATATCGGGGTTATTCGGGAGATCAATGTATTTGCAGAGATGGTTTCGGTGGAATTTGACGAGGGGAAGATGGTGAACTACAGTTTTAAACAGCTGGAAGAGCTTGAGCTGGCTTATGCAATCACCATTCATAAATCCCAGGGAAGCGAATATCCGGCAGTGGTTATTCCGGTTTACACAGGGCCAAGGATGCTGATGACCAGAAACTTAATCTACACAGCAGTGACCCGGGCAAAGACCTGCGTCTGCCTGGTCGGGCTTCCGTCCGGATTTCAGAACATGGTCAGCAATACATTAGAGCAGAGAAGATATTCCGGCTTAAAGAGCAGGATTTTAGATCTGGCTGCAGAGGAGAAGGATATTTGGGAGAAGAACGGGATTTGAGAGAAGAAAAGCATTTGGGAGAAAATCGGCACAGGGGATGGATAAAGCGGTGGAAGGCACAGGCGGCAGATCTTTTATTTCCCCGCAGATGCCCGGTGTGTGCAGAGATTATCGTTCCGGCAGGTGAACTGATTTGTCCGGAATGCAGGGGGAAATTAAGTGATGTAAAAGGTGAGCTGTGCTTAAAATGCGGGAAAGAGCTGCTTGGCGGAGAAAAAGAGTACTGCCTGAACTGTGTCCGCCATCCGAAAAGCTTTGTACGGGGTGCGGCGCTGTTTAATTATAATGAAGTTTCGGCAAAATCCATGGTGCAGATAAAATATAAGAACAAGCGGGAATACCTGGATTTTTACAGTTCTGAGATAGTAAATAAACTGGGGGACAAAATACATCAGATGAAAGCAGAGGCTCTGGTTCCTGTGCCGGTGCATCCGCAGCGTCTGAGGCAGAGGGGGTTTAACCAGGCAAGGGAGTTGGCATTTCGGCTCTCGGAGCTTACAAATATTCCTCTCTGTGAAGATTTATTGCTGAGGAGCAAAAAGACAGCACCTCAGAAGGAACTCACACCGGGGCAGCGCTTAAAGAATCTGGAGCAGGCATTTACGGTAAGGAAGGATAGCTGCTGGAAAAATTTATCTTCTGTAATTCTGGTGGATGATATTTATACGACCGGAAGTACCGTGGAGGCATGTACCCGTGTGCTTTTAAAGGCGGGAATTTCCAGGGTGTATTTTCTTGCTGTCTGTATCGGGGCAGATCGATAACGGATGAATTTTCTATTGACACAGAACACAAAAACAGGTATAATAACCTTAAATCAATCGAACATATTTTCGATTTTTGGGAGCAGGGACGGGAATCAAGCATAGGTCATTGTAAAAAAGGAAAAAGAAAACAGGAGGATTTTTTCATGGAAAAGGCAAAGAAGTATGAAATCAGCTACGAACAGTATGAAGAAGGGGTTACGCCGGAGGATATGGTTAAGCAAATCCTGGACGACCCGGAATTTCCCTCGCTGAATGAAGTTATTATCGGGTGCTGGGGGGATGCCTGGGACGATGGATGCCAGGCGCTTTTGGATGCGGTTGCGGATGCGCCGGAGAAGTTTTCTCATATTGAAAAGCTGTTTGTGGGCGATATGGGCTATGAAGAGTGCGAGGTATCCTGGATTATTCAGGGGAATTACAGCAGGATCTGGAAGGCCATGCCCCAGCTAAAGGAACTTACAATTAAGGGAAGCTCAGAACTTGTCCTTGGAGAGATCTGCCATGAAAACCTGGAAGCTTTGACGATCATCTGCGGAGGACTTCCGAACAGTGTTATCGAAGAAATTAAAAAGGCCAAGCTGCCGAATTTAAAAAAGCTTCTCCTGTATATCGGCATTGATAACTACGGTTTTGAAGGGGATGAAGATACCATTAAGGCATTTCTTGAAGAAGCTGATTTTCCGAAACTGGAATATCTGGGGATTGCAGACAGCGAAATCCAGGATGAACTGACGGCGGTGGTTTTGGAGAGCAAGTTTATGGGGCAGCTTAGCACCCTGGATTTGTCCTGCGGTACGCTGACGGATAAAGGCGCACAGCTGCTTCTGGAAAAGCTTCCAAGCTATCCTCAGATAAAAAAACTGGATCTTCACTATCATTATCTTTCGGATGAGATGATGAAGAGGATGGAACGCGAACTGCCGGGAGTGGATCTGGATCTTTCGGAGCAGAATGAAAGAGAAGTCTACCACGGTGAAGTCTGGATGAATGCCATGCTGACCGAGTGATGGATGGCATGATGGAAAAGGCAGGAGAGAAGTGGGCGGCTCTTTTGGGCTGTCCGGGGACAAAGCGAAAGACTTTTCTGGAACATGCGGCCAGGAGTGTGGGGCTGCATATTCTCTTTATCGACTGGAAGCTGTGGAACCGGGAATTTTGGGAAAATTGGCTTGCTGCACATGGAAGAAAGGGAATCGTAAAGATTGATCCTCCGCTTTGGGAGAGTGCAGAACTTGATGTTTTTCCTGTGCTGGCAGCAGAATACCAGAAGAACCTGGAGATATTAGCTGCATTGGGCAGAGCGTCAGGCTGTACTTTTTTTAACCATCCCAAAGTAATTGCAGGTCTTTTAGATAAGCGCACCTGTAAGCAAAAGCTTGCTTCTGCCGGGATCGCTGTGACACAGGAGCTGTTTGCTGCGAAACCATTAACATCAGATGTATTACCATTGAAATCCTCCCCTGTGGACGCTTTGGAGGTGCTTCTGGCTGCGATGGAGGAAAAGCGGATAAGCCAGGTGTTTATTAAGCCAAATTTCGGCTCAGGTGCCCTGGGGATTACGGCTTTTCGGATTTGCCCGGGAACCAGGAAGATGGTTCTCTATACATGTGCTGCGTGGAATCCCAGGGAAAACTGTCTGGTCAATACAAAAAAACTGCAGCGTCTGGAAGCGCAGGACGAGATTTTTTCTTTTTTAAAGCAGCTGTTAAAGCTGGATTGTGTGGTTGAGCGCTGGTATGCAAAAGCCGAGTATAAAGGTTTTAGCTATGATCTGCGGGCGGTGGTTCAGGAAGGAGAACTGGATTTTTGCCTGGCAAGGCTGTCAAAAGGCCCGATTACCAACCTGCACTTAAATAACCATCCGCTTCCGGTGGATGAACTCAAGCTTCCGGTTTCAGTTCTGGAGGAAGTAAAAGCCCTGGCTGTCGCAGCATTCAGCCTTTACCCGGGACTTAAAAGTGCAGGGATAGATATTCTCCTGGAAAAAGGCAGTCTGCGTCCGAGAATTATCGAGATGAACGGACAGGGGGATTTAATTTACCAGGATATTTACCATGAGAACCGGATTTACCGGCATCAGGCAGAGATGATGCTTTCCGAAATTTTGTGACTGCATTTTACATAAAGAAAAATGTCTTTTGGAAATGTATTTTTGGCGGAAAGGGAGAAATGCAATGGAAGATTATAAGAAAAACCATGCGAATGATGCTGTTCATACAAAGAGCAGCAGAGGAAATCATGAAGAAAATGCTGCTGAAAACGGCACAGGGGCAAGAGCAGCCGAGGATGTTCCCATTGGCCTGTTTCAGCCTTCATATAAAAAGGAAACGCCGTGCATAGATATGGACGAGGTGGTGGGAAAAAAGGATATTTTGTTTATCTGCCTGGATACACTGCGCTACGATGTGGCTGTCCAGGAAGAAAAGGCAGGCATGACCCCGGTTTTAAGTCAGTACGGCTCCTGGGAGAAATGTCAGGCTCCGGGAAACTTCACCTATCCTTCGCACCATGCGATGTTTGCCGGTTTTATGCCCTGCCGCTATGATGCCAAAAGCATTGCTGACCGTGAGCTTTTATTTTTCCCCAAACAGATTGGCCTGGGAAATAAAACGCCTAAAGGTGCCTACGGCTTTTCGGGAAGCACGATTATGGAAGGGCTGGCAGCGGACGGATATGATACCTGGTGTGTGGGCGGCGTGGCTTTTTTTGATAAGCGTTCTCCGATTGGCAAGGTATTCCCCGGCTATTTTAAGAAAAGCTACTGGAACCCATCCTTTGCCTGTCCGGTGAAGGAAAGCACAAAAAACCAGGTGGATTTTCTGCTGAAAAAGATTTCGGCAGCGAATAAAGAACAGAGGATCTTCTTATATCTTAATGTGGATGCCATCCACTATCCGAATTATTTTTATGCTGACGGTGTTTCTCACGATAATCTTGAGTCCCATGCGGCTGCGCTGCGCTACGCCGATCGGGAGCTTGGACGCTTATTTGAAAGCTGGAAGAGCCAGAGGGGAGAAGCCCTGGTTATCTGCTGTTCAGATCATGGAACCTGCTACGGTGAAGACGGCTGTCAGTTTCACGGAATCAATCATCCGGTTGTGAACACGGTTCCCTATAAACATTTTTTTCTGTAATTTGTCCGATGATTATTAAGATAAATTTTCCTGAGAAATTGTTTTTGATAAAGTATCTTTGACAAATTACTTACACCATCCGCCGAATTTTACGTATGATATACTATAGCGTTTGCATAGGCAATCAAACAGAAAGGAAAACATATGTATATCGACGAAAATGGATGGATGTCTTTTCGTTCTGTCCCGGGTTGCACCGACCGGGTACAGATGACAGAAACAACACCGGATGCGGACTCTGCAGCAGGCGGATCTGATCCGGGCTTTGCCCCAATATCTCCGGATACCCCGTCCTGGGGTCCGCCGCCTGGTGATAATGACCCGGGCTTTGCCCCAATATCCCCGGATACCCCGTCCTGGGGTCCGCCGCCCGGAAATACGGGAGGTTCAGGTGGAGGAAACAGGCCTGTTGTAATCGTTCCAGGTCAAATTGGCTGTGTAAACTGCAATTGGGGTTCAGGCAGCAGTTATGTAAATATACGTTTTCTCCACGCTGCAGTAAACCAGCCGGCGGTGAATGTAAGGTTAGGAAACCGCACGGTTATTCATAACCTGCAGTATGGAAATTTTACTCCCTATTATCTGGAGAGCAGTTCAAATATCCTGGTAACGATTAATGATGCACAGAGCGGTCGTATCCTGTTTCAGCGTAATATTCGTTTCAGCAGTCAAAATGCCTATACGGTATCCATCATCAATGACGGTTCCGGAATTACCGCCTTTACGCTGACGGATACGCCATGCAGCAGACGGGGCGCAGCATGTGTTCGTGCAGTAAACTTATCGCCCAACAGCGGCCCGGTGGATATTTTCCTTTCTGGCTATGGGCGTGTTGTTTCGCGTCTGGGAAAACTGGATGCTTCCGGTTATTATTCGATTGGTCAGGGAAGCTACCGGGCTTTTGTGTCAGAGGCCCTGCCCTGCACAAATAACAACGCAGTGATTATGGCAGATACCTATGCAGAATGTAATAATACACGTATTGCCTACATGGATTCTTCAAATATAACTCTGATGAATGGAGTGACTTACACGATGTATATTATCGGCATGGCCTACCAGTTCCCGGCATTGCAGATCCTGACCCTGGAGAGCGATTTGGTGTTCTAAGTTTTTTACTTTATGCATTTTACCGCAGGGCCGTATTTCACAGGGTGACGAAGAAATACGGCTCTGCTTCAGACCGTTTGACAAAGATTAAGCGTTCACCGTTTATCCGCACATCCAGGAGGTTTTTATGTTCAACCCTTATGTTCAGTATATGTACAGTTATCCGCATAAAACGGCTTACCGTTTTATGCCTTCCCTTTCTCTTAAAGACTATTTTCCCCGTCTTGGCGGTGCAGGGCATGGTCTGTACCTGCATATTCCTTTTTGCCAGACAAAATGTGGTTATTGTAATCTGTTCTCGGTGACCGGACAGTCTGCCGAAACAATGGACAGGTATCTCTCGGCAGTAGAATGTCAGGTGAGCCAGTATGTTCCCCTTTTTCCGGATTCGTGTCGGTTTTCTTCATTGACGATAGGAGGAGGTACTCCTCTGCTTTTAAGCGGGAGGCAGTTAGACAGGATATTTGGAATGTTGGAAAAGGTGCGCCCCTTTTTTGGAATTAGGGAAATCATCATTGAAACCGCACCCAACCAGACAACCAGGGAGAAGCTCCATTGTTTGAAAAAAGCAGGTGTAACCCGTGTCAGTATGGGAATTCAGAGTTTTTCGGATACGGAGCTGAAAACACTTGCCCGTCAGCACTGTGCGAAAAAAGCCAGGGAGGCTTTGGAACTTCTGATGTCGGAGGGATTTCCCTGTGTAAATATTGATTTTATCTATGGAATTCCCGGACAGACAACAGAAACTCTGCTAAATTCTTTAAGCGAAGCCCTGAATTTTGCCCCGGATGAGCTGTTTCTTTATCCGCTTTATCTAAAGCATGGAGCAGGACTGGAAAAACAAGTGGGCAACGGTTTGGTTCTGGAGCCGCAGAAGGCATATGAGCAGTATAAAGAAGCAACCGCCTTTTTAAAGTCTGCTGGTTTCCGCCAGGATTCCATGCGCCGATTTGTGCGGAAAAATGGTGACACAGAGGGTGTTCGGGAATTTTCTGACTGCGGCTTTGGGACATCCCTGGCCCTGGGCTGCGGGGGGAGGAGCTATCTGGGAAACCTTCATTTTTGTACCCCCTATGCCATAACGCAGAAGGACAGTCTTTTTCAGATGGACAAGTTTATTACAACCAGGGACTATACGAAAATCAACCATGGAATCCTTCTCTCAGAGGATGAAATAAAGAGACGTTATTTAATCCGCCATCTGCTGATTTATCCCGGGCTGGACGAGGAGGAGTATTACAGATGCTTTAAAAGCCGGGCAGATAAAGATTTTCAATGCTTGGAGGAATGGATAGATAGGAGGTATCTGGTTCGGGGGCCTTTTCTGGCGCTGACGGAGAGGGGACTGGGATTGTCCGATTATCTCGGCCCGCAGCTGATTTCCCCGCAGATAAAAGAAAGGATGGAAGAGTGGGAGGTATGCCATGGACAGAAAGATGATTCTTTACCGGGGCAGTTTAAAAAGCTGTAATTATACCTGTTCCTACTGTCCTTTTGCAAAGCATCCTTCTTCCGGACGGGAGCAGGAAAAGGATAAGGAAGAATGGGGGAGATTTTGCAGAAGCACCGCAGAAAGAGCCATTGCTTTGGGAGCATTTGCCCTGATGGTCGTTCCTTACGGCGAAGCTTTAATACATTCGTGGTACTGGGAGGGACTTGCCTTTCTCAGTCGGCTTGAGCAGGCAGAGGCCGTGGGTGTACAGACAAATTTCAGTTTTTCTGCGGATTGGGCCGTGAAGCTGTGGGAAGGTGCAGGGGGAAGGAAGGAAAAACTGCGCCTGTGGGCGACTTTTCATCCCGAGATGGTTTCACCGGAGGATTTTGCCCAAAAATGCCGAAAGGTGCAGAGCGAAGGGTTTTCCCTGTGTGTCGGAGCCGTGGGCGTGCCGGAAAATCTGCCTTTACTCAACAGGCTTAGCCGGCTTCTTCCGGATTCCGTATATCTTTGGATTAATGCAATGGACGGTCTGCACCGGGCTTATACGAAAGAGGAAGAGCAGGCGTTTTCCGCCCTTGATCCGTTTTTCATCCGTGAGTTAAGTGCCGTTTGTGCAAATCCTGAATATTGTAAAAACCGTGTTTTTATCGAGGGAAACGGCAGGATGCAGACCTGCAGCCTCAGTGGGCGTACAGGCGAAAACTGGTATCAGGAAAATTTTTCTTTCCCTTCTCCCGTGTGCAGCAGAAAAATCTGTTCCTGTTACCTGGCCTACGGCGGGCGCACGGACTGGATAAACCATCTTTTGTTTGGCCGTTATCCTGTGTTTCGCATCCCAAAGTCCCTTCCGGTTATGCAGGTACGGGGAATTAACGGCACAGCAAACCGGCTGGATGCATATCGGTGTTTTTCGGCGGTTTTTTTCGATATTGACAAAACCCTGCTTCCCGAAGGAGAAAAGGCTGTCCCCCCTCTGATCGCCGCAGGTCTTGAGGCTTTGAAAAGGCTGGGAACCCGTTTGTTTTTTGCCACAAGCCTTCCTCTGCCAGAAGCAAGGAGAAGGTGCAAAAGGGTGTGGCCGCTGTTTGCCGGAGGAGTTTTTGCCGGAGGAGCTCATCTTTGGTGGAAGGATGAAAAATTGCTTTCCTATGACGGGAAGTGCCAGAACCCGCAGAAGCAGCAGGATCAGCAGAAGTATCAGGAAATCCTGTATACACTGGATGAAGCACTTCTTCTTCCCGTGAAAGAGCAGAGCAAAAGGCTGCATTTTCGACTGTCTGTCTGCCGCCGCAACGGGCAGCTCTATAAGATAACCTTGGTTCGCCGCAGGGGTTTTTGCTGGGAAAGAACAGAAGAAAGCTTCCTTCGAGGTGTTCTTCCCGAAACACTGAAAGGAAGCGTTCGTTTTCTTCGCGAGGAAAATTGTATGCAGATGATTCCGGCAGATGCCAGCAAGGAAAATGGGGTGGAGAGCATCTGCCAGAGGCTTGGAATTTCTTTAAAACAGACGGCAGCAGTGGGGGATTCCGCGGAAGATGATGCCATGCTGCTTTTGTGCAGTGAAGGAATAAAGCTTCATTGCATAAAACAGCCTACTGGCGGGAAAAATAATCATTAATCTGCCAAATCCCATAACGGTAATGCTTATTGATCAGTTTTTTCGCCAGCTCATGGCTGCCGGACACATAGGCCTCGGTGATTGCCTGGTGCTGGCGGATGGTTGCCGTTTTTT
>ERZ808037.321-NODE-321-length-49674-cov-4.732564_pt1 | contig 49674 bp, 41 predicted proteins | sample MGYA00380190_ERZ808037 | MGnify/ENA primary metagenome ERZ808037 (study PRJEB31490, sample SAMN06133399) | mouse gut metagenome | isolation source: J9 | host: mice | place: China: Chengdu | collected 2015-05 ...
ATTTCCGCATTCTCCCCCCATAGGAGCGTAGCACTGAATAGTTTTTATATTCCTCAAACTATCCTTTTACTGCACTCCTCCTCACCTGAGGGTGGTTATCCTTTTATTCTACAATTCAATCACCCATTCATAACTCCTATCTTCTTTTTTTCTTCGACATAAAAGCCCCATTTCAATCTCCAGGCAATCTGCCTTTATCCCATCAAACACTGTTTCCAGTTCTCTTTCTATCTTGGAAATCTTTTTATCCATACCACGTCGCTGACGCTTCATTTCCAAAATCTTTTCTGCCAGTTCCTGTACCTTCCGATATACATTAACTTCCTGATACAGTGTTTGTTCCTTTTCTTTGGAAAGTGTACGACTGGATGGAATGGTTATCTGTTCACTTTCCACATCTGCTGATTTTAATGCATGAAGAACCGGAGATGGATAACAGTTTTTCGTCCGTTTAAAACTACAGCTGCACCCGATTTCTGCCGTTATGCGCTGATACTGTTCCCGAAGTTTCACACAGCTTATCGGTTTTTCCGGTATACGGTTGATAAACTTCTGTGTTACCTGATACTGATAATTTAATGTATAGCCCATAATCTGATGAATAAACTCTTTTCCTTCATCTCCCATGTGCCCGAACACATATAGCACAGATTGCCTTTCAAAATGGCTTAAATATCCTGTTTTCCTTGCTTTTTGACAAAGATAACACATCAGATTACATCCCTCCAGTACAGTCTTTATGCCCGAACTTAATTTTTCAAAACCATCCAAATCCAGATCCGGATGATATTCAGGTACTGCTGAAGCAAAATCTTTCGTGTTTTCTCCTGCATATAAATCAATAACTTTCTTTATTGCCGGTAAAGAAAATTTTGCTATATCCTTAAGAAAAGAAGATAATTCTGTCACAACCTCAAAATTTTCATTAAAAAAATTTCCTCTTTTCCCGCTCTTGGAATTAATGCCAAGAGGAAGTTTTATACTCTGCCCTGCCTTTCCTGCACGAATTCTGCGACCATCCGGGAAATATTCCAGTTCAATTCCTTCTGACTGTATCGATTCTGCCTCTTTTGCAATAATCTGTGATAGTACATGAATATACCGTACCGGGATCCATTCTGTAAAAAAAATCCATAGATGATATCCCCTGCATCCGCTGTCCTCCAAATATCCTTTTAATCCCATCTTTCCAAGAATTTTCAACAATGCACAGGACATATGAAAGCACTGTTTTTTATACTGTTCCACTTCTCCACTTTCCGCCGAATATTTTAAAAGCATTTTTTTCGATACATCCATATCAATCACCAGATATTTTGCCGTACTGTTTGAACGCTGTACATAGGTACAAATCGTGCGCTTCCCTGATAAATGCGCCTTTAAAACATCATCAGTCAACGGTTCATTTTTCTGCTCTACTGTTCTTCTCTGGAACATATATTCCTCTGAATAAGTATCTTCCCTGCCAACAAACAAATCGTAAAACATCTGCCTTACACCTTCACTGACCGATAAAGACAAAGAACTAGGTAGCTCCGGCGGATTATTCGGAACTTCATATTCCATCTTCTGCAATTTTTGATAACGTTCCATCAAATTTGAAGCCCTGTTCAAACATTTTAACTCTGTATAGTCCTGAACTAATTCAGCCAATATCTCCTGATCCTCATAGATCATCAGTTTTTCATATCCAGACAAAAGTTCCTGGATAAAAGGAGAAGTATAGTCCCTGATGCAGCCTTCATCTAATCCGTCTAATACAAAAAACTGTTCATATTCTAACAGCTGTAGATCAATTCGATTATTCTGTTTCCACAATTCAGCCATATATTTTGTCAGTTCTTTGTAACCATTTTTAAACAAGGGACGCATATTGCATATTTTTTCCAGAATATTCTTTTCCTTATTTTGCACCATATACAGAACAACCACATATTCCCATATACTGTGTATCTGCCGCTCTTCCCGATAATATTGCTCCCATCCTTCCAATACTTCTGCACCTTTTTTCAACTTTTCTTTTATTGGAAGATCACGTGACAGCAAAAATATCTGTTCAAGTTTTTCCTGCAAATTCATCTCCGCTTTAACCGGAACACTCTTTCCTGTTTCACTAAAACGATAGCCTAAAAAATCCACTCCATTCTCTGTTGTTGTCAGTATTGTTTTCTCTTCATTAAGAACCAGGTTATATTTTTCCATATAAACTTTAACAAAACGCAAAAGTTCTGCAGCTTCTTTTTCACTCTGTGCCATGACCATCATATCGTCCGAATATCGAACAAAAAATGCGGTTTTCCGTTCCATCTCATGATCAAAATCTTTAAGATAAATATTAGAAAGTACAGGTGCAATACTTGACCCCTGCCAGATTCCTCTTGTTTTTCTGCTAATTTCTCCGTTAAACTCCAAAGATTGCGCACAGGCATTTTCCATAATTAAATTGATAACATCTTCTTCCTTAATTATCCGCTTTAATTCCTGCTGAAGTCTGTCCTGAGAAATAGAATCAAAAAAAGAATGGATATCCATCCTAAGTACCCATCCACCCTTATTCGCCATATATTGCTCAATCTTTTCTACGGCTTCCAATGCAGAGCGACCACTTCGGTAAGCATAAGATGTTTTGGAAAAAAACGGCTCATAGATTTTTTGGAGTTCTGCTGCTATTGACTGCTGAACTACTTTATCTCTCATCGAGTATAATGCTACTATTCGTTCTTTATCTCCCTGATAAAGTTTCACTAATTTTACTGGTTGAGGGTGATAGCGATATTCAGACAATTCCAGATGAAGTTGTTTTAAGTATTCCCTTTTGTTCTCATGGAACATATTACAGGTAACTCCATCCACTCCGGCTGCCGGTTTATTTTTCATCACTTTTTGCCACCCGGCATCAAGTTTTTGTCTGTCAATAATTTTTGTATATAAACTCATTCTTTCTCCTTCCTGATTCTTAAATCAATAACCGAAATCTGATTTTTAAAATACTGCTCCATAACAACTATATCACAATCACATCGTCCTGAGCATAATGGCCAGAGCTTTTAGGAATCCCAATTATCTGTTTTTTTCCTTCGCAGGTTTTACAGATAAAATAAAAATAGATATTTCCATCTTTCATATTTTGTGCAAGCGAAAAAAGCTTCTGATACAATTCCTTATAGCGCTTTTCTGTCAATTCACATTCAAAAACGCTGTATTGTACCCTCTGTCCATAACCTTCCAGGACTTTCGCCACCTTATTTCTCAAACGATCAGAGGCAATATCATAACTCACTAAATACATGTTGTTCCCTCCCATCTCCAAGGGCTGTAGGTATCTCCTGTCTGTACAGCTTTTTTCAGTATATTTACCTGTTCTCTGATTCTGGAGCGAAAACTCATCTCATTTCCAGAAAAGTTTTTATCCGTCATCCAACGTTCAAATTCTTTGCAGAACTTTTTAAATCCCTCCTCATTCAACAAAATCTTATCTTCTTCTGTAGAAAAATCATATTCCGTAATCATTCTTTTATTAAAAAGTCGTATAACAAAACGGTCGATTATAGGCTGACGGAACTCCTCTACAATATCCAGTGCCAATGATTTTCTGCCATAGCGGATTCCATGGAGAAAACCAAGGTACATTTCAAAAGATTCTGCTCCCAGTGCATTACTGACCTCTTTCGTTAAAAATGTATAACCCAGGCTAATTATAGCATTAATCGGATCTTTCGGCGGTCGTCGATTTCTTCCATGAAATTCAAAGTTACATCGAAACATTTTTCCAAAAGCTCCAAAATAGATACTGCTGCAAATTCCTTCTATACCAAGAATTTCATTACTGGTTTTCTTCTCTGGCAGCTTCCTTCGATATTCCTCCATTTTCTCTGTATCTGTCCTCCAGGGATATTCCATATTCTGAAATGAGTAACCTTGTATCATCGATATCTGGTTTAAAATTTTATTATCCACAATTTTCCGGGCAAAATTTAACCGGCTCTCCAAATCATGATAAACCTCATATTGTGCCAAACGAAGAAATACATTTCTGGAAACTTCTGCTGCTGTACAACCCAGATATTTTCCTGAACGTGAAAAGTAATTTACATCTACTCCTTTTATCATCAGCATCGTTAAAGCCTGCGTAGTTACCTGCACATTCCCAAGAACTGCTATATTATCCAAATTAGCTGCTGGTACCTGCAAAAGTGTATCAACCCCTTTGCTGACAACAATACATTCATTCATCTTTCTGATACAGGCTCCCTGCTCTTTCACATATAATACAGCCATCTACTCATGCCTCCGTCCCTGAATAGTATTTGGAATCCATCGGATTAACCCACTTCATTATCTTCTTTTCCTCTGCAAAATTTACCTTTTCAATTTTACAAAATTCCTGAAACATATCTTCTACAAACTTTTTAAATTTGTTATAATCAACCTCTCCTACCGGCCCCAGCCCATGGGCAAAAATACTGTTATTACGAAGATATACCATAGATTTGATGCGTTTCAGTTTATCAATGTGTCTTCCATTTTCCATTCTGCTGATTGGATCACCAAGAGCCTGAAGAATTACAAATCCTTCCAAAAGAGAAACTTGTTCCGGCAGATAATTGCTTCCATTCTTTCCATGAAGTGCTCTTTTTATTTCATTGATATCTTTTTTTAATTGTGCAAAACGCTCTTCTGCTGTTTTTGGCTCCATATCCGGACGTCGCTGAAAATTATAGCTGATATTTAAATAATCCATAGCTGATACATATAAACTATATTGAGAAAGCCTTCTCTGTTCAATCATCTCCAAAAGGCGATAAAGAAGAAGTGTTGCCATATCATATTTTTCCTGAAATTCGCGCACACACGCATTTGCATACATGGTAAACATCAGAGGAATCATATATCTTTTATCGGATAAAATTTCCATTTTCTTTTTTTCACGAATTAAATCGGGTATTTTTGAAAGCCGTAAAAGAACTTCTTCCTGTCTGTCCAAATGTTCTGCATAATCCATAAGAAGAAAATTTCTGTAAGTTTTTTTATCTCTGTAAATCTCTCGATTTAACTGCCGGATATTTTCATATGCTCTTGGAAAATCCAATGCATCCCAGGCTTCATAACTTTTAGCCAGTAACCAGGCAAAATTCAGTTCCTGTCGAATAACCGGATCTGGAATATTTTCCTTAAGAATTTCCAGACGCTCTTTAGCTCCTGCATAATTGTATTGACCAAATAACGTCAAGGTTTTCTCGATTTCAATATCTCCAAACACTTCCAATGGATTATCAATATAAAAAAGCCGCTCTGTGCCGGGATTTGGTTTCCGAAAATCTACCAGATAATCGGTACATCCCACATAGAGCAGCTGTACGCCTATCATCGCCCCAGCCATTGCTGCAGCAGCTGACATAGCCTTCGTTCCGCCGGTGAAATCAATATATATTTTTTCTGGTTTATTCCATTTCAGGTATGCACGTTTAATTTCACGATAAATATCAAGAGGTTCCGTTTCATGAATAAGCCTTTTTTCATACCTGGTTGCTTTCAGCCCGCAGTATTCCACTACTTTCTCCAAGTATTTTTCTGATACCTCCGTATACATAAAAAGAACCTTCTCAGGTTCTAACAGTTTAATATCAAGCACCAGAGGTTCATAAGAGGTTCCCACAGATAAAATCAAACATTCAACTTTTTCTCTTGCCTGTGCCTGATTATTTCGGATAAACTCTTCCACAATCGGTTCCATTAGAATATTTTCATAGTAATCTTCAGCTTTCTTTCGCTGTTCCGCAGTTTTTCGCTCCAACCGCTTCCAATGTTCTGCCAGTTCTCCTAAAGTTTTCTTTTCTGTTGTTTTTTTCATGATTTTTTCTCCTTTCATTTGGGCACTCGGAGAATCTGAACAATGATAATGCCCTCCTTTCTTTGCAAAATTTCAGTTTTCCGGGTGCAATGCCCTTTTGCAGGCTTACCATATTCTTACCCGGAAACAGAATACAGAATAAAAGATAAAACAAATGGTGGGGATATCACTCCCACACCACGTGCTCTTCTTCCATGATTTCTTTTAGTTTTTTAAATAATTCTTCCAGTTTGCGCTGAAATTTACGGTAATCAATCTCATCTTTTTGAAATCCAAAATGGTTTAAGGTATTACGAAGCCCAGCCGTATTCAAAGTTAAATTTATCAAATCCATAGATAAATTAGGCATCATTTCATCCACTTTTTGCAGATAAAATTTTCTCTCCGATTCTGGCAATTCTTGAAATCCATTATTTGCATAAAGTTCCTCTCTTCGACTTTTTTTTAACTTATCGATATTCAACATAATCCATTCATCACCTGATAAAACCTGTTTATCTTTAGCAGATTTTTTAGCGTCATTATATCTATTTGCCAAAAATTTAACTGTACTGCCCACAATACTATCTCTGGTCAGTTCTTCCTCTGCCGGAATTTCATAGGCTTCACAAAGATAAGTTTTAATCGTTTCTTCTAATGCGGTAAATCCCTGCTGTGTCAATCCCTTACGAATCGCCCACTCAACTGCCGCCATCCCTGTTGCTGTATTTTCCAGATAAACTTCTCTCTCTCCTTTACATGAATAACATTTTCGGTCAAAGATTTTTACATCCTCTTCAATTTTATCAAAAAGACGCAATAATGGTCTTTCCGAAATACGGTGAAGGCTTTTTTGCATCTCTATGTAATTTATTTTAAAATACTCATACGCCTTTTGAATACTGCTTCTTCCATTTTTTCCTGCTTTTCCTCTGGAAGTATTAAGGCAATTCGTCAAATCACAAAGACGTTCCAAAGTTCTTGTACTGTATTGCTCTTCTCTCCCAGGTCTTACCCTTTCTTTATAGAGTTTTTCTATTTGATTGCTGCTTCCACCCTTGATAAAGGAATCTGCCGCATTCGTCCAATCCAAAATAGCACTACAGGCAGACATATTCAGAAGATTGACATAGAACGAACCATCTTCTTTCTTTTCTCCAAGTTCAAATGCTCCATAATACATCCCGCCAACTTGAATATTTTTCAAAACCTTTGCATAATGAATCACCGTAAGAGCCTGCATAGGTATATTTCTGAGGCCGTGCGTAAAATCAAAATATATGGTTTCGTCCGGCTGAATGGCATCATACATAAATTCAAAAATTTCATTTATCTCTTCTTTGTTTCGCCCTTCCCTGATCCTTATACTTTCTATGATGGTATCCGGAAATTCTTCTTCCATCATCTGCTTTAAACCAATTTTAAGCTGACCTGATTTAACTTCTAGCTTCCGTCTTTCTAAATCTTGACATTCTTTTTCTGTATATTCTCTGGTATACCAGTTTTTTTCTTCTGCCTTCTCCGTCACAAAAACCGTTATCCTGTCACATTTGCCACATACAGACACGATATAATTTAAAGTTGCCATCTGAGCAAATGGTGTATTATATGCAAATTCTGTACCTTCTATTGCATAAATACAATCCGTATAAAGACTTGTACCAAGCACAGTAATAAAGTGAATACTCATAGATGTTCCTCTTATAATGGTATTTTATTGTAAATCAAGGAGTTGTATTGGGAGCTTATATTTCTTACAAGGTATTTAAAAATTTTACAATCAAAAAGGGATTGTACCATGCCCTATCTCGGGCTTCTCCCATTTCTACGGTATCCTTCTAAAAACCTTGTAAAATACAGTGTTTTCAGACCCGTTTTTAGGGGGTATTTGCCAGAATATTCTGAAAACTCAATTTTTCTATTCAAAATCTGGCATATTTACAATTTGTCCATATTTATACATGTTTTTATTTTACCTTAGATCAGTTTCCATTTCAAGCACTATTTACTAATTTTATCAAATTCACAAAAAAATTTATTAAAAAATAATTGCCATTTACCATTTTTTCAATTATACTAAAAACAGTTCATATGCATGTGCTTTACGTTGGATGGTATTAGTCGAATGTAACTATTATTTCTTAACGTAAAGGAGGAAAACATATGAGCTTTCGGAAAATCGAGAAAAAAATCAAGGCGGCAGGATGGGTTCTTGTACGTGTCTGTGGTTCGCATTATCAGTATTGTAAGGCTGGCTGTGCCGAGTCTGTGGTAATCCCCTATCATGGCAGCAAGGACATATCTATCGGCGTAGTTTTGAGTATCGAACGAATAACAGGGCTTTCCCTCCGGAAATAGCCCTGTTATTCATTCTCCAAAATGATTATTGTTCTACTTTAATCCCTTTTAATAAATCTCCCATAGAAGTACCCACGTTTCCTCCTGAACTATACCCCCTATCCCTGGAATTTGCTTTGTTTGCATTATCATTCCCTTTTACATTCTGCTTTCTGTTATTTTCCTGAGAATCTTTATTTCTCGAATTTCTATCATTTTTCCATTTATTCCCAGAATCTTTCTTCTCATCTTTCTGTACAACGACCGCATTTCCTTCCACAACATCCTTTACACCAGGAAGGCAAACCAGATTCGTTACTCGCGATTGATATTCCCGCAAATTTATATCCATATATCTTGTTCTATCTTTTGGCGGTATACTTCCGGCATCTTTCATCAGGAAAAAGTCCTTTATTCTCGGCTCTTTCATAATCTCTCTTCCCAGCAGGCGGCTCAGTTCTTCCTTTATTCCTGAGATATAAACATCTTTTTGGGAAGTTTCATCTTGATAGGGCTTCATACAAAGACTATCACTTCCATAAAGAGCATCCTGATTCAAAATCTGCAGCTGTGTAAGGCGTACCTTTATCTGTCCATATCCATAAGGTTTTCCCTTACCAATATTCTGATTGCTTCCCTCCTCTAAAAAAAGTCCCCAAAGAAGCAACCCCAATTCTTCTTTGCTCAGATTATTAAAACGAATCTCTCCGCAGAATACAGCCCCTTGTTCATATGGCCGAAATCTGGTGACTACTTTATCATTCTTTCCCACATTTCCTTCTTTAGCTTCATCTTTCAGCCAGTACTGCTTAATTCCCCGCAGTTCAAAATCCTGATTATAAGAAACAGCCTTTCCCTTTTCTCCTTGAAGATAATCCAGATAACTGGTAGGTTTTGGCCCTCCCAAAATCAAAACAGTATCTTTGACGATTTTTCCTCTATCATGATTTAACTCTGCATCCATAAAAGACAAACGGGATTTGTAACTCTCCTTATCATTGCTATAACCAAACAAACTCCTGGCATAATCTATTCCTGTCTTTTTCTGTTCATCAGAGAGTCCCTCATAAATACTTTTTTCATAGAACAGTCTAAGCCTTGGGGTAAAACCAAAATACAGCTTGCTGCCTAATTGAATATAAAATACTGGTTTTATCTCTCCTTCCTGGGGCAGACGGTAAAACGATTTATCAATAGTTTCAATCTGATTCTTTTTCCCCTCATAATCTCTCTGATAGTTATCAATATCTTTTGCAGGAATTGGTATACATTCACCTTTTTCATCAAGTTGAGGAATTACATAGATAACCTTTTTTTCCGACATAGGGCCTGATGAAAGCAGATATCCCTTTTTATATCCTTTTTTCTCCTCTTTTTCTTTCCCAGTTTTTATGGGGTGAATCTCTACAACCTTATTTTCTCCCTTTAGCAGATAATACACTTCACATGCATAGGGTTTATATTTAACATTGGATTTGCCTTTATAATGAACTCTGCCATTCCTAGGATCTTTTTCAAACACAAACGGACTTCCTGTTTTTTTATCCAGAGGTTTATTCTCATTCTGCAGTTCCATAAATTTAAGTTCCTCAAACCCCTGATATTCACTTTCCATGATTATCCGTTCACTGACTATATAATAATTCATCTCGCCTCTATCATCACTGATTTTATCAACAACCGAAGGCAAAATCGTATATTTCCCATTCTTTCTGGTGATATATCCTGCTTTTACATTTTTTAATACAGATATAGAATGCATTTTTCCGTCTTTGCCCTTCACCCTATATGGTTTATTTCCCAAAATAGTATTATATGCATCCTTCTCCTTCCCATTCGCCACATTCCGATACATCAAAACCCCATCTTGAATATCCTCTGCAATGGAAGAACTGCTTAATATCTGCACATTGCTCCGCACCAGTCCCCGGATAGTGCTGCCGGGAATAGCATAGTTCCCATAACAATTCCGATAAAACTCCTCGATTTCTTTCCCTTCTTTCTTTCCTTCCGATACAAATATAGGTGTGACTGCTTCTATTTCATAACAAATCTTCCCGGATTTCAACTGGTTATCAATTACATTATGAGTCTGCAGTTCCTCCTTATTTTTCCTGATAACCGTTTTATTGATAGCAACAAAATTATAGGGTGCTCCTACATAACCATTATACTTATACCCGCCTTTAGAATCACCATCATATCCCATTACCCTGCCCCTCCTTTACCACAACAAATGGCCTGGTGTATACCACTACGGCCTGCCCGTCTTCATCCGCTTTCAGATATTCCCTTACTTTTAAAATATTCTGATTCCTCATCCGGTAAGATTTCTCCAAAAACTCCCTGCATCCTTCTTCCTCATTCACCCTTACTGCCTCAAGTTCTCCCGGACTTCCAAACACATGGAGTTCCCCGTCCAGACAAAAAGCATGAAGTTCCTGCAATTCTTCCCAGTTAATCATTACCTCTTCTGGTATCCCAAACTGCAGTTCACTGATCATATGGGCAATAATATAATCATATTTGCCAACCAGGACTTTAGCCTCCTCCAAATCAACAGTTTCAATGAATAAACCCTCTGCTATCTCTTTCCTCTCCATCCTCATCCCTCCCCGTTCCGTCCAAGTACTTTCAGGCATTGTTCTACATAGGAAGCACCATGAATTATCCTTCCGCCCCGGCAGTCAATCTCGGCCAATAATTCTTCTCCCTTTTTTATCGTAATGCTTTCTCCTTTCAGATATCCCCGTCCTATACCGCTTCCGCTTCCCACAGGAACTATCCCCAAGGCAAGATCTCTGAGCGCCATCACAATCAGCCCGATTTCTCTCTCTGAACTACCCTCGAGTTCCACCGGAATCGTCAATTTCCCGCAGGCAACTTTCTCGCTGAACAGCCCGCCATACATAACACTGCCGGTAAATTTATCAATATGAATCCTGCTCTGTGCCTGGATCTTATCATTGCTTTCTGTTTCCCCAATCACACAGTCAAAACACCGGATCTTTCCAGCCTGCCCCCCCTGGCCATTTTCACTTTCCCGTCCGAATATTTCTGTTACCGATTCTGCACAATTCCGGTAATCCGCAATTTTCTCAATCTGACTTCGGATAACTCCCTTAACTGAACTGGCCGGAAGAATATACTCTCTCCGATGATTGCGGATATTTACAGCATCCGGTACGTCCTTTCCATATTCAGTCACAGCGATAGATTTAACCAGAACTCCTCCCTCCGTTTGTGCAGATAAAGTAAGGCAAACCCGTTCCTCTCCTGTTTCTCCCTGGCTTAAAACCTTAGAAAGCACCTCATCCATTGCCTTGTTTTCTTCCACCCAAAGTTTTCTGTCACCTCTATCATACAAGTCATAAACCGCCTTTTTTACGGAGTTTAATTTTATGTATCCACAGCCATTGCTCTTCTGTCCGCCTAATTGGATACGCCCCTGATGAAGAGCTTTTAAGGCCCATTCCATTTCTGTTTCTAAATCTTCCCCTTTTTCATATAAATAAATGGAAAATGAAAAACAAGAACCTGCTGCCACGGATTCCATCTCGAACTTCTGCCCGCTTTGCTTTTCACTGCCTTTAGTCTTCACGGATTGTGCCGTTCCCATCTTCCGGTCAATACGAACCCGCGGACGTATCTCCGTATAAACTGCGGATTTTCCGAAAAATCCATCCGTAAAAAATGCTCTGCTCTTCGCTTCATTGCCCTCAGTTTTACCCTCGGTTTCTTCATCACTCTTATAGGCTGCCCCAAATAGTTTAACCTGCAAAGCTTCATTACCTTGGTAAAATTCCCGAAACGCTCCTGCTATTCCCGTTGCCTGGACAAATGGACGGTTCTCTTCCGGGTGAATCAGTACATCTTTGCTCTCTCCATTTCCCGTCCCGATGTGCAGAGGTTCCCTGCATTCTGCTTCAATCACATACTTAACTGCTTTATCATAAACACACATCTGCCCTAAATCAATCTTCATTTTCTCTCGCCTCCCTGTTTGCATACCGGATTTGACGAATCATCAGCTGTAATTTGCAGCGTATAAAATCTTCTTCAGAAAGCACCTCAGAAATATTCAGTCCAAAAGCCTGTCCTTTCTCTGTCTCAAATGCAAGAATATCCAGCAAATCCTTTCCCAGCATCATCCGAACATAGGAATGAAGCGCATCCTGACGTCCTTTTTGGCTATAAATCGTCTTTCTAGAATCTTTTTCTTCCGAATGGCGGATATATTCCTCCAGGCATTCTTTTGCTTCGCCGGGAAGATACTGCAGTTCCAGGCAAAGGGACTGTATAACTCCCATCTTACTGTTGGAAATATCATCCAATCTTAAAGGATGTTCCACAATATAGCGTTCCATCGCTCTTTCTATGCGTCGGGTAAACAATCCCCTGGCAGCAATCCGGATATCTTCCTGAGCGCTCTTACCTGTAACCAATACCTCGTCCTTTTCTTTCATCCGGCCTTCGGTTTCCTCTAGCCACTGCTTGCTGTTCAGCTTTTCATAGCCATCAAAAAATAAAATCTGGCCAAACCCTTCATTTCTACGGATACCAAGTCCTTCCTCTTCTAATGCAGCAAATTTCTCCGCCGAAATCTTCTCTCCCCCTGATGTTTTCAGACAAAATACACTTCCTGCCTCATACATCACGGCACTGGGAATAGCTCCCTTCCAGGAACGGTTATAGCCCATCACATCCGTCACGGAAGTAGCAGATCTTACTTTGTTTAACGAACCGCATCCCAGTTTTTCTGCCAGAATATCCAAATCCAAACCACATATCTGTCCATATCGGTTCCGCATAGTCATATTGGACAAAAGAACCAGATAAAATTGATTTCGGTCTGCCTTTGTCCTCAGTTTGGCATAGGGAATTCCTTCCTTTACCTCCGCTTTAACACATTTGCAGGCCCCATAACCACTGGAACGGTTACTGCCAAGATAAATCATATCCGAAAACAAAGGTTTTATCTTTTGAATAATTTCCTCCTCCACACAGTCATCGAAAGTAATATAACCATAAAAATATTGTCCCTGGCAAATATACTGATTTCGGAAAACGGTTTTCTCTCCTTCACGTCCCCGGTTAATATTCAGCGTTTCCCCCAATTGCACCTTTTTGCAGAAAATACAATCTTCCTCCAGATAATTATAATGCCCCAGTGCAGCCCGCTTTGTCCCTGAAGGAACTTCTCCTTTCAAAACCACATTTTCAATAAATTTTACGCCTTCACAGGCTTTCTTATCCTCATAGAAACCCTTTAACGCCGGGATAAAATCCCGATCTCCCTGCTTTAAATACATATTCATAAAATGAATATTATCTGAAAAAAGCAGTTTCTTTATCGCTTCAAAAGCCTGTCCTCCCTGGCAAAGTGCATGAATAACCAGACCCCGAATCGTACTGCCGGGAATATACCATAATGTATTTGACTGTCCGTGCTGACTGGTATCATCATTACTAATCCTAAGAGGGGCCATTGTACAAAGTTCCAGTTCTAAATACCGCATGATTAAACCTCCTCCCCACAAATCCGTACTTTTCCAAAACCACGGCTTCTCATGCTTCCTACCCACTTGATCATCTGCAAAGCCTCTTTGATCACAGGAGCATCTTCCTCATGGCAGGTACATTTTCCATAAAAATGCAGACCCTTTTTAATACATCTGGCCGAGCGCAGGGAGCCTTCTCTGGCAACTCCCCCTTCCAAGCTGGTAAATGTCCTGAGATAAGTAAACATTTCCGTCACTTCCTGAGGAATAAGTTCTTCTTTTTGAATAATCTGAATAACCTCCGGATGAAGGCACAGGTCAGAAAATATTAATTTTCTTGGATTAATCAGGATATCTGAACGACTATCTCCTAAAAGTACTTTTACCGTTTCTTCTGCTTCCTCTGCAGATTTTCTCTCCCACGCCAGATAATTGATAAATTCTTCCCGAAAAATCCCCTTAAATGTACTCCCTTTCAGATAAGGAAACCCCCATGAATCAGTTTGCACACTGATATCTTCTCCACCTGGTACATTCATTCCATTTCCAAATATTGTATCTGATTCTAATTTCATATGCACGATAAACTGCATACTTCTCCTCCTTTGCCTGTTTATTATCAACATCCGCCGCCAAACAGGCAGCTTAAATTCGGGACAGCCAATTTATTCATCCAAAGCTATAAACGTATCGACAATCTCTATCCCGTCAAAAAACAATGAACGCTTCTTGCCATCGCTGGTTTCAATAAAGGTCATTCCTTCCAAACCTTTTCCGGTAAACAATTTACTTGTATCTGGTTCTTTATAAACACCTTCATATCCGGTTACCGCAAGTACACTTAACAGATTACTTTTTCGATAGTACTCGGAATTAACCTCTCCTTCTTTTAAGGCTTCCCGAAATTCTTTTAATTTTCCTCTGGCATAAGAGAATTTCTCCTGCTGAATTTGTTCTAAAAAATTCTTAAAATTCTCATATCTGCGGATCGGCTCTTTTTTAAGTACATCCGGTTCTGCCCAGAGGAGATAAGGCCGAAGCTCCAGGAAATTTTCATCTGCAGTGCGATAATTTTTTCTAAGTTCTTCTATCGAATCCGTCAATTCGCCAAATTCAATATGCCAGTCAATCGCACAGGCTTTAACATCCTGCCCATACTCTGCAATACTCTTCTTGGCATTAGAGCACAGCATCTCTGCAAGTTCATAAGCCTTATAAAAAGGATATTTCTGATGGACAATGGCTACTCCCGCACAGGCGGTATAATTCTCATGATCCTGCTTATTCGATTTCTGTGATAATTGTTCAATAAAAATTCTTGCCGCTTCCAAACCAATTCGTCCTTCTGCCACAAAGCAGACATCATCTCCTGCCAGGATAATTTTTTGCACAGGAAAATAATTTTCCTTTAAATCCAGCTTTTCTGCTGCTCCATGTTCCAGACTTCTGGCAATTCTTTCGGTCATTTCCCGGTAAGAAGCTTTAAAATCCTGATCAATACTTTCACTGAACTCTTTTAATATCACTTTATACTTTTCCCAGGATTCATTCTCATATTTTTTTCTTAACTCTTCCACCCGTTTTCCCATAGCATTGCCGTCAATATGTACTACCGCAATAAAACTGGAACGATGTTTGGAATTGCCCAGTTCTTCAAATTTTGACGGCATCCGATAGCCTTCGGGCACGTATTCTTTTTTGTCCGAATAACCCACCGCCTTTTCCAATTTAACTAATGGCTTTGCCTTCCTGGATGAAGACTCCATCTTCTCCACCCCAAAGGTTCCCTGCGCAAATGATGCTTCCCTAAAAGATTTCTTTACCTCCAGTTCTTTTGCAAGTAATTTCAGATTTTTTTCAGGTGTGAATTTTTCATTATATTTTTGGGTCTTGATAAACAATTCCAACCCCGGAAAATCCTGCTTTGCTGCTTTTGACACAGCATAGGCAAATTTTTTCGCCTCTTCTTCCTGGTCAAACTCCAGAACCGTATGTCCGCCTCCGGAATACACCAGATTAGACTCTTCTGAAAACGCTAGCCCTGCTTTCTCAGCTATTGGTGCAAAATATTCCGGTTCTGTTACCTGACATATATTTTTCGAACAACGAATATTATCTTTTAGTTTGTTGCTGGAAAAAATATATGCCTGTTTCTGGGACACCTCCAAAATCATTAAATATCGCATGATAATTTCCCCCTTTCAATTGCTGATTTTGTATGGTTGATGCCTTCTTGAATTAATGATTTTACCTGTTCAAATTCTATCTTCATACAAATCCCATGCTTCTTTTCCAACTGTTCAATAGCCTTTTTTTCATCTTCCTTCACTTCCTGTTCACTGGCATGGTTAATCCGGTTGCGGATAAGTTTTAAAGCCAGATAATATTTCATCATGCCATAGATAAGAGCATTATCCTCAGTCTTTGCCTGTGGAATTTTTCCCTTGTACGTCTTTACTAAATCAAGTACCAATACTTTCTTCCCATAAGTTCCCAATTGAAATTCTTCATATTTCTTCTTATCATTATATAAAAAATAAATCTTCCACTTGTTATGATTAAGAATAAAACTTACAAAAGCATTGGCATTTTTCGGACAGTTTTTCATCTTTTCCTTTGTATATGGCAGACAGAGTTCTTTGATAACTTTTCCATAGTGTTCTTTTAAAAACTTTACCAAAAAATCCACTGCACTTTTTTCCTGCTCGGTTTTCATATATCTTCTCAGCCTTCGGAAGTCATCAGCCAAAAATTGTTCTATTCGAGGATAATTATCTTTCAATGTACTGTATCCCTCCCGCAGATGACCCCCAAAATCATTCAGTTCCTTCATAAAAAGCTGTTCAAAAAACTGATCATAAAAAAATCCATAAAAAAACTCTGTCCTCCAGGTTTGTCCCAGAGTTTTTGTACTCTTATTTTTTTCTGCCTCCTCCTGAGAAAATTCTAAAAGCCCGGCATCACAGTAAAATTCCGGCATTTTTTCAACATAAAGTGTCAGAGCCTGCTGAATCATATGATTGTCTAAGCACCATTGAATCAGGCTGGGGTAGGAATATCTCCTGCCCTTTTCAATGTACATTTTTTTTCTGATAATCGATGTCAGATCACCGAACATTACCGAAAAAAAACTGCCCTTTTCTTCTTTTGCATCAAACTGGTCAAGACTATCACACAACTGATCCATGATATGATCTACATCTCTTACATCACACAAACTCATTGCCTGAGAAAACTTGATGATTTGACGCAGCAATTCATCTGCACTGCTTTCTTTTTCATTTTGATAACATAGCTGAAGCAATTCTGCATTTCCCGTGCTGACAAACTGTTCCACACCGTTTAAGAGTTGGTACATTGAATAGATACAGTTCAGGGAATAGATTTGATTTTTTTCACTGTCATTTTTATTAAAACTGCTGTACACAATTTCTTTGCATGAAATACCATGATATTCCAAATAACGGATAATTGCTGTCATTAAAAAATTAATATCCCGAAGTCCCCCTGTATAATCAATGTATACACTGGCTCCCTCCTCTTTGCCAATACAATCCGATGCTGCAAGCTGACGGTATACTTTCGATGCTCTGTAAGAAATTTCCTCTTCATCTTCCGGATAAGCAACAGGATAAAATTCTATTTTCTGGTCATGGTAAGCCGTTTCCAGTTCCTTACTGCTGGAAAGATAATCATCGACCATGGTTTTAAATTCATCAAGACCCTTCTTCTCAACCATTTTGGAAACAATACAGATGATTTTTTCTATCTTATTTTCATCCTTTAATGCTCTGGAAATCAAGTATTTTACCGGGGCATCATTTGTTTGTACCCCTTCAAACCAACACAAACTTCCATCTTCTCGTTTTACCTTATATTTTCTTATTTCAGCTCCGCTTTTATAATCACTGACAAATACCAGCAATACTCCCTTTTTTCTCATAGTATTTTATCCACCTAATCGTTATAGACATATTCCCGAAAACCAGAAAACACGAACACACTGCTTTTCACCTTCCCATGTTGAACCGTTTTTCTTTCCGAACACGCAGTAAGTACTTTAATCCCTCTGGCCCTAAGCCTGGATACAACAAAAAAAGTCAGCGAAAATTCACCCTGGCATAACACAACTTCCGGTTTCCATTCCAATATCTTCTGACAATATGCTTCTCCCAATGCTTCAATATCCCGTTCTCCCGCATTTGGATAGACATTGGGAAAGGGCAAATCTACAATCTTTCCGTACTGATGGGCCGCCTCTATTTGCTTTTCTTCCCAGGTTTCCGATGGATGATTGGTAAAATTTACAAACACTTTTTCCATGTTCTGTCCCCTCTTAAGAATCTATCCCCAGTTCACGCTTAATCTCTGCCTCATCGGTAATTCCCAGTTCACGTTTGATTCCTTTAGCCAAAACACCGGAAAAATTAATATCCTTTCCCTTTGCCAACTGATCAAGCCACTGAGGTATAGTCACCGATTTGCGCACATAGATCTCCTTTGTTTTACTTTGAAAATAAGGAAGCCATACATGAACATACACTGTTCCCAAAACTCCTTCTGTCGGATTGGGCAAAGGTTTATTCCTGCGTTCACAGTCAATAATCTGCAGTGCCAGTGTTTCCTGCGCCGCAGTAATAGCCTCCTCAGGATTTTCTCCATAAGTTTTTACATGAGGGAAATCCAAAAAAGACACTTCAATTACATCGTCCACTTTTTCAAATTTTGCAGGATAAATATAATTCTCTTTCATTTTCGGCTCCTTTGACACGCATTAAAATATTTTTTATATTTCGCATTATAATACGTATCACCTTTCTTGTCAATACTAAAACCCCAAAATATATCTCTATCTTTCAGCAAAACATAACAAGCACTTTTAATCAACAAAAAAGCCCTGAGAACACCAACATCCTTCTCGGGGCTTTTCCTGTAATTTCTATGTTTATTTTTATTTTTTATGTTTATCTGCCTATATTGAACAAATAAACCAATCTGCCTATAACTTTACATCCCTAAAAGCGACGGATCAATTTCCTGGTAGCTGTCTAAGTCAGGGGTGGTAATCTCTACAGGCTGTCCGATATTATTATAGGTCGTATTCATGGTCATATCCATGCTTACATTCTCGGCACCCATCGTCATATCCATGGACATCTTTATATTTACCTGAGAAAAATACCCGTCTTTATTCACGGTTGCTTCTCCGCTCACTTCTTTAATGGTATAAGTTACGCCTTCCAGACCGGGCATGGAGGACATCGAAGCCATAATCTCCTGTACATAGGAATCCATCTTGGATGCATCCGCAGTGAAGGTAAGAATCTGGTTATCGCCGTCCTTCTTTACCTTTACTTCGCTCAGATAATCGGTTTCCACAGTGCCTCCGCCCATGCTCTGCTGTGCGGTTTCCATCATGGTTTCCAGATCCATCGCATACTTGAACTTCTGTCCGGCAGCTTCCATGTAATAGTAGCCGTTCTCATAATACATCTTCGTATCGATATTCTGTCCTTCCGTGCTGGTAACGCCCTCGGCATAGATACGCATGTTCTCGGAATTAATGGCATCCATCTTCATCGCCATGTTGCTGGAAATATCCATCGTTTCCTCGCCCTGCTTCATCTTCATATCCATCGTATAGGATACATCCAGGGCCGTAAGTTCCTGTGTCTTTTTGTTTGCTGCATCATAGACAGCTTTTCCGTCCTGTCCTGCGCCGCATCCGGCAAAAGTCAGCGCCATGCAGGCACTGAGTACTACAGATAAAAATTTTTTCATAATTCCTCCCTTTTCCTCTCCGAGAATCTTTTCTTTTTCTCTTTTTCTCTTTTTTCTCGATGCCAAATAAGTTTAAATGTTTAACCCCGGCACCATAACCGATTATACTATAATACAGAATAAAATTCCAGCCTTTTTTTCTTACAAATTTACTTCTTTTTCTTTGTTTTCCAACCTTTTGTAACGGTTTTGGATCCGTTTTTATTCATCTGTCCGGCAGCAGGAACAGGCAGATCCCTCACCCCAATATCTTTATCCCATGCATCATAATCTGCTCGGCTATCTGTGCCAGTTCCTTAGGACTTTCCTTCATCCCGTTCTGAAGCCAATATGTCACAAGACCAAGGCAGCCGGACACCACAAAGGCATTAAATGCATCAAAAAGCTGGGAGTCCTGGCTGTTAAACAGTTCAAACCAGTCCTTTAAGCATTTTTCCCGAACCCTCTCCTTTACCTGATTGACAAAATTCAAATCTCCGTTTTCCCCCAAAAGAATCTGTACCATCTCCGCATTTTCCTGTACACAGACAAATAAATCCGTGAAAATCAGCGAAAGCTTCTGGTGCAGATCGGAAGCCTGATACTTCTGCAATGTGCTGTCGAGTTCATCCAAAAGTTCCAGTTCCACTTTTTCCAGCAAATCAAAAACATCCTTATAATGAAGATAAAAGGTTCCGCGGTTTAAATCCGCCATCTCGGTTATCTCCCGCACCGTAATCTCCTGAATCTTCTTTTCCTTTAATAAAACAGCCAGACAATGCTGAAGCTGCTGTCTTGTTTTGCGCACACGGCGATCCAATGTTTCGTTCTTCATCTCATCTTTCACCTTTCCTGGAAACTAATTCTAAAATTTTCATTAATAATGAACAAATACTGTATTTTTGTTGTTTAATATACATTGCAATGATAATTGATTATTGCATTGATTAACTGACACCAGTATAATACATTATAGTCAATAAGTCAACAGTTGTCTATTATTAATTTTAAGTTCATAAATCATCTGCGGATGAAAAATCACCGTAAAGATGTGAACAGTAATGATGAAAATAAAAAAGGAGCGGCTTACCTTATGAAATGGAGAAAGAAAGATAAAAAGGAAGTAATGCAGGGTGACTCGGCAAACAGCCAAAACACACAGCAAAAACAAAACCGCCGGATGACACTGCCGGAATTTATTGCCAAAAAGAACCTGCTGATTGAAAAAGTATTTATCGTCGCCGTGATCTTCTGCGCTGTCTGTGCGCCCTTTGTCGAGGTCAACTATGATTTGACGGAATATCTTCCCGACTATGTCGATTCCAAGGCCGGCTTAAATTTAATGGAAGAAAAATTCGGCTATCCGGGCACGGCAAGGATTATGATTGAGGACGTCACCCTTTATGAAGCGAAACAATATAAGGATCGCTTGGAAGCCGTAGACGGCGTAGATCAGATTCTCTGGTGCGACACCACGACCGATATTTATACTTCCAGCGAATTTATTAACGAAAAAGATATTGAGGATTATTATAAAGACGGTTATGCCGTGATGGATGTCACTTTTGTGGAAGGGGACGCCAGCAAGCGCACCTCCCAGGCCATCGACGAGATGCGGGAGATAACCGGCGATAAGGGATATTTCGTAGGTATGGCTGTACAGAGCAAATCTCTGGCGGAAAAGGTTGCCGAGGAAATGAAGCTGATTTTAAGCCTTGGTGTTTTCTTTATCTTCCTGATTCTCTGCATCACAACAACATCCTGGTTTGAGCCGGTGCTCTTTTTATCCGTAATGGGCGTTGCCATCGTCCTGAATAAGGGAACGAATATTTTCCTGGGAACCATCTCCTTTTTAACCAATAACGTTGTGGCCGTTTTGCAGCTCGCTGTTTCGATGGACTACTCCATCTTCCTGCTCCACGCCTACACCCGCTATAAAAATGCAGGCCAGGATCAGGAAACGGCACTGACGCACGCGATTGAAGAGGCGTTAAACTCCATTTTAGCCAGCAGCCTTACCACAATCGTCGGCTTTCTGGTATTGACGGTAATGAAGTTTAATATCGGATTCGACCTGGGACTGTCCCTGGCAAAGGGCGTGGTGTTCAGCTTAATTACCGTACTCTTTTTAATGCCGGCTTTAATATTAAGAATGTCAAAGCTGATTGACCGCTTCGCCCACCGCTCCTTCTTGCCGGATTTTACACGGCTGAGCCGCGGAATCTGTAAGATCCGCCTGGCGGTGCTGGTGTTCGTCCTGATCTTATTCCTTCCCATGTATCAGGCACAGAAGCGAAACAGCTACCTGTTCGGAAACTCTGCCGTGGGTGCCGGAGAAGGAACCCAGGTGTATGAGGACGACCAGAAAATTATTCAGATTTTCGGGCGCAGCAATATGATGATGGCAATTGTCCCTGCCCAGTCGAATGTTACCGAAGCCCAGTTGACCGAACATCTGGAAGAACTTCCTTATATTAAGTCCGTCCGCTCCCTGGCAGGAACCATTCCCCAGGGCGTACCGGAAGAATTTCTGCCGGAAAGCATAACCGGACTGCTACATAAGAACGGCTACTCCCGCATTCTGCTCTACACCAGGACGAAGGAAGAAAGCCCTTTGGCCTTCCAGTGTGCGGATGAAATCCAGTCCATAATTAAAGAGTACTATCCTCAGAATTCTTACCTGGTGGGCGGAACACCTTCCACACAGGATATTGAAACTGTAATCACCAAGGACTATGCCCTGGTCAACCTTCTTTCCATGCTTGGCGTATTCCTGGTGGTTATGCTGACCTATAAGTCCCTGGCCATTCCCTTGGTCGTTATGATTCCCATCGAGGTTGCCATCTACTTTAATATGGCCGTTCCCTACCTCGCCGGAGAAAAGGTTGTCTTTATGGGTTATGTTATCGTCAGCTGCATCCAGCTGGGAGCCACGGTAGATTACGCGATACTGACCACCAGCAATTACATTGACGCAAGAAAAACCATGGATAAGCACGAAGCGGCCTCCTTTACTCTGATTCGCAGTATCCCGGCGATCTTAACCTCGGGATCGATACTGACCATTGTAGGCTATGTGCTTTACCATATTTCTTCCATCAGCGCCATCGGCGATCTGGGCCATCTGATTGGACGGGGCGCATGGATCAGCGTACTTTTGGTACTCACCCTCCTGCCCGCCCTTCTGGTTCTGGTTGACCCGCTGCTAACCAAGAATGAACTGACCCGGCTGATGGAATGGCACGAGAAACGAAAGGCAGCAAGACGCCGTCTGGCGGGGGCAGTTATCCACGGAAAACCTTTCGGAAAACGGCAGAAGGTCAGAGTATCCGTTTCCGACCAGCAGGCCGCACCCGAAGAAGCAAAGCAAAAGCCCGCAGAACGCAGACGCCACCAGAGGCACCGCAGAATCATCAAGGAGGATATTCACTATGAAGGTTAATATAGAGGAAAAAAAGAAAAAGACGGGAAAGTCCAAAGCCGTTCAGCATCAAAACATAAAAAACCGGATTTGCCAGAAAACTGCCATTGCCCTGATTAGCGCTGTCCTGTGCCGGACCGCCTTTCTTCCGGTGCTTGCCGCAGAACCGACCGTCAGCGTGGATGAAACCATGTATGTCAACTTAGACCCCTACGGACATCAGGAAACCGTCAATGTCGTCAAGGGCGTTACCACCAATGGGGTAAAGCAGTTTACCGACTACGGCAATTACAGCAAGGTCATCAATATGAGCAGCCATGTGGAGCCTGCGCAGAGTAACGGTCAGCTTCACTGGGATTTATCCGAACTGGGTGCCCGCTTCTACTATCAGGGAACCATGGACGCCTCCAAGGTTGAACTGCCCTGGACCTTTGACGTCAGCTATAAATTTAACGGCAAGGAGGCAAAGGCTGAGGATCTGGCAGGAGTTTCCGGTTTAATCGAAGTCCATGTGGAAGCTGAACCGAATGATAAAGCCGCCGACTACTACCAGAATAATATGATGCTTGCCGTGATGATTCCCGTCGATATGGACTCCTGCTACAGCGTGGACGCCCCCGGATCGCAGATGCAGACCATGGGCGAAACCACCGGCGTGGTATTCACCGCATTACCCGGAGAAAAGGGGGATTTTACCGCACGCATCGGCACAGACAGCTATGAATCCATCGGCGTAATTATGATGATGCTTCCGGGAACGACATCCTCTTTAGAGCATATCAAAGATGTCAAAGAAGTAAAAGATACCTGGCGGCAGGCGGGAACGGATATGTACAACAGCATTGACGCCATGCTGGCCTCCATGGAATCCATGCGTTCGGGAGTGCAGACCGTGCAGAACAGCCTGTATTCCTTAGAAGCGGCAAGAAGGACATTCAGCACAAACCGCCCGGCCATCGAGGCGCAGAATGATATTTCCATCGAAGCCTTAGCATCCCTTGCCGAACAGAGTGCGGCGATGGTTCCCTACTTACAAATTGCCAAAAACAGCGCAGAGGATATCAACACCAATATGAACGCGCTGGTTAAGACCCTTGGCAGTATGCAGCTTCCCCTGCAGGATTTGGATGAACACTTAGACACCATACAAGACGGTGTCAGCCGCACAGAGGATAACCTTCCCGGACTGGAATCCGCCCTGATGCAGGTAATTACCTTAGACACCCAGCTTCAGGCCCAGCAGGCCACGATTTTAATGACCCTGGCAGGGCTTTCCCAGAGCAGCATGGAGGGCGATATCGATAAGGACGCCGACTATTTTGCCGACGAACAGGCTCTGGCCTACGCCAATGCCATGATGGCTGCTTCCGGGTTAGATAAAAACGACCCGCAGCAGGCCGAACTCTATGAACAGAAATGGCAGGAAATCTATGAAGCTGCCTTTAAAAAGTATTATAACGGTTATAAGGACAATGCCTTAGGGCAGCTTCAGGCAGCCGTAAGCGGCATTGAAAATCCGAAAAACAACCTGCTGAAAAAGGTCGATGCCTTACAGACCCTGGCCAGCCGCAGCAACTCCCTGAGCAAATCCGCGCAGACCCTTTTAAAGGGAACCGATAAGTCCATTGACAGCATAAGAGAAATGATGGTGGAAGCCGACAACCTGATTGACGATGTGCGGGATTTGCAGGAAACGATGAACTTGTATTATCCTTCACTTCAGGATGCCTTAACCGACAGCCAGGAACTTCTCAACCGGGCAAATAACGGACTGAACCAGGCCGTTGCCTCGATGACCATTATTCAAAATACGCTAAAAGCATCCACACCGCATCTCGATGAAGGCAGCCGACAGCTTTTGGAGGGGAGCCAGAATCTTTTAGACAAGAGCCTTCATGTGCTCGACAGCACGGGAGAAATCCGGAAAAGCAGCGGGGTGATGAAGACGACGCTGGATGATGAACTGGATAAATTTGAAGAAGAAAACCGCTTCCTGGAAATGGACCCGGACGCACCGATGCTCTCCTTAACCTCCGGCAAAAATCCGGAACCGCACAGCTTGCAGATTATCCTGCGGACAGCCGAAATCAGCCTGGACGATGAAGAAGCAGGAAGCGACGTTGTCGATCTGGAAACCGAAGAAGCACCATCCAATCCATTTGTGCGGATGTGGAGGGTGCTGGTGGATATGTGGAATGCGGCAATGGGAGTTTTTCGGAACAGGTAGTTTAGAATCGGAAGTAAACGCCATAGGTATAAAGGTTACTGTTCATGTAAAGCAGAAGTATTAAGAGAAAACCAGAAATAACATTGCTATTTCTGGTTTTAACATTTATAATGGTGTTAAACAAAGTTTTTCGGCACTGAAAAATGAAGGAAGGATGTGAAAAGGATTGGGTGTTTATCTGAATAGTAAGAAACCCTATGCACTTTATAAAAAGATAGCACAATCGGTATATTTTGTTGATAAGACAGCCATGTTAAATGAACTCATTCCCATTGTCGATCAGGATGACGACGGCGCTGCTGTACAAACGGGCGACAGGGATTTGCGCTATATCTGCATCACCCGTCCGCGTCGTTTTGGCAAGACTGTTGCAGCAGATATGATTGCATCCTTTTTTGGAAAAGGAATCGACAGCCGAAGTATCTTTGAAAAACTTTCGATAAGGAAAAACAGCCGATTTGAAAAACATTTGAATAAACACAATGTAATTCATATTTCATTTAACGAAGTTCCAAAAAATTGTAAAACCTATGAACATTATATCGGCAGAATTGAACAAAGGCTTACCGCCGATCTTATGCAGAATTTCCCCAATTTATCCCTTTCCGGAGATGAAGCTGTTTGGGATATCCTCAATGATATCTATGAATCCGAAGATTCTGCGGAGTTTATTTTTGTTTTCGACGAATGGGATTTTATTTATCATCAAAATTTTATTTCCGATGAAGATAAAAGAATGTTTACCCGATTTTTAAGTGTTCTTTTAAAAGATCAGCCCTATGTAGAAATGGTCTATATGACAGGTATCCTTCCAATTTCTAAGTATTCCAGCGGCTCAGAATTAAACATGTTTATGGAATATCTGACATCAACAAGGAAAAAATACAGTGCGTATTTTGGCTTTAGTGATGAAGAAGTAGATCTTCTTTATCAAAAATATCTGCATCTTCAAAAAAATCCTAAGATTACCCGTAAAGGATTAGAACTCTGGTACGACGGATATCACACACTGTCCGGAAAGCAGCTGTACAATCCCCGTTCTGTTGTCTGCGCATTAAATGACAATCAATTAGGAAATTACTGGACGAGTTCAGGACCTTATGATGAAATATATTCTTACGTAAATAATGATTTTGTCAATATTAAAGAAGAAATTACCTTAATGATGGCAGGCATACCTGTTCCTGCGAATGTACAGGAGTATTCTTCTGCATCTATGGAACTTACAACAAAAGATGCTATCTATTCAGCAATGGTTGTCTATGGCTTCTTAAGTTTTGCTGATGGAAATGTATTCATCCCGAATAAAGAATTAATGGATAAATTTGCTGCTATGGTTTGTCAGAAACCGATGTTTGGTTATATGTATCGGTTAGCAGCAGAATCACAAAAAATGCTGGAAGCAACAAAAAAAGGTGATGTCAAAACCATGGTTGCAATCTTAGAACATGCACACAACACAGAAAGTCCTTTGATTCGATACAGCGATGAAGCCGAACTTTCAAAAATAATCACGTTTGTCTATCTCCAGGCCAGAGAATTCTATGATATCCGTCTGGAGGAACGCTCCGGCACGGGCTATGTAGACTATATCTTCTACCCCTATAACCGAAAAGATGATGGTATAATTATTGAACTAAAAGTTGACGATACTGCTGACAATGCCATACAGCAGATTAAAGACCGGCAATACAGCAAAAACTTTGACGGCAGGCTGGGGGAAGAATACAAGTGCATCGGCCGGATTCTGGCTGTAGGCATTGCTTACAGCAGAAAAGATGAAAATAAACGCCATACGTGTAAAGTAGAAATATTAAGAGAGAAACTTTATTAATACTTCATGGACCGTTTATTGTTATTAGCTTTTCTGCTGTTTTCTGTTTATGCCGTAAGATCCAGGTAAACGCCCTTCTTTACCGGCTCCTGCTGATAGGTTTCCGGTGCGGTTCGGAGCACTGTCCGCGTATTCCCTCCCGCCATAAAGGTTTTTCCGCACTCCGGACAGATGCCTGTGCGGTAGCTAACAGACTGCGAAACAATTTCCTTATCCTCTTCGAGAGCCTTCAGCCGCGCATGAGCCACATGTTCTGCCTCATGCGAACGGATCGCAAAGGCTGCCCGCTCCGGGCTGATGGCTGTCGGGGTTTTAAAGGAAACACCAGGGTCGTTAGAACCGTCCTGATACTTTCTGTTTTTACAGGTCTGGCACTCGTAAGTATCAAAATCACCCTTTTTTGAAACTCGGCGGCTTCCGGGAAAAATCTCCTCTGCGGGCTGTCCTTCTTTCTGTCCCTGAACACTTTCCTGCCCTGAAACCGTCCTTTGTCCCAGAACTTCTCCCTTCCTATTTGCTAAAGCCATGAAACGGCTACTGTTCATCGGCTGCGCATATAAGGCAAATTGGCTGATTGATGGAAAATAACTCATAAACATACCACCTTCTTTGTCCTTTATTTTTGTACTCTTTAGTTATGCATTCATGTTCTTTCGTTTTTCTGTTATAACTTTGGAATCACATTCACGACTATAGTAAACTGCCAGCATAGTCGCTGCCATTGACTTTCCAAAGCGCCGCGGACAGCTGACACAAAGACAGTTTTGCATCGTATTGAGCACATAGTTCGTTTTTCTATTTTCTGCCTTTATTATACGCAAAAAAAGGGAAAAAAGCAACCGATAAGTGTTGATGGTGTATCCTAATCTGTGACTTGTCACAATCCGGCATAGAAATCTACGACTCCCTGAGTCCTATCCTGCGCAAAGTGCCTTTTTGCTATACCGCAAAAAACCTGAAACTTAAAACTTCAGTTCCCGAATATTCTGCAGAACCTCTCCATACGGCTTTCCCTTGCCAAAAAGCAATGTTGTTCCTAAGACAAATCCTTTCACCCCTTTTGGTGCATATTCCATAATCTTATCTGCACTGCACGCCCCGTCCCAATAAATTTCAAAATCCATATCTTCCTTCATAGAAAGAAGCTTTATAATTTTCTTTCCCACATAAGGAAGATACATTTGGCTGGCATTTCCAGGATTCACCGACATAACAAGAACTTTTTTTACAATACGCAGCATTTCCATCACCATTTCCACAGAAGTCCCCGGATTAACAGCAATACCAGGAATCATCCCGGCATCAATGACTTTTTGCAGAGTTGTTGAAGCATGATATTCTGCTTCAGGATGAATATAAATCGTATCACCCTTCCGAAGCTTTTTTAAAAATAAGTCAATACAGTTGTTAGGATGTTCAATCATTAGGTGGACATCCAATGGCTTTGTTGTTAAAGATGCAATACAGCACATATCATTTAATGACATGGCAAAATTAGGGACATAGCGCCCGTCCATAATATCAATATGAAACGAGTCAATCCCCCCTGCATCTAAATCCATTATCTCTTTCTCCAAATAACTATAATCTGCACTCATCATGGAAGCCATCAATTCAAAATCCATTATCATCCAAACCTTTCTTTCCCTGCATAAAACTATACAACAGCATTTATATTATCTTTTTCTCTTCACGCAGTTGCCACTCTCTATGTTAAAAAGCGACATCCTGTATGTACGATGTTTAACGTATCTTTATAATATTTTCCATGATACATAAAATACAAAGTTTCTAATGTTTCCCCCATATACCCAATATACCGATCCTGCCTTTCCCAACCTTTGGGCGAACTCAGCTGTTCAATTCGTTCCAAAACAGGAAACAACCATCTGCAATAATCTTTAAGCACAGATTTACGGGCTAAAATAATATTATAATTATAAAGATACTGCTGATGAAGGATGGCAGGAAACGCATGGGCATATTCTGGCTGCAATTCGTCTAATGCCGTCAGCAATGCTGTCCAGTCGTCATCCGCCAAATACCGCTTATGATGCTCCTCTATATCCGGTTCATAGGGCATGGGATAAGGCAATATAACATCCACCTTATTACTTCCCAGCCTTAACACATCATCCTCAGATATCGCCAAGATCCGGCGATAATGTGATAAACCATAATAATCTTCCGCACAATCGGAAATTTTATTTTCTTCACAATTCCTTTCTGGCACTAAACAATTTTTCCAAATCCAGTAAAGTGCTGTCAATTCTGAATAATTTACATTCTTATCCGAAATATTCTCTCCGTTGCAGTCCAAAATTTCAGCCACCCGTTCCTTGCAGAGTGAAGCTCCAACCTGGATTGGCTTAATCCATTCAGGAAAACGATAATTCCCGGTTAGCGGCTTATCTTTACAAAACTTAGCCATAAAAATATGAATATTCGGTTTATTACATCCGACAGGTAAAACCGATAAAGGCATATATTTTTTATCACACACATAATAATATCCCATCAGTTCTGCCCAGCGGGATGAAGTAAGCCTGATATAATAATGAAATCCAAAAGATTCTAAAATATTCTCAATTTCATCCATTACATTTTCTGGTGTGGCAATTAAAATTTCCGTATTATCCTTTTCTTCTTGTGAAAGTTTGTCAGCAAAAGAAACAATCCCCACTACAGGAATACCTTCTAAAACTGACGCATTCTTCTCCGGCTGTGATACCAGAAAACATTGTACGCTTCGTTGCGGGTACAGATGATGAAATGCCTGATATGCGCTTAATGCAATACCCTGGGCACCAAATATGATAAAATTCATAATCACTCCCTCAAATACGCCATAAAACCTGCCTTATTATCCAGTGCAGTCATTGTCGGTCTTCCCAGATCATCCCTCGCACCAATACCACACTTTACTTCAATCATACTTAACTGCCGATTTTTCTTAACAGTTTCCAGCGCACGATCCAGTTCTTCATAGCCATGAACGCTAACCGCATAAGGATAATTACAAGCCTTTGCAATCGCTGTAAAATCAATCTTATCTGCTACAGTAGGCATTCCGCCAACCGTTTCATGCGCCTCGTTATTTATCACAACATGAATCAGATTATCGGGCTGATTTGCCCCAATTACCGCAATGGCTCCCATGTGCATAAGCGCTGCTCCATCTCCGTCAATGCACCAGATTCTTCGTTCCGTTTTATGCAGTGCTATTCCCAGTGCAATGGAGGAACTATGCCCCATAGAACCAATCGTCAGAAAGTCATACTTATGTGACTGCCCGTTTGCCGCCCTTGCTTCGAATAACTCTCTGCTTGCCTTACCTGTTGTAGAAATTACCGGATCTTCACCAGCTATGTCAATAAGATGCTTAATCACTTCTTCCCGAACCATGGCATAGGAATTTTTATAATCCACTTTTTCATCATAAAAAAGCGCACCCTTGCGAATAATAAAGGCGACATCTTTACCTGAAGCCAGGATAGCCTTAAACTCTTCCATCCTCTCTTCCACTTCCTGTTCTGATGTATCTTTGCCCAGAATAAACGTTGCAATCCCCATATCTTCAAGAAGCTTTACCGTTACCTTACCCTGATAAATATGCTGTGGTTCATCATGAACTCCCGGTTCCCCACGCCAGCCAACAATAAAAATAACCGGAATTGCATAAACCCTGCTGTTTAATAAGCTTGCCGCCGGATTAATGATATTCCCCTCTCCGCTGTTTTGCAGATAAACAACAGGAACTTTTCCCGTAGCCAGGTGATAACCCGCCGCAATTGCTGCACAGTTTCCCTCATTTGCAGCAATAATATGATGCCTGGAATCCCTTCCATAAGTATTTACCAAATAATTGCACAATGCCTTTAACTGACTGTCGGGAACACCCGTATAAAAATCAGAACCAATGATTTCTATGAATCGTTCTACTTTCATCTTACCTGTCTTTCCTGCCTCTTACTCATCTTTTTTTGCAAGCTGCGGCATAATAATTTCATCAATAATCCATTTTGCTGTCTTATCAATATCTTCATAATCCACGATTTTGGGAAGTTCTGCACCAAAAGCATCTCTAACTTTTTGTATCAAATCTTCGGTATAAATCAATTTTCCGTCAGTCACATCCTCAATACCATCAAGCGCCATTGATTGCCGGTCAGCCTTATTCATCTCTTCAAAACTAAATATGGATTCATCAATCCATGCAGAACATTTACCTTCCCGATAACCGATCAAAACCGGGTATCCGCCAATCTGACCATCAAAACCCGGAACAAACACCCTCTGCCCCTCACCGGTGCGAATAGCATCAATAACAGCAGTAATAATCTGCACATTGCTTGATGCATTCATCATATTTCTTGTCTGGTCAACCGGCATAGCAATTCTACAATCCCTATAAATTTTATCCAAAGGCAAATCTTGTTCTTCGCTTTGATAATAAATTTTCAGCGGTAATTCTACCCCTTCAGCCAATCCTTCCTTGCTAATGCATACATCATGGAAATGTCCTGCCGCAAACATAACATCAACATTCCAAAAATCCTCCACCCCAAGCTGACGGGCAGCTGCAAACTTTATTCTGGGAATAAGATGATTTAAGTTTCCACTTCCAAAATCCGGAAAAGCCTTCCCGGCACTCTTCAACCAGGGAATCACAGCGTCCGAATACGATGTATTAATCACAATAGCATTGGTATCTGCTAAATCACAGGCATCCATAATGTTCTTTGTAAAACGAATCGCCAGCGGAGTCCAGATCCCATAAGCCCTGATATTTGTCCAGGAAATGCTGCCATATTTAAGCCCCGGATAAGCACGGCTTGCATTGACAATAAAATCTGGCTGATGTTTTTTAATCACCATCTGAATGGAAGAAATATCATTCAGTTCAACACCGCCTTCAATCTCAATTAAGGACTTATTTACTCCCCGAATAAGTCCTGAAACACGGATAATATTAACCTTTTCCTGCATCTTATCTGCGTCACGACCTGCTGCCACAATACGAATAGCCGGATCATTCTTACTCACCAGGTAATCAAGCAAATAAGTGCCGACACTCCCAAGCCCGATAATCATTACCTTAATTGCATTCTTTTTTACATGTTCTTCTACAACCTGTAATCTCTGTTCTAAAGATTTCACTTGGCCTCTTCCTTCCACTGTTCTAAAGATTTTACTTGGCATTTTTCTTCCAATTAGCTAATAGTTTTTGGTAATCCTCCCTTGTATTGCAATTTGTCCACCTTAACAAGCCGATGAGTTCCAAAGATTCCTCCTTACAGGAATCTAGATAGTTCTGAATAATCTCAAGATTCGTGCCATTCTTTTTGGTTTTCTCAAATGCTTTATTTGCTGCCTTTAACTTTTCAATCTCTGTAAACTTCCATACCTGCCCTGAATTAAGAATAACCGAAAAAGCTTCATCGATCTTTAATAACCCATGACTGCTGTTAAAAGCATAGCAGAAACGATTGTGACTATTCTTATAGAGTACAACTGCTTTGTTCGCATAAATAGGTTCAAAATTATAGGTCAAAACATTGTTCTTGCTGGAAATAACCCGACCAAAAGAATCTTCATCCACGTCTAAATCACCTTCGGCAAACAAAACTTCTTCCATGCTATCTGCTTTCGTAAAATGTTTAAATACTGCATTTAATCCTATAGATAAGCTATAACCAGACGCAAGATCTGCATAATGTTTATTCTCAAGCATAACGATTTTATCCTTCATGATTTTGGGAAGTTCTTCACAATAAACCTTTAAATCATCAAATTTATAACCGCCCACAAGCACAATCTTATCTGCAAACGCACATTTTTCAATTAAATGATAAAGCAGTGTATCTTTCTTATTCTTTTCATAATATATAACCTTCAGACATTTATTTTTTTCCGTTATTCCTTCATTAAATCTGCTGGAAATTCCTGCTGCGGTGATAATTGCTGCTTTCACTTGTGCCTCCAATCCATAAACTATACTTTTTCATGATGAAGATAATATTGAATACACACATCAAGACCCTTATCAAGGTCAACCAATGGCTTCCATGAAGTGCGTGTTCTTATTTTCTCTGTGGAAAGAAGTCTTCTTTCCGGATCAGACTCCCGATAACCATGAAATTCAATTACTGGTTCAGCAATCCCCATCTTAGCTGCACAGCATTTTGCAAGATCAAGTATGGAAATCTCTTCATCCGTCGCAACATTATATACGGTTCCATCCAGAGCAGAATCCGTATGCGCAAGAGCAAGCACCGCACTGCAGCTATCATAATTATTGAGAAATGTTCTTCTGTTCTTTTTTGAATTTTCTAAAAGAACTACTTTGCCGTTTTCCATAAAACTATTAATAATCAAGGGAATAATGTGTTTTGGAAATCGTTCATTTTTACTATATACATTAGCAAAACGAATCGAACAGCCCTTAATCTTTCCACTATCTACGGCATCTTTAATAAAGAATTCAGTAAGAAGCTTTCCGACAGCATAACTTGTCCGCTGACTATGCTCAGCATCGGATAAGGTAAGAAAATCATCTTCCCTCACTCCCCCATTCTCATTCCAAGAATTCATCGAATATACTTCGGAAGTTGAACAATTGATATATTTATCTGCCCCGATACGAATTGCCTGCTGCAAAAAATCATTCATCCCTACAACATTTGTCTGATAGGTTTCATAAACATGATAAAAATGTTCTGTGTGTACAACAGCTGCGCAATTAATATAGATAACTTCATCATAAAATAATTTCTTCTGTATCACGTTCTTTTCAAAATCTTCCATCTGCAGCCGATGATTCAGGTCGTATTCATAAAAAGTAAATCGTTCATCCGAAATAAAATCCTGTACAGTTTCTATCGATGAGGCAAAAAAATTATCAAATCCCAAAATATGATCCTGACTCTCTTTTTCTGACAGAATTTGACGAACAAGTTCATTTCCTGTCATACCGGTAACACCGCTAATTACATATAATGTACGCATAAACATGCCTTTCCTTTATTATTTTTATATCCCTGCTTCAAGCCTTTTTTTATAAAACATATCCACTTCATCAGGAAACAGCGATTGTTCATATTTTACATCATACGCTGCTGCCCTTAATTCCGTCCTTTTCGACGGCAGGTGTAAAACCGCATACTGTGCACATGGATTTTGATTTCTTGGCTGTCCAACAGAACCGGGGTTAATGAAAATAACCGCCTTTTTATTTCGCAATACTTCATTCTCAACATCATAAAACTTTGTAAAACAATGCGGATAATGAGAATGTCCGGAAAAAACTATCGAATGCTTACGATAATCACCGTGTAAATTATCTGGCAGAATTGCCTTCCAATAATAATCTTCACAGGAACCATGTACAGCAAATGCATCCATTCCTTCCAGATTAAATTCCGCATAACCATTGGGATTCATACGGTTTTCGATATAATCCAGTGTGGTTTGGGTCAGATGCCGCCGGGTATAATTTGCCATCACTCGTCCTCGGTCCGACGATAAATGTTCCAAATCTTTATCTCTCATCAGTTTTTCATGATTTCCCCAGAGATTTACCATAATTTTTCCGTTCCAGGAACAGCTTTCCAACTGCCGCAGTTCTTCAATCACTTCATTCGAGCGCATACCATAATCAATACAATCACCCAAAAGAATTACTCCGTTAAAAATCTCCTTTTTGCAATCTCTTTGCACAGCATGCAATGCACTGAGATTACCATGAATATCGGAAAGGATTAAATATTTTTTTTCCATAATTTCAATATCCTTGGTTTATTTTCTAAAATCTGTAATTTCTTTTTCATCCATTTACAGTGTATCAATCAGCCGGATAATCTCTTTAAACGGCATTAAGGCCGAATCCACTTCCTGCGCCCTGTGTGCCCTGAGAATTCCTTCTGCTGTCTGCTTCATCACCGGAAATGCTGCCCGCATCAGTTGATTCGCATAGATAACCATATTTACTCCATGGGCAGCGAAAACCTCTTCCGTTACCTGATTAAACGAGGTTGGAACAACAACAAGCGGTGTGTTTTTATCTTTTTCCCTGAACCGATCGCAAAATGTAAAAATTTCAGAAGGGTCTTTTTTTCTGCTGTGAATCATAATGCCATCAGCCCCTGCAGCAGTGAATGCAAACGCCCGCTCAAGAGCATCCTCCATCCCCTTTTCTAAAATCAGGCTCTCAATTCTTGCAATAATCATAAAATCATCCGAAAGCTGCGCACGCTTACCGGCGGCAATTTTTGCACAGAAATTTTCAATCGTATCCTGGCTTTGCACAACCTCTGTTCCAAAAAGGCTGTTCTTTTTAAGCCCTGTCTTGTCCTCGATAATTACTGCACTGACACCTATCCGCTCCAATGTCCTGACATTATAAACAAAGTGTTCCGTAAGTCCCCCGGTATCACCGTCCAGGATAATCGGTTTCGTCGTCACTTCCATAATATCATTCACCGTGCGCAGCCTTGAGGTCATATCCACCAGCTCAATATCCGGCTTTCCCCTGTCGGTGCTGTCGCAGAGCGAAGAAATCCACATGGCGTCAAACTGGTCAAGCCTCCCATCCAAGCCTTCAACCACGGTCTTTTCCACAATAAGCCCCGTCAGCCCAGAATGTGCTTCCATTGTCTTAACCACAGGAACCATTTCAATCAGCTGCCGCAGCCGCTTTCTCCGAAATTCCGGCATCCCCAGCCGCTCCCGCAGACGATCATCTGCCTTTTTAACCGTTTCGCTGTAGGTATAAGGCACATCAATAATTTGTCCGCCATAGGAAGACAACAGCTTTTCCACATGATCCCGAACTGCCTTTTCTGCCCCGCTTTTCCAGTTATCTCCATGCACAACATAGTCCGGATGCAGCTTTTCTATCACATCATTATAGAGCATATCATTTTGAATCACGACATCCTCAACACCGTGCATGGAACGATACAAAGCCATTCGCTCCTCAACGGTTTTCGTCGGAAACTTGGTGCAGCGGATCATCTCCTTATCGCTAAGACAGCCGACAATCACTCTGCCGTAATTTAATGCCTGTTTAATAATATTTTTATGTCCGTCGTGAATAACATCTGTGCTAAAACATGTATATATGGTTTTCATTTTTATCACCTTATCATTTAAACCTTCAAACGTTTATTTATGTAATTTCATCGATATTATGATAATCGCCTGTCCAAGTCATACTGCGGTGCCAGCTAACTCCTTCCCTGACAACCCGTGCCGGATTTCCCGCTATAACAACTTTAGCAGGAAATGAAGATGAACTTATACTTCCAGTGCCAATGATGGAATCCTCTCCTATTGAAAAACCTGAAAGAAGAATACTGTTCTGCCCTATCCATACATGATCATCTATTTTAATTTTTCTGCTGTAATTTATACGATTTCCTGTCCTGGCATCAAAAATAAAATGTTTGATATAATCCCTGGTTGTATGATAATAATGTCCGGCTCCCCACAAAATAACAGGAATATTATTATTTTTAAGTATTTTCATCAAGCCCGTAGAATTGCCCATAGTTTTTTACCAAACAGTTCCAAGTGTTTCCCTTTTTATTTTCCGTTTTTCTAATAATTGTTATCCGTTTTTTCTATTCTTCCATTAACTTATGACGAAGATAATGCTTAGGAATTGCAATATTATCTCCTGGAAAATCCCAAACATTTTTAAATAAATAGCTTATATATTCTTCTACCTGATTAGGAACCCAAAATAATTCCCCTTCATATGTAATTTGTTTTAATGGAAATACCACATCTTTAGGTATCCATCCCCCTTTATGATAAGAGCGGAAATTAGCCAGATTATCGACACCAAAATAAATACGATTACTATTTTTCACAGTATTCTTTTGATTCTCTCTCTTTGCCGCCTCAATGCATGAAAGCTGTTCTTCCTCTGAAGCAGCAACAAGTTCCCATTCCTGCTTCATCTTATAGACAAGTTCCATAAAATCTTCAAACTGACAGCTTTCTGAATAATAATCATGAGGAAAGAAATCCACCCCGATACTGTCACCATCAGGAAAAGCTATATTAACCTGAAAATGGTGCATCCAGTCTACCCAATAATAATTTTCCATTTCTTTTTCTACAATTTTAAAGCTTTTTTTATCTTCTATTTGTTTTTTTTCTGAATGTTTATTCTTCATCCTTTGCATTTCTTCAAACTCTTGTTTAGAATACATATGCGAAAGACAATATGCTTTCAGTCGTTCAAATTCATCCCTAATCAAGTCAAAGTCAATATCATCATCCCAGGGAATAAATCCTCCATGGCGCATATAGCCCAGCAGATTTCCGCCTGTCAGATAAGGTTTTATCTCCAAAAAGCTAAGTTTTTGAAATAACTCGGCAGATGCGTGTGCTGTTCGTAACTGCCGCTTTCTTATTCCTCCTGTCGCAGGTTTCATCTTCCGAATATCTGCATGATGCTTAAAATAAGAAACTTCCTGACGTAGTTCATTAACCTTTTTTTGGTAAAGTTCAAGTTTTAGCTTCAAACAATTCGATGGTTCACGGATAAAATCCAGCAATTCTTCTCTGTTATTAACTCCAGACTTAATTACTTCATAAACCAAATAATCGGATATTCCATTTTCTTCACATTGCCGCACCATGGCATCAGAATTTACCCTGTTTGCTGAAATTATCACAAGAGCATCCCTGTGTTTTTGCTTTAATTCAGCAAAAGAAATAATGGGTTTTCCGCATTTTTGCACTCCGGCTATATCTAAATCATTATCACAAAAACAGGAAACTATGTCCTTACCAAAAAATGAAAACGCCTCCGTCCCAATCTCACCAGATCCAAAAAGTATGATTTTCATATCCATATTTTATCCCTTCTTTTTGCCATCACCAATGAATCCTACCCTTTGATATTATGCATAAAATAATGCTGTGGAAATTCAATATTATCTTTTGGAAATTCCCATATATTTTTATATTCATAGTTTAAATATTCCTCTGGGTTATGTGGTATCCAAAAAGATTCCCCTTCATATAAAATTTCCTGCAGCGGGAAAACAACATCTTTTGGAATCCATTGTCCTCGATGGAAGGATTGGAAAATCCCCATATTATCGATTCCATAGTAAATATATTTACCTTCCCTCACAATATTTTTCTGATTTTCCTGTTTTGCTGCTTCTATGCACTGCCTCTGCTCATCACTGGACACCGCAGTTCTCCAATTTTCTTTAACCTGCTTGGCAAAGTCCATAAATACTTCAAAATCACATGTGTCTGCATAATAATCCATAGGAAAGAAATCAAGATTAAGCCCGCATCCATCAGAAAAAACGACATAAATCTGCAAAAAATGGAAAGTTTCCTCCAGATAATATCCAACAATCTGTGCCCCATCCGCTCCTATGCCATCAACTATTTTTAAAGTTTTCCGTGCTTCATCGGCAGATGTTAGATGCTCTCGGCAATATTCCTTTAATTTCTCATATTCACTGCGGATTACTGCAAAATCAATATCATCATCCCATGGAATAAAGCCCCCATGACGCACATATCCCAACAAATTTCCAGAGCAGAGATAGGGCTTAATCTCCAATTTCTCAACCTTATGAAAAAACTCTCTGGATGCCTGTACCAACCTGAGCTGCCATTTTCTCAATTCGCCTTCAGCTGGCTTCATCGAACCTATATCTGCATGACGCTTAAAATAATCTACCTCCATGTGAAGTTCCCTTGCTTTAGAAATATAAAATGCCGTTTTTAGTCTTAAACGGTTTTGTGGTTGACTAATATAATGGAGCAGATTCTCTGCATCAGAAAACAGTTCTCTAAGCGGTTCATATACCAAATAATCTCTTATCCCATTTTCCTCACACTGCTGTACGATTTTATCTGCATTTACCCAATTTGCTGATATTAGAACAATGGTATCCCTAAACTTTTCTTTTAATTCGGCAAAAGAAATAATTATTTTTCCACATTTCTTTGCACCTACTTTATTTACATCATTATCACAAAAACAGCACACATTCATGCTGCCAAGAAAACTCAACGCCTTGCATCCAATTTCTCCACTTCCAAAAAGAATAATTTTGTTTTTCATAATTCTTATACCTCATCTTATTCAGCTTTCCTACGCTTGTTTTCACTCTACCCTTCTACCATGCAGGCTATCATTCTTTCATACATTTCTCTAAGCGATATTTCAGGTTTCCATCCAAGCTGCTGTAATTTTGACGTATCCAAATTCATTTTTAAGGTAGGCGCATAACCAAATTTTTCTTGTGATTCCTGTTCCTGTATAATTCTAACCTTAACTTTTTCATCATCACGCAGTGATGCCGCTAATTCTGCCATTTCACGGATACTGCAATATGTATTTTCGTTTGCAGCATTATAAGCTTCCCCTGCAGCTCCATGAACAAGAAGTGTCAGTATGGCAGTACATGCATCCGCAAGATACAGATAATTACGCTTTGTTTCTCCCAGGGTATGCAGGATAATATCCCTTCCTTCTATCACACAGCGCGCAAATTCTGCAAACACACGCGAATCATTGTAAGTCACTCCTGGACCAAAGGTTTGCGTCAAACGTAAAACATGAATCGGAATATGATATTCCGATAAATAAGCAGCACATAAGGCTTCACATAATCTTTTACTCTCAGGATAAGAAGAACGAACAAGCATCGTGTCCAGAGTGCATCCATGCTGTTCGGTAATCTTGGTATCAGCAGAAGGTGTTCCATAAACCTCCATCGTCGAGAGAAATACAAATGCTTTCACCGGATTTTTTCGGGCGAACTCCAACATTCTTCTGGTTCCTTCTACCGCAGTATAAATAATTTCTACTGGCTCTGAAAAAAAACTTTTGCTTGAGGTATTACTTGCCCCATGAATGATATAATCTATGGCTAAATCAGATGGTTCAAGATTTATAATATCTGCATGAATATATTGAACTTTATCACCAAAAGCTTTCCATAGATGATGAGCCTTATCTAAATCCCGCACGATAACAAATACAGTACAGTTACAGTATTCTGCCAAAAAACGAACAAGATATTTCCCAATCAAACCCGTTGCACCGGAAATCAGTACTCTGCTTCTGTCCAGTTTTTCATGTTCAATTCTTCTGCTGATATAATTCATATCCTCAGCAATGATTCCATTCATTAATTTTTTCCTGACCTTTCTCTGATTATCCAAACCTCTTATTCTAACTGTTGATTTTCCTTTGCATCGTACAATGCCCGGAAAGTATAAAAATCATTTGGCGTAGTAATTTTAATATTTTCATAAGAGCAATCAACAATATGCATTTTCCTCCCATAAGCCCTCATCAAAGTACAGGAATCAATCATCTCTGTGTACCCATCCTCAAGCGCCTGTTCCTCTACCATCAGTAAATCTTTTAACCAAAAACTCTCCGGTGCCTTAGCCAATCGGGAATATTTCCGTTCCTCCACTTCAATAATATTTCCCTCGTCATCAATCATTACAAAGGTTTCCTGTGCCGGCGCACAAGTAATTGCAGAGCCAAATTGCTTCACTCCGACAATATTTTCATGGATAATTTTTTCATCAATTAAGGGACGAACACCATCATGGATCAAAACGATATTATCCTCTAAACCATAAAGTTCAGATGCAGCTTTCACCGCATGATAAATCGATAATTGCCCCGTCGCACCGCCAGGAACAATTTTTCCAACCTTGTCCAGTCGGTAGCGATATTTCATTTCTTCCATGTAAGGAATCCAGTCTTCTATACAAGATACTACAATGCCATCAATTTCACTGTGATATTGAAAAACTTCAATCGTATGTACAATAATTGGTTTGCCATGAACCAGTAAAAACTGTTTCGGTCTGTCCTTGGAATGCATTCGCTTACCTGCTCCACCAGCAAATATGATGGCAATATTCATGCTTATTCTCCTTTGCTTTCGCTTATATCTATTACCTGAAATTCATTACCATTGATCAAAATAGGATTAATCAATAAAGTGTATAATAATCTCGTATTCCTTTTTCCTTTAAAAGTTCTATAACATTGGTTTGATTTTCCTTGCTAAGACATAAAATTATCCCGTATCCTTGCATTTCAGGAAATTCCGATAAATAAATTACAGGTTTTCCCAAAAATGAGGTAGCTTTCGCTTGCCCATCAGATACAATAAAAGCCTTTGTTTCTTTTATCCAAGAAAAACATCGCTCTGCAATTTCTCCTGTTCCATAAACATAAAAACCCTTATGCGCTTTCCTGCATCTATCTACAATCTCATCTGCGCGAAAAATCTCCTTATATTCGTAAAATTTTTGATAATGCCCATACCGTCTGGAAAGCCATTCCATTAAAGTCCGAAAATAATAATGATAATTAACTTCATTCATCGAAGCATAAAATGAACTTTCAACAATTCCTGTAAGTTGACCATAATCCTGCACGATTGCACTCCAAAGATAATTTATCTTATCTTGTGAAAGAACCTTACTTCCCCGACCGACATTTAATTTTTGAAAAAAGGATTGTAAAATTTCCGTTCTTATCCAAAAATTATTAGTCACATGAATAGGCGAAATATCCCGATCCATTACCGTATTTAACCCCAATTCTTTACAATATTTTGAAACTTCCTCATATCTTTCTTCCCAATTCCATCCTAATTCTCCAATCCATTGACCAAACAGAGGAACCGGATGCAGCAACATCCCTAGATAAGGTTTCGTTTCGAAAAGATTTAATATTTCATAAAGATGCAGAATATCTTTTACCAGATTTTCCCACACATTAAAGAAATAAGATTTTCCGGTGCAGCTGGGAAATTGTTCCGATGACAAATCAAAATCATGTAACAGACATAAATATCTGCATTCGTCCAGTTTTACAAGAGAAAGAAGTTCTATATCTGTTCCTTCAAAATAGTTTACTGAAAATCTTCTTTCTTGATATTGTTTTAGAATAGAGTCTTTCTTGCTATAGATTTGAACATTGCAGAAACCAGAAATAGTTTTCAAATATTCGGTTACAGAATCTACACAATTCATCCATTCAGCACATACCAAAATCTGAACCTGTTCAACTATTTTATTTTTTCCTCTATTCTTTTCACTAATAAATTTTGCATCATTTAAAACAAACTGTAATCCTAAACTGCGATAAAGCTCCGCAGGATTCATAACCCGTATTAGATTTTTCCATATCAAATTTACATCATAATTTGTATGCTGCTCTACATAGGCAATACTTAAAGCAAGATTTTCCTGTGTTTGCATAAATAAGGGATTATAAGATAACTGTTTTCTTTTTAAAAAAGGAAACTTTCTTTTCGTTATCATTTCATAAGATAAATAATCGCATTGAAAAAATTGATTTTTAGGGTTTGAAGATTCATTCGGTTCTGTATCTGCATAAGCATCATAATGATAACCTAAATCTGAAAAATACTTAGTCAGTTTTCGTTCATACTGCTTAACTACGGTCATATAATCCCTATAATAAGGCATTTCTTCCCAATACATCTGAAAATCTCTGCTATAAATCAGCGGCGATTGAAACACATAAAAAAAAGACAAAATATGCTCCGGATCGCTTCCTGTCATCCCATAAGCTCCATTGCCACGTTTCATTAATCCCCAAAAGTCTAATCTTCTGGATTCCATTTCTGAAAAGATTTGCCCAATATCTTCAAATGGTCCATAAAAAGAATCATTCACCAAAATCAATTCATCGTATTTCTTTAAATTTTCCCAACCAACAAATTGACATAGTGCATCTTTAAATCCGCCACAATCAAGCCCCTTATTTTCACGATAAACTATCTGATCTGCATAATCAGAAATATTATGAATCCCTTTTTGTATATATGGCATATTGCAAACTACAACTATCGTTTCTGTTAGCTTCCGCATAGAATGTAAAAAATAGCCAATGTAGTCATCTATAATCTTTTGTTTGTCGTAGGTAAGGTAAATAAGTAATCTTTTCATTATCTTCTTTTTCCAAAAAACATATGATATATAAATTTACATTTAATCTACAGCCAGAATTTAATTACATACTTCTTCTAATACCTCTTTAACGGTTTGCAAATACGCATACCCATATTTCATATCTGGTTCTAAATGTGAGCCTTCTGCCCATTCATTCCAGGAATTAACAAAAACAATATTTTCTGAATCTGAATGTATTTTTTTGCTTTCAATCACTATATCTTTAAGCCACTGCTTAAAAGTTTCAGGTGTAAATCCAAAATAAACCGTACTTTTTGATAAAGCCCTTCTAGCCGAATTATCCCAAGAAACTAATGCTGATCTAAAACATGTTTTGCTTTTATGTTTCAGCATATAGTTTCTATTTTTTATAAACGATGAAACATCTCTGATTTTTCCTTTAAAATATGGATTTAAATATCCTTCTGGTCTACATAAATCCATAAACTGCCACATTCCATGTATTGGAAACTCTACAAAAGCATCTGCACCCCATTCAACCACATCTTCATCAAAATCAAAAGAATTCGTTAATACTATATATAAATCGGGAAAACCTTCAGCTTTTGCTCTTGCTTTAAAATTTAAAAATAATTGTTTAACACGCTCCTTCTTAAATATATCCACACGATATACAACTAAAACAGGTTTTCCATCAATTTTAATGTATCTTGAATCTTTTATATATGGCAGAATATCATCCATAAATTTTTCATCATCTTCTTCATTTAAATTCTGTTCCAACATAATATCATTATTTCCACCATCCCACAAAGCAGTCCAATTTTCTGTAGCCCAATCAAGACAGAACGGCATATCCAATTCTTTGTGTTCTAAAAATATCTCCAATGGTTTTTCCATAATTCTTTTTCCCGAAAACCAATAATAATGGAAACAAAAACCATAAATCCCATAATGCCTTGCTAAATAAATCTGCCTTTTTAATGTATCGATATTTAATAAATCATAATATCCTACATCATATGGTATATGAGGTTGATAATGCCCGGTAAACAAAGGAATAGCCCTTGAAGTATTTGTCCATTCCGTAAAACCCTGACCATGAAATTTATTATTTATTTCCATTTGATGAAACTGTGGTAAATACCATGCAAGCAGTTTTGTATCCCCCTCTTTCCGTTCATATCCATTTTCATCAAACTCTATAAAATCCTCACTCTTTCTTAAAATACTTTTTTCAATATATTCTGTATACTACGCTTTTTCTTCTAAAGTATTATATGTAAAAATATCTATCACACGTATATGTTTTAATTGTTCTTTGCTTAAACTATTTAAAATTCGGTGATAAATAATATCATGATTATCAATAGCTGCTATAATAATTCCATCTAATGCATTGCATCCATCAGAAAGCGTTTTTATTTCAATATCATGAAAATATTTTTTATTATATAGTATTTCATCTCTGTCTATTATATTTTTTATCGCAGAGATAAGACACATATTGGAAAGAGCAGCATAAATTAATTCTGCGCCATTTCCAGTTCCATAAATAGCCCAATTTTCATTAATTTTTATAATGTCTTTTAGCTTTCTCTCAAAAGTACCAATATCTCTGTCACTAAATACTTTTGCTTTTATCATATTCCTTTACGCCTTTCCCATCTTCAACAACAATGTTTTTAAATCATAAATCACAAAATCACCTTGAATTTGTTGAATTTCATTCCATATTTCTGTCTTAAAATCGTCAGGTGTAATCATTATATTACAAACTTTATTGCATAAAAACTTTGGTGAATGAACGAAAATACTTGAAATTTCATTTCCTATTTTCGTTTCATCTTTGTCTACAATCGCCATTATTTCTATGCCTGCTTTTTTCATCCACAATGCACATTGTTTTCCACGATTTCCTGCCCCCCACAAAATTATCGGCAAATCATTTTTCACAATTTTTTTAAATTTACTCAGAATCCATTTTTTATCATCCGTCTTCAATGCAATTCCCATATAAATATTATCAATATCTCTACTATAATCTGCTCTGTTTAAAGGTAAATGTGCAGTTGCTATCTCCCATGCCTCTCTTGCGCACGCAACCTTATTAACACTGCTGATTCCGCCATAGCAAAACGTAAAAACGGGCAAATGCAGATAAGACAATTTTGCCCCACGCTTCATCACTCGCAGCATCCAATCATAATCAGCAGCAATTTTATATTTTAAATTAAAGTTATTCTTTTTTTCAAACCATTTTTTATGAGTAAAAATTGCAGAATGGTAAAAAATCATTCTCTTATACATATCATCCAGACATACATTAGATGCATCATGCATCCTTTGATTACCTTCAAAATCAATCACATAATTATCACAGCAGACACAATCACATTTTTTACTTATAAATTCATGATGTACAGCTGATAATGCACCATACATATACCAATCATCACTATTTAAAAATGCTATTATATCTCCTGTAGCCAGGCTTATTCCCTTATTCATCGCATCAAAAATACCATGGTCTGGTTCACTTACCCATTTGGTAATATAATTCTCATATTTTTTTATAATATCTAATGTAGAATCGGTAGAAGCGCCGTCGATAATAATGTATTCTTTATCTACATGATCTTGATTGATAACACTTTTTATCGTTTTCTCTATTGTTTTTTCACTATTATAGCAGACAGTAATAACCGTAATTTTCATTTTAATTTCCTTTATTTGAATTATACCAATAATTAAAATGGTATTTTTTGTCCAAACGATTATATTCTTCCATATGTTCGTTTGGATTATCTAATATCTTCAATAGATAATCTTTTCTTTCCCTATCATCAGGTACTTCTGCAGCATATTCAAATTCTGCAATTTGTCCAATTTCAAAATCATAAAATTTTTCGTCTAAAGAAAGTAAATACATTTTTTGTTCATACTTATTAACATACCGAACCATGTGCCGACTATCAATTTGATAGGATAAAAGCTGATTTTGAACCTCTTTAAAGGATAGTTGATTAGAAATTATCCAAAAAGCATCATTAAAATGTTTTAAGATATATTCTACAGTGTTCACGGGTATTTCCCGATATTTCTGCTTCCATTTTGTTTCATCATTGTCAGCAAAAGAAACAATATTCGTATAGCCTTTTACCATCATCATTTCACATAAACGTTTTCCATTTTCAGAAAATCCACAAATCACAAATGGATGCTCTTTATTTTTTTCTAAAGTCTGAAATAAACTACACAAACAATCCTCTTTTTGACTATTTTTCTCATATTCATGGTAATCACATGTATCTGCAAACGCCTTCGCATACTTCCACCACACATCTGCAAATTTTACCTTTTTACTATTCCAAGGCTTCCAAACCCCTCCCATATGGATAATAAAAGGCTTATCAAAATGAAAATCTTCCCTTTCGTATTCCAATGAATATAAAAAATGTATGTTCTGGTTAGAATAAAAATGAAAAAGATTATATACCAAAGGTAAGGTCTTAATATATGGATAACAGCAACGATTCAATACATCCTGATCTTCAAACCAATTCTCTTTTTTCATTTGTTTTAAAAAATCATTAACAATATTGTTATCTCTCATTTTTTTTAAATTCATTACCAGAACACCTGAATTAATATATCTATCCATGGATGGAAGTTCCAGCAATTTTTGATGGAGATCTCTGTTTCTTCCTTTTTTAATAATATGACAATCTTTTACTCCTGCAAGATAATTATTTCCTAAATCCAGTTGAAAAAGTTCTTTCAAATCTCCATTGACCAGAATATCACAATCTAAATAAATGCATTTATCACTTTCACATAATATATCAGGAATCAATAACCGAAAGTAGGCAGCAATAGACAAGTGATGATTATAAATTTTTACATCTTCAAATAAATCTTTATGTATTTTTTGAACAAAAATGTTAAAATTATTATGCTTGTTTTGTAACAGTGCTGCAAACTTTTTTGTTTTTTCGGAAATGTTATCTGTTGTGATAAAATAAAATTGATAATATTCATTAGAATGTTCTAAAATCGAATACATTACCACAAAAGCAGGTAAAACATATTTTTCATCCAGACCAAAAACAACTGGGATTTTATATCTGCTCATCTTATTTAGTCACCTTATTAATTTCAATTTTTTCTTAATTTCGCTCCAAGATTTACATGATTTTCTTACGCTATATAAAATTACTTTATACCTCATAAAGAATATCTTCTAACGAAATAATAGGGCAATCTACTTTTTGGGAAAGTTTTTCTTCAATTTCATCAAAAAACGTTATTGCGGTCACTATGACTGCATCAACATCTTTTAATTCATCTTCCAATGAAATAATTTCAATATCTGAATAAAGCGAGTCTGCCTTTTTATCTATACCATACGAAATATGAATATTAGATCCTCTTAATTCATTTACCAATGTTTCCCCTGCATAACTCATACCATAAATTGCAATATTTCTATATCCTTGTTCGTATAAATAATCCGCTAATTTTTTTCCTTCTTGTTTTACTTGTACCCATTGGTTCATCATCTGAAATAATGCCAAATGTTTTTTTGACAGCATTTTTTCTTTATCATATGCTTTTTTATTCATCTTCCCAGATATAGCTTCTCCTACAATAAATCCTGTTATTGCGGATAATAACGAAACAAAAATCTTTTTCATAATTTTCTCCTTACCAAACTTTAAATTCTCTCATATTTCTAAATTATATTTTCCTTTTAAAGTTCTTACATTATTTTCGTGTTTTTCACAATGTATTACAATCCTTTAAAATAGTCCTTATTTCTTTACAAAATGAAACAATCCATATCGATAATCTCCGTCAGATTCATCAAAATCATATTTATGAATCTCAACATTATATTCCATTTTGCCACCTGCTGTACATGAAAATTCCACTAACTTCATCAAAGGAAAATTTTCAATTACTGTACTTGGATAAAATACTCTATGTGCATTAAACTCTACCCGTTCCTTCCCAATCGGCAATGAAATATATAAATTTCCACCACTTCTTATTCTCTTTTGCATCTCCTCAAAACATTGAAAACATGCTTCCGGATCAACAGGATCTCCATATCTTCCTAAACCAAAATGTTCTAATGAACATAGTGCGGACATGCTGTCAATACTTTCAAGCGGAATTTGCTTTAATTGTGTTGCATCATCCATAATTGTATATAAGCCTTCCACTTCACCTGGAAACTTTCTTACATCAATCAGGGATACTTTTATATTCATTGCAAGTAAATGTGCAATAAAACCATCGATTCTTGAACCTATATCAAAATGGTTTTTAATTCCACTTTGATAAATTAATTTCGCTGCCCATAAATCCTGATAAAAATAATTCCCCATTGTCCCTGCTGATGCATATTTATCCATAATTATAGGTTTTATGTACTGCTGTTGAATATCGAAATTTTGCCTGGTATTCAATTTTTTATATAATTTTAAATCTTCTTCAAAAAAACTATGTTCTTCTACCGCAAATTCATTACAATAATTAGTATAATTTACTTCTCCAAGTATATCCTTGATTGTCCCATATTCCAAGAAACCTTTTTTCAAAATCATTTTTTTCAAAAAGATAACTTTATCCAAATTTATATTTTTTTCAAGACATATTTGATAGATTTCTTTTACATATGAATTTGCCACGATAATATAATCATAATTTTCTGGTATCTCCGTAATACTGTATATAGGCTTATCCTGAAAACTTTCTTTTACCTTATAAGTTTCTATAAACCCCATTATTTCTGCATTTAAACCATTTTTCAAAATTTTATTTGCTATATTCCCAGTTCCCCAAATAAGAATCTTATTCATTTTTTCCTCAATCCATATTTTCTTTTATATTTTCTATCAAGTAATTTATAATTTTTCCAGCCATAAACTCCCTCCGGATGGATTAAGCATAGTTAAACATTCATTTACCTTATTTGCATGTTTTTTCACTAAATAATCAAAGAAAAATAAGATTTTATATTGTTTGTTATTCATAAGAAATGCTCTCATCATATACAGTTCATTCCATATATATCCATCTTTTTTAAACCATTCATAAGGATATTCAAATGGATAAAATATATCATGAAAGTGAATATACACTCCACTTTTCAAATGTGGCAAAATCTCAAACAAAAGATAATTAACATCAGACCCTATTTTTGATATATGCGTTGAATCAATAAATAAAATGTCACCTTTTTCTAATTGCTCAAAATAAGATAAATCTACCTTTTCCAGTCCAATATTTTTTATCTTACATGGTTCTTCCCTTTTCAAAACTGTATACAAAACATTTGGATATGGCTCGATAAATGAAACATCCATTTGTTTATCCAAATAAAATTCATTTGTATCTAAAGTAACCGCAGATGACCAGCCCGATCCGACTTCGATTAATCTCCTTGGCTTTAATATTCTTAGCATAAGATGAAGACAAGTGGCATCTGGAACACCAAAAGACATGGAGTCTGTTTTATATCTATATTTATTGCTTAAAGAATTATTATGGTCTGTCCATTTGGGTACAGTTGGCAGTAATTCTTTCATTTTTTCTAGAAATCCATATTGTATATCTATGTTAAAATCAATATTCTTTATTTCGTCTTTAGCACATAATTCATCATATCTTTTATCAACATCTTGCATATCAGGATATAAACTATAGTAATGTCCTAATGGCATAAATTGATTAAATCCATTAGCTTTTGGATAATACATTAAAATTTCAAGTATAATATCTGGGATAACATAATGG
>ERZ808037.322-NODE-322-length-49558-cov-15.312079_pt1 | contig 49558 bp, 47 predicted proteins | sample MGYA00380190_ERZ808037 | MGnify/ENA primary metagenome ERZ808037 (study PRJEB31490, sample SAMN06133399) | mouse gut metagenome | isolation source: J9 | host: mice | place: China: Chengdu | collected 2015-05 ...
CGGGAGGGCACCAGGTAGTCCCGGGCCCCCTCCGGGGAGGAGGCGGTGAGGATGGGGGTGGTGATCTCCAGGAAGCCTTCGCCCAGCATGGCGGCCCGGAGGGCGGCCACCACCTGACAGCGCAGGATGATGTTGTTTTTCACCTCGGGGTTGCGCAGGTCCAGATAGCGGTACTTCAGCCGCTGGGTCTCGTCCGCCTCCCGGGAGCGGTTGATGGGGAAGGGCAGCTCATTGTGCTGGCAGCGGCCCAGCACCTGGATTTTGGAGGGCACTACCTCAATGTCGCCGGTGGGCATATTGGGGTTTTTGCTGTCCCGCTCCCGGACCACGCCCTCCACCGAGATGGTGGACTCCTTGTTGATCTCCTTTACTGCGGCCAGCATTTCCTCGGTCTCCAGCACGATTTGGGTGGTGCCGTAGAAGTCCCGGAGGACCATGAAGGCCAGGCTGGCGGACACCACCCGGACGTTCTCCATCCAGCCGGCCAGCGTCACCTGCTGCCCCACATGCTCCAGGCGCAGGTCATTGCAGGTATGGGTGCGCGATTGAACCATTGCAATCATCTCCAATTTAATTTAGAAGCTGTACCAATAGCCTCAGCATACCTTTTCGCGGCCAAAATCGCCGATGAGCCGCGTTAAAAAACCTTGAAATACACAAAGTATTCCCGCGATTTTTTGCCTTGCCATCGGCAATTTTGTCTCGCGAATCGGAACACTTCGGCTTTTGGTACAGCTTCTTATTTCAGCTCTCGGATGGGGGCGGCGTTCCGCCCCTCCTCCAGGGCGTCCAGCACGGCCTTTGCCGCCGCGTCCGGGTCCAGCAGCCGCTGCTCTCCGGTGGCCATGTTCTTCAGGGACACCTTGCCCTGGGCGATCTCATCCTCCCCCAGCAGCGCGGTGAAGGGGACCCCCAGCTTGTCGGCGTAGCTCATCTTCTGCTTGAATTTTTTGGGTTCGGTGTACAGCTGGGCCCGGACCCCAGCCCCCCGCAGCCGGGTGGCGAAGGCGATGGCGGGGGAGAGGTCCTGGGTCATGGGCAGGACCAGCACATCAGCGGGGGCGGTGATGAGGGCGTCATTGAGATAGCCCTGTTCCTCCAGCACGTAGAACAGCCGGGTGAGCCCGATGGAGATTCCAACTCCGGGGAGTTGTTTATCGGTGTAATATTCCGCCAAGTTGTCATACCGTCCCCCGGAGCAGATGGAGCCGATCTCCGGGTGGTCGGTCATGAAGGTTTCGTACACGGTGCCGGTGTAGTAGTCCAGCCCCCGGGCGATGGTCAGGTCCACCGCAAACTTCTCCTCGGGCACCCCGAAGTCCCCCAGGTATTTCACCACGGTGGCCAGCTCGTCCAGCCCCTGGTCGAAGAGCTGGTGCCGCCCCCGGTATTCCTCCAGGGAATCAAGGACCTCCTGATTACCGCCCGTAATGGAGATAAACTTCAAAATCTCATCGGCCTGGTCCCCGGTGAGGCCGATCTCCTCCCCGGTGAGCAGCTCCCGCACCTTGTCGGGGCCGATCTTGGGCAGCTTGTCCACGGTGCGCATCACGTCCCCGGATTTTTCGGTGAGGCCCAGCATGGCGTAAAACCCGCCCAGCACCTTTCGGTTGTTCACCCGGATCTGGAATTTTCTCAGCCCCAGAGCGGTGAAGGTCTGGCAGATGATGGCGGGGATCTCCGCCTCGTTGACGATGTCCAAACTGCCGTCACCGATGACGTCGATGTCCGCCTGATAGAACTCCCGGAACCGCCCCCGCTGGGCCCGCTCCCCCCGGTAGACCTTGCCGATCTGGAACCGGCGGAAGGGGAAGGACAGCTGGCCGTAGTGGAGGGCCACATATTTGGCCAGGGGCACGGTGAGGTCGAACCGCAGGGACAGGTCGGAGTCCCCCTTGGTGAAGCGGTAGATCTGCTTTTCCGTCTCGCCGCCGGCCTTGGCCAGCAGCACCTCGCTGGCCTCGATGACGGGGGTGTCCAGGGGGGTGAAGCCGTAGCGGCTGTAGGACTGCCGGAGCAGTTCAGTCATCCGCTCAAACTGGACCTGCCGCTGGGGGAGCAGCTCCATGAACCCGGACAGGGTGCGGGGCTTTTGCTTTGCCATAATGATTTCTCCTTGTATTTTTTCATTTAGATATAACGGTTTGTTTCTGACTGGAGGGGTTCCGCAGGGGGGGACGGCCACCGGCGGTCCGGCGTGCACCCCTCTGCCGGAGGCCGTCTGCCCGCAAAAAAATGCTCTCCCCCCATAGGCTATGGGACGAGAGCACTGCTTGCGCAACACTTCGTGGTGCCACCCACATTCAGCGGACGCGGTCCGCCCTTTGGCCTTCTGGTGCGGGAAGGGGACCGGCCCGTCTCCGGGCCCGCTCAGCCGGCGTCTTTCCCGTCCTCCTGCCGTAAGCGCTTCCAGCCTAGGCGCTTTTCTCTGTCCGGCGGCGGGGGCGGTACTCATCCGGCCTCAACGCGGCGTATTCAATTGCGGGTTTGATTACACCTTCAGGGGGGTGGTGGGCTTGACGATCATACGCCAATCCAGGTCGCCCCGGGCCAGGCCGTGAATGAGCATTTCGGCGGTGGCGGCGTTGGTGGCGACGGGCACATTGTGCTGGTCGCACAGGTTGATGATATAGCTCAGGTCCTTGTCCAGGTCGTCGCAGGTGGGGTCGTTGAAGAAGAGAACCATGTCGATCTCGTCGTAGGCGATCCGGGCGCCGATCTGCTGGCTTCCGCCCTGGGCATGGGCCAGGAACAGCTGGACAGGCAGGCCGGTGGCCTCCGAGACCTGACGCCCGGTATTGCTAGTGGCGCACACAGTATGCTTGGAGAGAATGCCGCAGTAGGCGATGCAGAATTGGACCATGAGTTCTTTTTTGTTGTCGTGGCTCATCAGGGCAATGTTCATGCAGATCGTCCTTTCTATGGAATGGTGGCGCGTCTCAGCGGATGCGCAGCAGGGGGACCCGCTGCCCCAGAAGGCGCTTGGCGATGTTCAGGTAGGCGGGGGCGGCCCCCTTGTAGGTGGTGAGCACCAGGGGGACTCCGGCGGCGGCGGCGGCGGTGACGGCGGGGTCCTCGGGGACCACGCCCAGCAGGGGCAGGCCGGCGGCGTCCATGGCGTTGTCGATGGAGGTGCGCAGCTTGGTGATGAGCTTGGGGTCCACCCGGTTCATCACCAGGTGGAGGGGGGAGAGGCTGTGGAGCTCCATGACGGTGCGCTGAGCGTCCCGCAGGGCGGCGGGGTCCACGGAGGACACCACCACGGCCCGGTCGGCGGCGTCCCGGGCCAGCTGAAAGCCCTCCCCCAGGCCTGCGGGGGAGTCCATGAGGATAAAATCGAAGTAGTCCCTGGCCTCGTTCGCCAGGGTGCGGAACCGGTCCCGGTCCAGCCCCTCGGGGGAGAGGGGGGCGGTGAGCAGGAACAGCCCCCGGATCTCCGGCTGCTCCACGCAGGCCCCCAGCAGGGAGCAGCGGTACTCCATCACGTCGGAGAAATCCATGACGGCCCGGTCGGACAGTCCCAGAGCCAGGTCCAGGTTGCGCAGGCCGATGTCCAGGTCTACGCACAGCACCCTGTGGCCCAGGGCCGCCAGGCAGGAGGCCACGCCTGCGGTGAACGAGGTCTTTCCAGTACCGCCCTTTCCGGATGTAACCATAACGGCAGTGCCCATGGGAAGCCTCCCTTCTAATCCTTTCAAAATCATATCATGGATTCCAAAGGATAGCAACAATATTTCTCAAATTACTAAAAAAATTTTCATTTTCTGGTGAAAATTTTCTCTACAAAGGAGATTTCTGGATTTTCGACCATCTTCTGGGGAATTGGGGCGGCGTAGAGGAAATTTTTTCCACAATCACCACCCGGTGAACCACCTGTGTATTGGGGATGGTGTAGTCAAAGCAGCGCTCCAGCCGCCCCCCCAGGGTCTGGATGGCGGGGAGGGCCCCCTCCACCTCCTGGAGGGAGGACACCCCCTTCATAGCCAGCAGCCGCCCCCCCACCTGGAGGAAGGGCAGGCACAGCTCACACAGCAGCCGCAGGTCGGCCACCGCCCGGGCGGTGGCGAAGGCGAACCGCTCCCGGAGCTCCGGGTCCCGGCCGGCCTCCTCCGCCCGGCCGTGGAGGCGGCGGACGCCCCGGATGTCCAGCGCGCCGCAGACCTCCCCCAGCCAGTCCAGCCGTTTGTTCAGGCTGTCCAGCAGGGTGAGCTCCAGGGAGGGGACCAGGATTTTCAGCACCATCCCGGGGAAGCCCGCCCCGGTGCCCACGTCGATGAGGGTTTGGCCGGAGAGCTGGGCGCAGCTCAGCAGGGCGGCGCAGTCCAGCATGTGGAGGTTGGCGGCGTCCACGGGGTCGGTGATGGCGGTGAGGTTCATCTCCCGGTTTTTGTCCAGCAGGGCCTGACAGTACCGGGTCAGGGTCTGGACGGCGCCGGGGTCGGCCAGGCCGAAGGCCTCCAGCCCCTGCCGGAGGGTGTGGGAGACGGCTTGGATGTCATGGCACTCCACGGCTCATCCTCCCAGGGCGGCGGCCAGAGGGGGCGCGCCGAAGAGGAGGCCCAGCGCGGCGCCGGCGACGCAGCTCGCCAGGGCGATGACGCCCCCGGGGACCCCGCCGGGCAGGGGGATGCCCTTTTTCAGCCGCCTGCCGGTGATCACCGCCAGGGTGGCGCACACCGGCACCAGGAACAGGGGAAAGGTGCCGGGCAGCTCCCGTCCTCCGGAGTACAGGGTGAAGTTGAGGACGAACAGCAGCATCAGGACGTATACAATCCCCATCCAGGCGGCGGCCCGCTTCTCGAAGGAGGCGGGGGTCCAGGGCTGGGGGGTCTGCTCCTCCTCCCGGCGCAGGTCTTTTTCTTCCATGGATGTTATCTCCTTCACTGGGGCCTGTCTCACAGGTCGGGGTCAAAGTCCTCCTCGGTGGCCTCCTCTTCGGCGGCGATGGCGGCCTCGTGCTCGGCGGCGGCAGCCTCATGCTCGGCGACGGCAGCCTCATGCTCGGCGACGGCGGCCTCGTGTTGGGCGACGGCGGCCTCATGCTTAAGAACGGCAGCCTCGTGCTCGGCGACAGCGGCCTCGTGCTGGATGATAGCGGCCTCCGGCTCGTCGTCGGCGAAGAGCACCGCTTCCTGGGGGTCGTCGGTGAACAGCTCCTTCTCCTCTCGGATGGTCTGGAAGGGGGACTTGAAGCCCAGGTTGACGTCGATTTGGTCGTGGGTCTGGTCCTCGCCGGGGCCCCGGGTGACTTGCCACAGCAGGGCCTCCACGGTCTGCTGGCCGGTCTCATCGTCCCTGCGGACCCGGTAGGGGACCAGGGCGGCGGCCAGCGCGGTGAGGCCCAGGACTTTCCAGAATTTTTTCATGGTAATTTCTCCTTAATAGTAAGATTTTGAACCGGTGTGGAAAACACCCTTCAGACCCGCCCAGGGCGCGGGTCACTTTTTCGGGGTCAGCGCCTGGGCGCCGCCCATATAGGGCTGAAGCACTGCGGGGATGGCCACCGACCCGTCGGCCCGCAGGTTGTTCTCCAGCAGGGCGATGAGCATACGGGGGGGCGCGGCCACGGTGTTGTTCAGGGTGTGGGGCAGGTAGGTGCCGCTCTCCCCCTTCACCCGCATCTTCAGGCGGCGGGCCTGGGCGTCCCCCAGGTTGGAGCAGGAGCACACCTCGAAGTACTTCTTCTGCCGGGGGGACCAGGCCTCGATGTCGCAGGACTTCACCTTCAGGTCGGCCAGGTCGCCGGAGCAGCACTCCAGCTGCCGCACGGGGATGTCCATGGAGCGGAACAGTTCCACGGAGTACCGCCACATCTTCTCGTACCAGTCCATGGAGTCCTCGGGGCGGCACACCACGATCATCTCCTGCTTCTCAAACTGGTGGATGCGGTAGACCCCCCGCTCCTCGATGCCGTGGGAGCCCTTCTCCTTGCGGAAGCAGGGGGAGTAGGAGGTCAGGGTCTGGGGCAGGGAGTCCTCGGGGATGATCTGGTCGATGAACTTGCCGATCATGGAGTGCTCGGAGGTCCCGATCAAATATAGGTCCTCCCCCTCGATTTTATACATCATGGCGTCCATGTCGGTCTGGGACATGACCCCCTCCACCACGTTGCCGTGGATCATGAAGGGGGGGACGCAGAAGGTGAAGCCCTTGTTGATCATGAAGTCCCGGGCGTAGGCCAGCACCGCCTCGTGGAGGCGGGCGATGTCCCCCATCAGGTAGTAGAACCCGGCGCCGGACACCCGGCCCGCCGCGTCCAGGTCCACCCCGTTGAACCGGTCCATGATGTCGGTGTGGTAGGGGATGTCGAAGTCCGGCACCGCGGGCTCGCCGAACCGCTCCACCTCCACGTTTTCGGAGTCGTCCTTTCCGATGGGCACGGAGGGGTCGATGATGTTGGGGATCTGGAGCATGATGTGCCGGATCTCCGCCGCCAGCTCATCCTCCAGCCTTTCCAGCTCCGCCAGCCGGTCGGCGTTGGCCTTCACCTGGGCCTTGGCCCCCTCCGCCTCCGCCAATTTTGACGGGTCCTTTTTTGCCTGCCCCATCAGCATACCCACCTGCTTGGACAGCTGGTTGCGCTGGGAGCGCAGGTTGTTGGCCTCGGTCATGGCATCCCGGTTCCGGCGGTCCAGCTCGATGACCTGATCCACCAGGGGGAGCTTCTCCTCCTGGAACTTCTTTTTGATGTTCTCCTTGACAATCTCCGGGTTGTCCCGGATAAATTTGATATCCAGCATTGTTATCACCTTTTCTGTTAATATCACAAATGGGGCTCCCTTGAAAACGGTCTCCAGCTTTCGTGGGGAGAGGAGGGGCAGCGAAGGATACGGAGCCTGCCCCGAGGTGTTTCACGTGAAACAATCTGCCATCAGCCCTGCTGTTCCGGCTCCGCCGACTCCGGAGCGCCGAACAGCCGCAGCCATTCTGTAGAATCGTCATCTGCCAGGTAGCCCCGCTCCACAAGGGTATCGTGGATCTCCCGCATCCGCGCCAAGGCGCTGTCCGAATCCGGCAGATTGAGGCTGCCGGCGTTGGCCAGCGTCTGAAGAAAGTGGGCGCAGGCCTTGTAGTCCCGGGACAGGAAGTGTTCCTCCAGCTCCCAGAAGTTCAGCCAGCCCTGCACCTTCTTATACTGGTCGGAGAAATCGTCGGTCAGCTCGGCGTGCCGCTCTCGAAGTTCGTCCATCTGCTTTTCCAGGTCATCCCGCTCCTCCTGGAGCCCGCCGAGCTGAACGCTGAGGGCCTCATTTCGCTCCACCAGGTCCAGGTTCTCCCGCTCCAGCCGCTGGATGGTCTCCAGCAGCTCGTCCTTGGAGGCGGTGGTGGTGCGCAGGTCGGCCTGAATGGTGGCGTTGTTGCGCCGCTGGACGAAGTAGGCCAGCAGCAGCATCAGGAAGGCCGCGCCGAAGAGGATGGCCAGATAGATATAGATGGAAGAGCTCCGGCCGCTCTTTTTGTCCGGGGCGGGCTGGGGCCTGTGCTGGGTCTCCTCGCTCATGCCTCTACCTCCTGGGTGTCCGGCTTTTTCAGCGGGAGGATGTGCTCCAGCTGGTCCAGCAGGTCGTTGAGGTCGTCCACGTTGTAGAACTCCAGCTCCAGCCGGCCCTTTTTGGCCCCGTTCTTGATGGTGACCTTGCGGCCCAGCCGGGTGGAGAACTCCTGCTCCACCGCATGAATGTAGATCTGGTGGGGGTCGGGGGTGTCCTTGGGGGGCAGCAGCTCCAGGGGGAGGACGGTGAAGTTTTTCGCCCGGGCCTCGGCCTGGCGGACGTTCCAGCCCTCGTCCACAATTTTCTGGGCAAAGGCCAGCTGGGCCTGCTCTCCCTCCACCATGAGCACCGCCCGGCCGTGTCCGGCGGAGAGGGTCCCCTCCGCCAGCAGCTCCCGCACGGCGGGGGGCAGGGCGGTGAGGCGCAGGGCGTTGGCGATGGCGGGGCGGGACTTGCCCATCCGGCGGGCCACCTCCTCCTGGGTGAGGCCGTAGTCGGTGAGCAGGGCCAGATAGCCCATGGCCTCCTCCACCGGGTTCAGGTCCTCCCGCTGGAGATTTTCGATGAGGCCCAGCTCCATCACCTTGCGGTCGTCCGCCTCGATGATGACGGCGGGGACCTCCCGCAGGCCGGCCAGCTTGGCGGCCCGCCAGCGGCGCTCCCCGGCGATGATCTGGTAATAGCCGGTGGACAGCCGGCGGACGGTGAGGGGCTGAATGATGCCGTGCTCCTCAATGGAGGCGGCCAGGTCGGCCAGCGCCTCCTCGTCGAACCGCTTTCTGGGCTGATTCAGGCCGGGCTCCACCTGGGAGATGGGCAGCAGGATGGAGCCCGCCTCCTGGGTCTGGAGGGAGGTGTCCCCCATCAGGGCGTCCAGCCCCCGGCCCAGGCCTTTGGTTTTTGGCATTGGGCGTCATTCCTTTCTCTCATGATTGAATCGTGGCTCCCCGCGGGGGACCCGGCGGAGCGGCTGAGCTTGCGCCGCAGGCGGAAGCGATTGAGCGGAGCTTGCCCGGCGGGGTCCCCGGTGGGAACCCAGCGGAGCGGTTCCACTGGGGAAAAGGAGGCGCGGCGGAGCGGCTGAGCTTTCGCCGCAGGCGGAAGCGATTGAGCGGAGCTTGCGCCGACGTGTTTCACGTGAAACACTTCCCGCCCGGGGGTCCTCTCAGGCCCCGCTGGGGACGGGCAGGGGATTTTTTCGCAGAAACTCCTTGGCCAGCTGCTCGTAGGCCTCCGCCCCCCGGGACAGGGGATCGTAGACCGACACGGGCACCCCATGGCTGGGGGCCTCGGACAGGCGCACGTTCCGGGGAATGACGGAGGCGTACACCTTGCCGGGGAAGTGGCGCTTGACCTCCTCCGCCACCTGGAGGGAGAGGTTGGTCCGCCCGTCGTACATGGTGAGCACCACGCCCTCCATCTCCAGGGCGGGGTTGAGCCGCTGCTTGGCCAGCCGCACGGTGTACAGCAGGTCGCTGAGCCCCTCCAGGGCGTAGTACTCGCACTGGACGGGGACCAGGAGGGTGTCGGCGGCGCACAGGGCGTCCAGGGTGAGCAGCTCCAGGGAGGGGGGGCAGTCGATGAAGATAAAATCGTACTTGTCCTTGACGGTGTCCAGGGCGTCCCGCAGGCGGTACTCCCGGCGCTCCAGAGCGATGAGCTCCACCGTGGCGCCGGACAGGGCCTTGTTGGCGGGGATCACGTCCCCCCACTTGGTGGACACCACGGCCCGCTCAGCGGGGGCGCCCCCCAGAACCACCTCGTAGGCGCTGGGGGAGCGGGTCTTGTCCAGGCCGAAGCCGGAGGTGGCGTTGCCCTGGGGGTCAAAATCGCACACCAGCACCCTGGCCCCCTGGGCGGTGAGGGCGGCGGCCAGGTTGACGCAGGAGGTGGTTTTGCCCACGCCTCCCTTTTGATTGACAATGGCGATGCTCTTCCCCATAGGAATGGCTCCCCCTTTTCGTGTTGGCCCTTTTCCGGCGGTGTAAAATCCATTATATCCTGTCTGGGGGGCAATTTCAACTGTTTTGACAAATAAAAACCAGGCCCGGGGGCCTGGCCGTTTGTGCAGAATGTTTCACGTGGAACACAAGGGCGGGGGCCACCCAGTGTTTCACGTGAAACACTGGGCAGAGCGCCTGCGGGCTCCGCGCCTGGGGGAGGGACCCTCCGGGCCCTGGGCTTGTCCCGGCGGCGGGGCCGTCATTGTCTTGGGCGGGGCCAAAATGTTTCACGTGAAACATTTTCTACTTGGGGATGTGGATGGTGAGGGTGATCTCGCTGTCCGTCTCCTCCCGGCCGCAGCGGGCGTTTACCCCGGCGGACTGCATCACCGCCAGGCTTCGCTTCACCGTGTTGAGGAACAGCCGCACGTCCCGGATGCGGTACACCGGCGCGGCCTGCCGGGGGCCCTCCGCCGGGCGGCAGAGGCGGTCGATGTAGGCCTCGGTCTGGGCCACGTTAAGGCCCTGGCGGAGGATGTGCTCCAGGGCGCCGCGCTGGGCGGCGGGCTCCTCCAGCCGGAGCAGGGCGCGGGCGTGGCGCTCGGTGAGGCGGTGGGCCCGCAGGGAGTCGATGATGTCGGGGGGCAGCTTCAGCAGCCGCAGCTTGTTGGCCACCGCCGACTGGCTCTTGCCCACCCGCCGGGCGGCCTCCTCCTGGGAGAGGTGGTGGCGCTGGATGAGCTGGCACAGGGCGGCGGCCTCCTCCCACACGTCCAGGTCCTTCCGCTGGAGATTCTCCACCAGGGCCAGCAGGGCGGAGGCCTCCTCGTCCGCCTCCACCGGGAGGCAGGGGACCCGGGACAGCCCCGCCAGCCGGGCGGCCCGCAGGCGGCGCTCCCCGGCGATGAGCTCCCAGCCCTCCGGGGTCCGGCGGACGGAGAGGGGCTGGAGCACCCCAACCTGGGAGATGGACAGGGCCAGCTCTGCCAGCTCCTCCTGGGCGAACTCCCGGCGGGGCTGGTGGGGGTTGGGGCGGATGTCGCCAGTGGGCAGCTCCAGCACCTGCCGGCGGCTTGTCCTCTGAAAGAGCGCCATGAAAAACGCCTCCCTGCTTTTGTAGTGGTCTCATGATACCACCGGCAGGGGGGCGAATTCCATCGAAGGAAAGAAAGCACGAGGGTAGCCGCGCAGGGGAGCCTGGGGGAATGGGCAGGCCGGACCGCCGAGGGCGCGGCCCCTACAAGACCGCCGGACACAAAGCACTCCGGCGCAAAAACCAAATCCCCAGGCGCGGGAGCGTGTCCTGCGCCTGGGGAATCATGAGAGAAGGGGAAGCGGCTGAGCGTCACCTATGGAGAAAGCCATTCGAAGGCCCAACGCGCCGGAAGGGTTACCACCCGGCCCCGTAAATTGATCCCCCGTAAAACCGGGATTCTTAAGGGGGGAAATCCTGTGACCGCGGCCCGCCCTCGGGGCCGCAGGGAACCGGATTTTTCCCCTTAAGCGTGTCTTTGCCTCCTTTCTGCACGGGCAGAAAGGAGGCCGCCGGAGGCCGATTCCCCGGAAGGGGGGCACGGCAAGCCGGAGGCAGAGGACTCGGGGCAATGCCCCTACACCCGCATGAAGCCCTTCCCGAAAATCTCGCTGGAGTTGGTCACCAGAATGAAGGCGTGGGGGTCGGCGGACTTCAGGTACAGCCGCAGGGCCACCGCCTGGGAGCGGGACAGGGCGGTGAGCACCACCCACTTCTCGTCCTGGGAGTAGGCCCCCCGGGCCTGCCAGTAGGTGGCGGAGCGGTTGAGGGTGTGGGTGATGAAATCGCACACCTCCTTGGGGCAGGCGGTGACCGCCAGGAAGCTCTTGCGCCGGTTCAGCGACTCGATCACCGTATCCACCACCACCGACTTGAGCACCAGGCCCAGCACGGAGTACAGCCCGGCCTCAATGCCCACAAAGTACAGGGTGGAGGCGGCGATGAACACATCCACGCACAGCAGGGCGTTGCCGATATCCATGCTGGAGAACCGCTTGAGGATCATGGCCAGGATGTCGGTGCCGCCGGTGGAGCTCTGCATATTGAACAGGATGGCCGCCCCCAGGGAGGGGAGGATGACGGCAAAGAACAGCTCCAGGGTCTTCTGGTCTGTCAGGGGGCCGGACAGGGGGCACAGCCACTCCAGGCCGGACAGCATGGCGGAGAACATCACGGAGCAGTAAATGGTGTTCACGCCGAAATTTTTGTCCAAAAAGAGAAAGCCCACCACCAAAAAGGCCATGTTGATGAGGGAGGCAAAGGTGGAGGGGCTCACCGTGGGGAACACCGCGTTGAGGATGACGGCCAGGCCGGTGACGCCGCCGGTGCTGAACTGGTTGGGGAACTTGAAGAAGTACACCCCGGCGGCCACCAGGAAGGTGCCCAGGGTGAGCAGAGGAATCTCCCGCAAGGTCTGCTTGACGCGCTGCATGGCAAAGGCCCCTTTTCGTAAAGTCCAGTGTTTCACGTGAAACATTTTGGACGGCAGATTGGGCCGCGTGGCGGCCGCCCCCCATTGTACCAAAAAAGGGGACGGCACACAAGGGCTTTTCCAATTCTTTTCCCGCCCCAGGGGAGGGTGAAAGGGGGGAGGAGCGCGGGAAAGAAAAAGCGAACCGGGGCTTGCGCCCCGGTTCTGAAAGGATGGAGGATAGAATGAAAAAGAAAGGTATCTCTTGCAAGTATTAAGATACAGCAGAGACGTTACGAAAGTTTACGTTAAACTGTTACAGTTGTGTTAAATCTTCCGCAGATTTTGAAAAAATTCCTCCAGCAGCCCCCGGCACTCCGGTTCCAGCAGCCCGCCGTACACCCGGGGGTGGTGGTTGAACCGCTCCTCGAACAGGTTGAGCACCGACCCGCAGCAGCCGGACTTGTCCTCCCTGGCCCCATAGCGCACCGCGGCGATGCGGGCGTTGAGGATGGCCCCGGCGCACATGGGGCAGGGCTCCAGGGTGACGTACAGGGTGCAGCCCGTGAGCCGCCAGGACCCCAGGGCGGCGCAGGCCATGTTGATGGCCTCCATCTCCGCGTGGGCGGTGGCCCGGTTGTCCGCCTCCCGGCGGTTGCGGCCCCGGCCGATGACGGCCCCGCCAGGGGAGACGATGACGCACCCGACGGGAACGTCGTCGGGACAAGCTGCATATCCCTCGCTTCCGCCTGGGGCGAAAGCTCGCTCATTTCGCTGTCCCTCCTCTCCCCATCGAACCCGCTCCGCTGGGCTTCGATGGGGTCCCCCGGTCAGGCACTCCCGGGCCAGGGCGATGGCCTGTCTCATGTAGTCCTCGTGGGTCATAGGGAACCTCCTAATGTTTCACGTGAAACAATTATAATGGACTCCCCCAGGCAGGGGAGTCCATTATATCACTTATTCCAGCACATAGCCACCCCCAGATTCCGCCGCCGATGCGTCCATATAGGGAATGCCAAGCTGGTCCATGCCCGCCAGCAGCCAGGGGAGGTACATTCCGTCCTCCATCTGAACGGCGTATGAATCGCCGAGGCTGGCGCAATGGAACTCCCCGTTCTCGCAGGACACGCTGGTAAAGGCGTAGGCGGTGGTCATCCTGCGTCCGTTTTCGTCAAGGACTGCGGAGGACTGGGGGTGATCGCCGTAGTCAAAGGGGTTCGGGGCGACAATCCATTCCAGATATCCATAGGATTCCGGGGTGCCGCCGGCAATGATATAGTAGGTTTTCCCGCTGTCTGGGTCGCTGCCGTCAAAAATATAGGGTGTCTCCGCGCTGACCAGGTCGGTAAGGTCCACCCGAAGGCCCTCCTCCTGGTTGAAAAACAGGCGGCCGTCCTCCAGCTCCACCAGCGGGGGGCCGTAGTGCACCAGGCCGGTGGTCCTGCTGCCGTCGCTGTTCTCCTGGAAAAACAGCTCGCCGGAGAGCAGCTGGTGCTGGATAAAGGGGAGCCCCGCGCCCACCAACAGCACCATGACCGCCGCCAGCGCCGCCGCCCAAAGCAGCCTTTTCTTCCGGGGCGCCCGCCTGTTCGCTGGGGCCGCCTGAGCCAGCACCCGCGCCTTCACCGCCGCCGGGTCAGCGGTCTCCCCCTCCTGGGGGAAAAACTCGTTGTCCGTGTATTCATCCATCAGCCTGGAGATCTCCAGCTTTTTCATGTCCATAGCCCTCCTGTTCCAGAATGACTTTCAGCCGTTCCCGCCCACGGCGCAGCCAGCTCTTGGCGGTGGACAGGTTCAGCTCCATGGCCAGCGCCGCCTCCTGGACGGTCTGGCCGTAGTAGTAGTGGCGGACGAACAGCTCCCGCTGGGGGCGGTCCAGCTGAGCCAGCGCCCCGTTGATGATCCGGGCGGTCTCCTTTTTGTCCAACTCCCTGTCGGGACCGTCCGTCTCCAAGAGCAGCGCGTCCTCCTCCAGGGGCAGGCTCTCCCGCGCCGCCCGCAGAAGGTTGAAGGCCCGGTTCCGGGCCACCGCCCCCAGCCAGCCCTTTACCTGGCCGGGGCGCAGCTTGTCCCGGTTGTCCCAGGCGGCCAGGAACACGTCTGCTGTCAGCTCCTCCACGTCCGCCTGCCGCCCCCGCAGGATGCGGGCGGCCACCGAGGACACATAGGGCGTGTAGCGGTTCATCAGCTCCTCCAGGGCGGACAGCTCCCCCCGGCCCAGGGCCGCCACCAGCTGCTCCTCCGACAAGGACCTCACCTCCTAACGTCAAGCTCGAAAAACGTCTTTCACCTATCATAACACAGATGGGGCGGATTTGGTTGCGTGCCGGGGGCGTTTTTTTTGGGGCCGCTGGGGGCCGGGAGGAGAAGGCGGCCCAGACAGCGCTCCGCCTCTCAATTTATGGCCCCAAAAAGAGAGGACAGGGGCGGGGAAATGGTGTATACTATACCCAAGTTGCGCAACGAAAAGGAGCGAGGCATATGGAATGGATGGACCGTCTGAACCGGGCTGTGGAGTATCTGGAGGAGCGCTTGGAGGGACCCGACCTGCGCCAGGCGGCGAAAATCGCCTGCTGCTCCCCCTACCACTTTCAGCGGATGTTTGGGCTGCTGGCGGGGGTGCCGCTGTCGGAGTACCTCCGGCGGCGGAGGATGTCCCGGGCGGCGGCGGACCTGCAGAGCGGGGAGCGGATTGTAGACGTGGCGCTGAGGTACGGCTACAGCTCGCCAACCGCCTTCAACCGGGCCTTTCAGGCCGTCCACGGCCTGCCGCCCTCGGCGGCGAAAACGGCGGGGGCGGTGCTGAAAAGCTATCCGCCCCTGCGCTTCGCCATCATCGTACAAGGAGTGGAAGAAATGGAGTATCGGATCGAAAAGCGGGACGCCTTCCGCATTGTGGGGGTGTCCGCCCCCCTGGCCAAGGACATGGAGGAGAACTTCAAGAGCGTGCCCCAGCTGTGGGGCCGGGCGGCGGCGGAGGGCACCATCCCCCGGCTGGCGGCGCTGATGGACGGGGAGCCCCGGGGCCTGCTGGGGGTGTGCGACGGGCTGGACAGCGCCCGGTATTATATCGCCGCGGCCTCCTCCGCCCCGGCGGGGGAGGGGCTGGAGGAGTACACCGTCCCCGCCTTCACCTGGGCGGTGTTCCCAGGGACGGGGGAGGGCGCGCCCGCCGTCCAGGCGCTGGAACGGCGGGTGGTGACGGAGTGGCTGCCCGCCTCCGGCTATGAGTACGCCGAGGGGCCGGACGTGGAGGTCTATCTGAACCCGGAGTGCACCCAGTTTGAGGTGTGGATTCCCGTGGTCAAGGCAAAAGGATAAGAAAAAGCCCGCGCGGTTCACACCGCGCGGGCCCTTTTGCGTTTTGGTATGTAGTTACCGCTTGCTGCTCCTGCGCCAGATGCCCATTTTCTCGGCGCTGGCGATGAGCTCCTCCCGGAAGTCCGGATGGGCGATGCCAATGATGCCCTCCGCCCGCTCCCAGGTGGACAGCCCCTTCAGGTTCACCATGCCGTACTCGGTGACCAGGTACTGCACACAGGACCGGGGATCGGTGGCGATGGAGCCCTGGGTCAGGGTGGGGACAATGCGGCTCTTCACCGTGCCGTCCTTGCCGGTGACGGTGGAGGACAGGCAGATAAAGCTTTTGCCGCCGTTGCTGAGGTACGCGCCCATGACGAAGTCCAGCTGGCCGCCGGTGCCGGAGATCTGCCGCAGGCCGGCGGACTCGGCGTTCACCTGGCCGAAGAGGTCCAGGTCAATGGCGTTGTTGATGCTGATAAAGTTGTCCAGCTGGGCCAGCACCCGCACGTCGTTGGTGTAGTCCACGGGGGCCGCCATCACGTCGGGGTTGCGGTCCACATAGTCGTACAGCTTCTGGGTGCCCGCCGCGAAGGCGTACACCTGCCGGCCCTTGTCCAGGTTCTTGCGCTGGCCGGTGATCTTGCCCGCCAGGGCGATGTCCACAAAGCCGTCCACATACATCTCGGTGTGAACGCCCAGGTCAGTGAGGTCGGACTGGGCGATCATGGAGCCCACCGCGTTGGGCATGCCGCCAATCCCCAGCTGGAGGCAGGCCCCGTTGGGGATATGGGGGACGATGAGGTTGGCCACCGCCTTATCCACGTCCGAGGGCTCGCCGCCCCCGCCCAGCTGGGCGATGGCGGGGTTGTCGCCCTCCACCACGAAATCCACATCCTTGATGTTGATCTCGCTGCCGGTGAGGCCGTACACCCAGGGCATGTTCCGGTTGACCTCCACAATGATGGTCTTGGCCCGGTCCAGCAGGTCCGCCAGGTGGGAGGCCGCCAGGGCAAAGCTGAAGTTGCCGTGGGCGTCCATGGGGGTGACCTGAAGCATGGCCACATCCACCTGGATGTTCTCCCGGTAGAACCGGGGCAGCTCGGAATAGCGGATGGGGGAGAAGTAGCCCATGCCCTTGGAGATGATCTTGCGGTCCACCCCGGAGCAGTGCCACGCGTTCCAGGTGAAGTGGTCCCCCGCGTCGTCCGCCTTAGCGATCTCGGGCATCCACATGGTGACGCCCCCCCGGACCTTCACGTCAAACAGCTCGTCCTTGCGCCCGGCCAGGGCCCGGTCCAGGGCCACGGGGTGGTTGGTGCACCAGGTGTAGTCCACCCAGTCGCCGGACTTGACCGCCTTCACCGCCTCCTCGGCGGTGGTGAGCTTCTCTTTGTAAAGCGCCTGATAATCCATGTCAGACCCCAAAGATCAGCACTTCTCGAAGATGGTGGCGACACCCATGCCGCCGCCGATGCACAGCGTGGCCAGACCGCGCTTGGCGTCGTCCCGCTTCTGCATCTCGTGGAGCAGGGTGACGATGATGCGCGCGCCGGAAGCGCCCACGGGGTGGCCGATGGAGATGGCGCCGCCGTTGACGTTGACCTTGCTCATGTCGAAGTTCAGCTCCCGGGCCACGGCCACGGACTGGGCGGCAAAGGCCTCGTTGGCCTCCACCAGGTCGATGTCGCCGATGGCGACGCCGGCCTTCTTCATGGCCTCACGGGAGGCGGGCACCGGGCCCACGCCCATGATCTTGGGATCCACGCCGCCGTGGCCCCAGCTGACCAGCTTGGCCATGGGCTTCAGGCCGTACTTCTCCACCGCCTCGCCGGAGGCCAGCACGATGGCGGCCGCGCCGTCGTTGATGCCGGAGGCGTTGGCGGCGGTGACCCGCTGGACGTGCTTCTTGGTGTCGGCCTCGTGAACCTGGGTGAGCTCGAAGGTGTGGACGACCTCGTCCTCAACCCCCTCGGGACCCACGGGGAAGGCGCCGCGCAGCTTGGCGATGCCCTCGGCGGTGACGCCAGCCTTGGGGAACTCGTCCACCTTGAACTCCACCATTTCCTTCTTCTTCTTGATCATCACGGGGACGATCTCGTCCTCGAACCTGCCGGCCTTCTGGGCGGCCTCGGTCTTCTGCTGGGAGGAGGCGGCAAAGGCGTCCAGCTCCTCCCGGGTGATGCCCCAGATGTCGCAGATGTTCTCGGCGGTGGTGCCCATGTGGTAGTTGTTGTAGGCGTCCCACAGGCCGTCCTTAATCATGGTGTCCACCAGCTTCTTGTCACCCATGCGGGCGCCCCAGCGGGCATCCATGGAGGCGAAGGGGGCGGCGCTCATGTTCTCGGTGCCGCCGCACACCACGATCTCCGCGTCCCCGGAGCGGATGGCCCGGCCGGCCTCGATGACAGACTTCATGCCGGAGCCGCACACCATGCCCACGGTGTAGGCGGGGATGCTGTAGGGGATGCCGGCCTTGATGGCCACCTGACGGGCGGGGTTCTGGCCCTGGGCGGCGGTCAGGATGCAGCCGAACATGACCTCGTCCACGTTCTCGGGAGCCACATTGGCCCGCTTCAGGGCCTCCTTGACCACGATGGCGCCCAGGTCAGTGGCGGGGGTGTCCTTCAGGCTTCCGCCAAAGGAGCCCACGGCGGTGCGGCAGCAGCTGACCACATATAAATCTTTCATGGGAATCGACCTCCAAAATAAAGTATTTGTTGAATCCCTGTTTTGTTAAGATTCTGACTAACATTATAAACGGTGAGGAGAAAAATTGCAACAGGCAAACGGGCTTTTTCCGCCGGACAGCCTTCTAAATTTCATCGAGGGCAGGGCGCGTCCTCCCGTAGGCGCGGCAGGTGTCCCGCGCCCACGGGAGGGGTCGAAGAAAGGGGAGCGGCTGAGCGGCGCCAATGGAGAAGCCCATTGGAAGGCCCCGCGCGCCGGAAGGGCCGTCACCTGCCGCGGCGCACCGCCTTCTCCGTCTCGCACACCACCAGCGGGGTGAGGGACAGCCCCAGCACCACCAGCCACTCCACCCCGTTCAGGGCGCACACCTGAAACACCCCCATCAGGGGCGGGATGAGCAGCACCGACAGCTGGAGGACCATGCCCACCAGAAACGCCTTGTTCATGGCCGGATTGGTGGTCAGGCCGATGCGGGCGATGGACTGGGTCTCGCTGCGCACGTCGAAGGCGTGGAACAGCTGGCAGAAGGTGAGGGTGGCGAAGGCCATGGTGTTGGCGGTGGCATCCGCCGCGCTGGGGTCGCTGAGCACATACTCTCCCAGCCAGTAGGCCGCCAGGGTGAGCAGGCCCACCATCACCCCCTGCCAGGCCAGACGGATGGAAAAGGCGCGGTTGAACAGGGGCTCCGAGGCGGAGCGGGGCTTCTCCGACATCACCGAGGGCTCCACCGGCTCCATGCCCAGGGCCAGGGCGGGGAGGGAGTCGGTGACCAGGTTCAGCCACAGCAGCTGCACCGCCACCAGGGGAGGCTGGTGGAAGTTGAACAGGGTGGCCAGGAACAGGGTGACGATCTCCCCGATGTTGCAGCTCAGCAGGTAGTGGATGGCCTTTTTGATGTTGGAGTAGATGCCCCGGCCCTGCTCCACCGCCTTGACGATGGTGGCGAAGTTGTCGTCGGTGAGGATCATGTCCGCCGCCCCCTTGGCCACGTCGGTGCCGGTGATCCCCATGGCGCAGCCGATGTCCGCCACCTTCAGGGCCGGGGCGTCGTTCACCCCGTCCCCGGTCATGGCCACCACCATGCCCTTCTTCTGCCACGCCTTCACAATGCGCATTTTGTGCTCCGGGGACACCCGGGCGTAGACGGCGAATTTGTCCACGTCCTGCTCCAGCAGCTCCTGGGGCATGAAGTCCAGGTCCTCCCCGGTGATGGCCAGGTCGCCGCTGCGGAAGATGTCCAGCTCTTTGGCGATGGCCACGGCGGTGAGCTTGTGGTCCCCGGTGATCATCACCGGGCGGATGCCCGCGGCGTAGCACCGGGCCACCGCCTCCTTCACCTCCATGCGGGGCGGGTCGATCATGCCCACCAGGCCGGCGAAGGTGAGGCCGGTCTCCAGCTCCTGGCTGGCGGGGGAGGAGGGCAGCCGGTCCACGTCTTTATACCCGCAGGCCAGCACCCGCAGAGCCTGCTCCGCCATGGAGGCGTTGGCCGCCTCCACGTCCCGGGCCAGGGAGGCGGTGAGGGGGACCGCGCCCCCGGCCAGCATGTGGGTGCACCGGGACAGCAGCACGTCAGGGGCCCCCTTCACCATCACCCGGTATCTGCCCGGGTGCTCCGGCAGGGGGTGGACGGTGCTCATCAGCTTCCGGTCCGAGTCGAAGGGCAGCTCCGCCGCCCGGGGCATCTCCCGCTCCAGGAGGTTCTTGTCCAGCCCCTCCGCCAGCGCCGCGTCCACAAAGGCGGTCTCGGTGGGGTCGCCGGCGGTCCTGCCACCGGGGGAGAGCACCGTGTCATTGCACAGCGCGCCGATGGTCAGCACCTCCCGGCGGTGGCGGTCCCCGGAGGTCCACACCTGCGTGACGGTCATGCGGTTCTGGGTGAGGGTGCCCGTCTTGTCCGAGCAGATCACCCCGGCGCAGCCCAGGGTCTCCACCGCGGGGAGCTTTTTCACGATGGCGTTGTGCTTCACCATCCGCTGCACCCCCAGGGCCAGCACGATGGTGACGATGGCGGGCAGGCCCTCGGGGATGGCGGCCACCGCCAGGGACACCGCCGCCATGAGCATCTCCAGGATGGGCCGGTGGTAGAGCATCCCCACCCCGAACATCACCGCGCACACCGCCAGGCAGACAAAGGACAGGGTTTTGGAGATCTCCGCCAGCTTCCGCTGGAGGGGGGTGGAGGCGTCCTCCTCCCCCATAAGCATGCCGGCGATGCGGCCCACCTCGGTGTTCATCCCCGTGTCCGTCACCACGCACACCGCCCGGCCGTTGGTGATGACGGTGGACGAGATCACCATGTTGGTGCGGTCCCCCAGCACCGTCTCCGGGGGCAGGACCTCCCCGGCCTGTTTGTCCACCGGGACGGACTCGCCGGTCATGGCGGACTCGTCCGCCTTCAGGTTGGCGCACTCCAGAATCCGGGCGTCGGCGGGCACCAGGTCCCCCGCCTCCAGCACGATGATGTCCCCGGGCACCAGCTCCGCCGTCTCCAGCCGGACCTGCTCCCCGCCCCGAATCACCTTGGCCAGGGGAGCGGACATCTTTTGCAGGGCCTCCAGCGCCTTCTCCGCGCTGTTCTCCTGGGAGATGGAGATGCAGGCGTTGACCACCACGATCACCAGAATGATCACCGCCTCCACCCAGTCCTCCCCGCCGGAGGAGATCAGCGACAGGGCCGCCGCCGCCAGCAGCACCAGAATCATGGGGTCCCGCAGCTGGTCCAAAAACCGGGCCCACAGGGGCTTCTTCGGGGCGCCCGCCAGCTGGTTAGGGCCGTACTGCTCCAGCCGCTGCCGGGCCTGCCGGGGGGAGAGGCCGGAACGGGCGGTGTCCAGCCCGCTGAGGGTCTGGCCGGCGGTTTTGGCGTACCATTGGCTCATAGTCCAACACTCCTTTTCCTTCCTAATATACCGGGTTTTTGAGGTCGAATGGTAGGGAAGGGGACAAGCGGGAAACAAAAAAGACCTATCCACAGCGTGACGCTGTGGATAGGTCTTATCGTTTCAGATCAGGCCAGAGGTCAACCCTCTTGCTGTTGGCGCTGGTCACAGGCGGGCAGCCTGCCGATTACTCCCCTATCACATTGGGAAGATGATAGCAGAAATGGGGGCGATTGTCAAGAGGGAAGCGCGATGATAGCCGCGCAGGGGAGCTTGGAGCGGAGGGAGGACGGGGGCAGGCCCGCCAGTGCGGGCCGGAGACCAGTCCGAGCCGGAGCGAAAGCGACCCGGCGGCGCGGCCAATCAGAGCGTGACAGAGGGGAAGCGCGATGACAGCCGCGCAGGGGAGCTTGGAGCGGAGGGAGGACGGGGGCAGGGCTCAGCCCACCCCGCCGCTCTCCACCGGGGCGGTCTCGGCGGCCTCCTCCTGCTCCGCCAGGGCCTGCTGGTAGGCGCTCATCTTGGCGAAGAAGTCCGCCGTGTCCAGCGTTTCCAGGGTGGGGGCGCGGGTGATCTCGGCCTGCTCCTGCCACTGATGGACCAGGGCCTCCAGGGCGTCGGGGCGGTAGGACTCCAGATACTCAGCCGTCTCCCCCTCGGCGAAGGGGGTCAGGGGCAGGCCCAGCAGGATGTGATAGCCAAAGGTGGTCTCCACGATGCCGGACAGCTCCCCGGCCTTCAGCTGCTGGCCCGCCTCCTCAAACTCAGCCACCATCTGGCCGGGGGTGGCCAGGTAGCCGTCGGGCGCGGCCAGGGCGCCGTCCTCGGTGCGGCCGTCCTCGCTGTACTCGTTCATCAGCTGGTCAAAGAGGGCGGGCAGGTCCTCCGCGCTCTGGAGCTGGGCCAGCAGGTCTTCCGCCTGGGTCTTTTTCGCGGCGATCTGGTCCTCGGGCAGGGGCTGGCGGCTGTCGTCCACCGTCTTGAGCAGGATGTGCTTCACCCGGTACGCGCCCTTGGACACGATGTACTCCTCCAGCTCCGCCTCGCTGGGTTCGTGGGTGGTGGCGTCCAGCACGTTGTTGTAGTAGGCGGTGATGGAGAAGATGAAGTTGGCGCTGTCGTCGGTGAGCCCCCAGTAGGGCCGGACGGAGTCCAGGTCCGCCTCCTGAAGGGCGGTACGGATCTCCTCCTGCTGGGCGTCGGTGGGCAGGCAGCCCAGCTCCGCCGCCTTCTGCCGCATCAGCTGGTGGTAGGCGGCCATGGTGATGGTCTCATCCAGCAGGGTGGGGGCCACGTCCGCTATGGTCATGCCGAAATAGGACAGATACTGCTGCATGTTCATGCAGTTCATGGCCAGCATGTACAAAAACAGGTCGGCGGGGACGTCCACGCCGTTGACGGTGAGCAGCACGTCCTCCGCGGACAGGCCGGCGGAGAACTCCAGCACACCCTGGCTCAGGTCGGCCACGATGGCGGGGGAGGCGCTGGGATCGCCGGAGGGGTCCGCGCTGGCGGAGGGGTCGGCGGAAGCGGAAGGGTCCGCGTCCGGGGAGGCGGTGGGGTCCCCGCCGGCGGCGCCGCAGGCAAACAGGGACAGGGCCATGGCCCCGGACAACAGCAGGGCCAGCAGTCGTTTCGTATGTTTCATATCATTCTCCAATCAAAATTGAGAAGCGGCGCCAATAGGCGAAGCTGGGTGCTGAGCCGATTGGTACAGCTTCTGAGTGTTGGGGCTGTCCGCCATTATACTACGAACGGCGGAGAAATGCAAATGGGGTTTTGTCCCCTGCGGGAGGGTGCCTCCGGCGCGCGGAGATCGGGATGCGGGGGCTCCGATTGGGCGGCCGCCCGCTGGCGCGGCACAGAGAAGGGGCAGGGCTCACGGACCGCGCCTGGGGGCGGGGTGCTGCGCAGCGGCGGGTGAAACGCGGCGCGCACTTTCGCGGGGGTCAAACCCCGCTGGGCGGTCAGCCGCTCCCCAGGGCGGCGTACCGCTCCACCACCTGGGCGGCCATCCGCAGGGGGTCCTCCCCCTTCTTCAGCCGCAGGGTGAAGGCGGCCTTGTCCCCCGGGGAGAACAGCAGACGGCCCGGGTACTGCCCCGCCAGGGCGGCGATGGACTCCAGATCGAACCGCTCCAGGGTGAACACCAGCGCGCCCCCCTTCTGGGAGATGTCCGAGACGGCGCAGGCCGCCGCCTGCCCCCGGAGCAGGGCCACCGAGATCAGGGCGTTCACCTGCCGGGGCGGGTCGCCGAAGCGGTCGATGAGCTCGTCCGTCATGTCGTCCGCGTCCTCCTGGGTGCGCACCCGGGCGATGCGGCGGTACAGGTCCATCCGCTGGCCCGCGTCGGGCACGTACCGGTCCGGGATGGAGGCGGACACCGTCAGGTCCACCGTGCACTCGGGCAGGCGGTCGGGCTTTTCCCCCTTCTCCTCCAGCACCGCCTCCTCCAGCAGCTTCAGATACAAATCATAGCCCACGCTCATGAGGAAGCCGGACTGCTCCGGGCCCAGCAGGTTGCCCGCGCCCCGGATCTCCAGGTCCCGCATGGCGATCTTGAATCCGGACCCGAACTCGGCGTACTCCCGGATGGCCCCCAGCCGCTTGGCGGCGATGTCGGTGAGCACCTTGCCCTGCCGGTAGGTCATATAGGCGTAGGCCCGCCGGGGGGAGCGGCCCACCCGGCCCCGGATCTGGTGGAGCTGGGACAGGCCCATCTTGTCCGCGTCCTCGATGATGAGGGTGTTCACATTGGCGATGTCGATGCCCGTTTCGATAATGGTGGTGCACACCAGCACGTCCACCTCCCCGTCGGACACCCGGGTCATCACGTCGGACAGCTCCTCCTGGCTCATCTTGCCGTGGCCCACCGCCACCGACGCCCCCTCCCCCAGCAGGTCCTTGATGCGGGCGGCGGTGCGCTGGATGGTGTCCACCCGGTTGTGGAGGTAGTACACCTGCCCCCCCCGCTCCAGCTCCCGGCGCATGGCGTCCGCCAGCACCGACCAGTCGTGCTCCAGCACATAGGTCTGCACCGGCTGGCGGTTGGAGGGGGGCTCCTCGATGACGGACATGTCCCGGATGCCGGACAGGGCCATGTTCAGCGTCCGGGGGATGGGGGTGGCGGACAGGGTGAGCACGTCCACCTGTTTGGAGATCTCCTTCAGCCGCTCCTTGTGGGTGACGCCGAAGCGCTGCTCCTCGTCCACCACCAGCAGGCCCAGGTCCTTGAAATGCACATCTTTTTGTAAAAGGCGGTGGGTGCCGATGAGCAGGTCCACCGAGCCGTTTTCCACCCCGGCCAGCGCCTTTTTCATCTGGGCGGGGGTGCGGAAGCGGCTGACCACCTCGATCTCCACCGGGTACTTGGCAAACCGGGAGCGGGCGGTGAGGTAGTGCTGCCGGGCCAGCACGGTGGTGGGCACCAGAATGGCCGCCTGCTTGCCCTCCAGCACGCACTTCATCACCCCCCGCAGGGCCACCTCCGTCTTGCCGTAGCCCACGTCGCCGCACAGCAGGCGGTCCATGGGCCGGGGGGTCTCCATGTCCCGCTTGATCTCCCGGATGGAGCGCAGCTGGTCCTCCGTCTCGTCGTAGGGGAAGTCCTCCTCGAACTCCTTCTGCCAGGGAGAGTCGGCGGCGAAGGCGTAGCCCGGCTGGCGCTGGCGCTGGGCGTAGAGCTGGATCAGCCCCTTGGCCAGGTCCTTCACCGCCTTGCGGGTGCGGGTCTTGGCCTTCTCCCACTCCGTCCCCCCCAGCTTGGACAGCCTCTTGGTCTCCGGGTCGTCCCCGGCGCCAATGTATTTGGCGATGGCGTCCAGCTGGGTGGCGGGCAGGTAGAGCACGTCCGCCCCGGCGTAGGCCAGCTTGACATAGTCCTTGTCCACCCCGTCCACCTGCATCTTCACCATGCCCACAAACCGGCCGATGCCGTGGTGCTCGTGGACGATCAGGTCTCCGGGGGACAGGTCGGTGAAGGAGTCCACCTTCCGGCGGTCGGCGGCGTTTTTCAGGCGCTTGCCCCGGCGCTTGGGCTCGCTCCCTCCCTCGGTGAGCACCGCGTAGGGACAGCCGATGTAGTCAAAGCCCGCCGACAGCCCCCCCACCGCGATGGTGATCCCCCCGGGCTGGGGCAGGTCGTGGAGCTGGAAGTCCACCGCAGAGCGGATTTTCCGCTCCCGGAGCATGGATTGCAGGTTCAGCGCCCGCTGCTCGCTGCCCACCAGCACCACCGCGCCGGTGTTGGCGTTTTGCAGCTGGGTCAGGTCCGCCGCCGCCGTGTCCAGGCTGGCCCCGAAGGAGGACAGCTGGCGGCCCTGGGCGGTGAGCACCGCCTTGGGGGGCAGGGGGGCGGCGGAGGTGGTGAAGGAGTCCAGAAAACACAGGGCGTGGTGGTCCAGCACGGCCATCAAATCGTCCATCCCGGCGGCGAACACCGCGTGCCTGCCCTCCAGCCTGCCCGCCTCCAGCAGGGTTTTCACGTCCTCGTTCATCTGCCACAGCCAGTTTTTGCCCCGCTCCGCCACCCGGCTGGACTCGCACAGGCACACCACCGCGTCCGGGGGCAGGTGGTGGGCGGCGGTGGCCAGCCGGCCGTACCGGGCGGGGAGCTGCAGGTCCCCCAGCCGCTGCCACTGGCCGTTCCCGTCCCGGAGGGGGAGAAGCTCGCTCACCGGGAGGAACGCCGCCCTGTCCAGCCGCCCCGCCCGCCGCTGGGAGGACACGTCGAAGGGGCCCATGGAGTCCACGTCCCGGTCCCAGAACTCCACCCGGACGGGATCGTCCGCCCCCGGGGAGAACACGTCCAGAATGCCCCCCCGCAGGGCGAACTGGCCCACCCCCTCCACCTGCTGGCACCGGGTGTACCCCAGCGCCGCCAGCCGGTCGGCCAGCTCGTCCAGGTCATAGCTGCCCGCGGCGTCAATTTCCACCACGTGGGCGGCCAGCTCCTCGGGGGGGAGGGTGCGCTGCAAAAGCCCCTCCACCGTGGCGGCGATGAGGGGGGTGCGCCCCTCCGCCATGGCCTGGAAGGCGGCGATGCGCCGGTGCTCCCACTGGCGGGAGGCCACCGCCCCCTCGTGAAATAAAAATTCCCGGGCGCAGAGGAGGGTGGCGGGCACGCCGGCGAGGGCCGTCACGTCCGCCGCCAGCCGGGTGCACTCCCCCTCGTCGGCGCACACCAGCACCACCGGCGCCCCCAGGCGGTCCAGCAGGCCCGCCGCGAAGTGGGCCCGGTGGACCGGGGACAGCCCCGCCACCTCCACCGGGGAGCGGCCGGAGTCCAGATTGGCCGCCAGCCGGGCGAACTCGGGCACCGTATCCAAAATGTTCAGCAGCTGTTTCATAGTTACCTCAAATTTGAAAAAATTGGGAGTTGTGGGTGCGCGCTGACGGGGCCGCCACTTTCTGCATGGGCAGAAAGCAGGCCGCCGAAGGCCGTCCCCCCAGGGGGAGCAAGGGGGCTAGTTGAACCGGTTCATGGCCCGCTGGGCCCCCTCCCCCAGGAGGCACTCCACCCCGTCGGCGGCCCGGCGCACCGCCTCGTCCATCACCTTTTTGTCCTCGCCCTGGAGCTTCCCCAGCACCCAGTCCGCCATGTCGTAGTCCGGGTGGGGCTTGCCCCCCACCCCCACCTTGAGCCGGGGAAACTGGTCGGAGCCCAGGTGCTGGATGATGCTTTTCAGGCCGTTGTGCCCCCCGGCGGAGCCCCCCGCGCGGATGCGCAGCTTGCCCAAGGGCAGGTCCACGTCGTCGGAGATCACCAGCACATGGTCCGGCGCCAGCTTATAAAACCGGGCCGCCTCCCCCACCGCCTCACCGGACAGGTTCATATAGGTGACGGGCTTCATCACCAATACCCCCTGCCCGCCGATGACGGCGGTGTTGGTCAGCGCCTTGAACTTCAGCCGCTGGATGGGGAACCGGCCCCGCTCCCCCAGCTCGTCCGCCACCAGAAAGCCCACGTTGTGGCGGGTGTTCTCGTATTTGTCCCCCGGATTGCCCAGGCCGACCACCAGCCAGGACACCGGAGCCTTTTTTTGGAACAGCATTGGAATCACCTCCGAAAAAGGGAACAACCGCTCCGAGGCTGAGGCCCCGGAGCGGATTTTTCTCATATGTGGTGCTGGGCGCGGCCCTTACAGCCACAGCTTGGACACGGAGCGCTCCTCATAGATGCGCTCAATGGCCTCGGCAAAGAGATGGGCCACGGACAGGTACTTGATCTTGGGGCAGATCTCCCCGATGTTGTCCTTGGGCTGGATGGTGTCCAGGAAGACCACCTCGTCCAGCACAGACTCATTGATGCGGTCGATGGCGGGGCCGGACAGCACCCCGTGGCTGGCGCAGGCGGTGACCGACTTGGCCTGACCGATCTCCACCAGGGCCTTGGCCGCGTGGCACAGGGAGCCGCCGGTGTCCACCATGTCGTCCAGCAGGATCACGTTCTTGCCGGTGACGTCGCCGATGATGTTCATCACCTCGGAGGAGTTGGCCTTCTGGCGGCGCTTGTCCACGATGGCCATGGGCATATCCAGCTTCTGGGCGAAGGAGCGGGCCCGGGCCACGCTGCCCACGTCGGGGGAGACCACCATGGTCTGGTCGTGCACCGGGGCGAAGCGGCGGAAGAAATGGTCCACAAACACCGGGGAGCCCATCAGGTTGTCCACCGGGATGTCAAAAAAGCCCTGGATCTGGTTGGCGTGGAGGTCCATGGTGAGCACCCGGTCCGCCCCCGCCCGGGTGATGAGGTTGGCCACCAGCTTGGCGGAGATGGGGTCCCGGGGCTTGGTCTTGCGGTCCTGCCGGGCGTAGCCGAAATAGGGGATGACGGCGGTGATGCGGCCGGCGCTGGCCCGCTTCAAAGCGTCGATCATGATCAGCAGCTCCATCAGGTTGTCGTTCACCGGGGAGCTGGTGGACTGGACCACGAACACGTCGGAGCCGCGCACGGTTTCAAAAATGGAGACGAAGTTCTCGCCGTCGGAAAAGGCGCCGGTCTCGGCGTTTCCCAGCGGGATGCTCAGCTCCTTGCAGATGCCGCGGGCCAGGGCCTTGTTGGAGCTGCCGGAAAAAATCTTCAAATCCTTGCCGTGTGAGATCATAGTTCCCATCTTCCTCTCTAATCATATATAGTCATGTCATATATTTAGAACCCGCGTACATAGCTGAACATGCCGGACGGCCGCCTGTGGTTGTGAGTGCAGGTTCTTAAACTTCCTCCTGTGTGGGAGAGGAAGCGAGGCGTCATGAAAACATTATAACAGAAAACAGAATTTTTTGAAGAGATTTTTCACACTTTGGAAAGATTGTCATATTTCCACGAAAGGCAAGGGGAAAACTGGGGAAAAAGCGGTGAAATTGTCGAGAACTGCTCAGGTTTCAAACAAGCCCTAGGCGGCCCGGACGGGGAGCCAGCGCTGCACCCGCCGGGTCTGGTACAGGTGGATCACCTCCAGGGTGGCGCACACCTTGTCGGCGATGTTGACCACCAGGGCCTCCCGGCAGCGGGGCAGGTGGACCGCCAGGGGGAACATGTGGGAGACGATGGCGTTTTGCTCCCGCTCGGACAGGTCGGGGCACAGGGCCACGGCGTTGCGCAGGGCAAACTCCGGGTGGTCCAGGCACTGGTTGCCCGGGTGGGCGGAGGCGTCGGCGGGATCGTAGAGGTACAGGTCGTGGAGCAGCCCCGCCCGGGCGGCGGCCTGGTAGTCCCACCCCAGGCGGCGGGCCAGCCGGAAGGCTACGTAGGACACGAACAGGGAGTGCTGATAGCAGGTGATGGAAAAATGGTGGCGCCACCGCTTCATGGAGCTGACCTGACTGCTCTCCAGCAGGGAGCCCACGCACTCCAGGAAAGCGGCCGCGTTCAAATCGTGGTTGGACATAGGAAAAGACCCCTTTCTGCAATCAAGTAATATCAAGGAATTGTTTGGAAATGGATAAAACTGGTTTTCAAGCAGCGGCCCCGCCGCTGTCAGGCAAGGCCGGTGCGCTGACGAAAAAATGAGAGGGGACGACATTTTTTGACACTGTCATGCCCTGTGTAAGGTGGTTCACCGACATTATAGCAGGTGTAAGCTTGATTGTCAGCCACCTTTCGCAAAATTTAATCTGTAAAAACAGGTAAAATTTTTTTGCTTGACAGGGCGGTGCGCCCGTGTTATGATAACTGTACTAGTACAGATAGTACAATGAAGAAAGGAGGCGGGGCCATGCTCAGCCTGAACTACCGGGACAGCCGCCCCATCTACGAGCAGGTGCGGGACGGCCTGCGCCGGCTCATCATCACGGGGGCCCTCCAGGCGGGAGACAAGCTGCCCTCCGTCCGGGCCATGGCGGGCCAGCTGGCCATCAACCCCAACACCATCCAGCGGGCCTACGAGGCATTGGAGCAGGAGGGGTACGCCTACTCGGTGCCGGGGAAGGGGAGCTTCGCCGCCCTGCCCCAGGACGTCACCGACAAGCGCCGGGAGGAGCTGTTCAAGCAGCTGGACACCACCGTCCAGGAGCTGGTGTACCTGGGGATGAGCCGGGAGGAGATCGGCAGACGGTGCATCGCCGAGGGGAAGGAGGAATCGAAATGATTGAAGTGAAAAACGTGGTCAAGAGCTTCGACGGCTTCCACGCCCTGGACGGGCTGACCATGACGGTGCCCAAGGGCTCCATTTACGGACTGGTGGGGCCCAACGGGGCGGGTAAGTCCACCATTCTGCGCCACCTGACGGGGGCCTACCGCCAGGACTCCGGAGACATTCTATTGGAGGGCGCCCCCATTTATGAAAACCCCGGGCTGAAAAAGCGGATGGCGGGCATTCCCGACGAGCTGTACTACTTCACCTCCGCCTCCACAAGGGACATGATGAGGTTCTACCGGGGGATCTACCCCGCCTTCGACATGGACCGGTACACCAAGCTGAAGGAGGCCTTCCCCGCCGTGGACGAGAAGCGGCCCATCCGCCGCCTGTCCAAGGGGATGCAGAAGCAGGCGGCCTTCTGGCTGGCCCTGAGCTGCAAGCCGGACTATCTGCTGCTGGACGAGCCGGTGGACGGCCTGGACCCGGTGATGCGCCGGCAGGTGTGGTCCCTGCTCATGGGGGACGTGGCCGAGCGGGGGACCACGGTGCTGGTGTCCTCCCACAACCTGCGGGAGCTGGAGGACGTGTGCGACCACGTGGGCATACTCAGCCACGGCAGGGTGGCCCTGGAGCGGTCCCTGTCCGAGCTCCAGGGGGGCACCGTCAAGCTCCAGGCCGCCTTCAAGCAGGAGGCGCCGGCCCTGCCCCAGGGGCTCCAGGTGATGCACACCGACCACGTGGGCCGGGTGTACACCTATATCGTCCGGGGGAGCGCCCAGGAGGTCACGGCCCAGTTCGCCGCCCTGGACCCCCTGTTTTTGGAGGCCCTGCCCCTGACGCTGGAGGAGATCTTTATCTATGAAATGGGAGGTGAGGACTATGCGGTCCGGGACATCGTACTTTGATCGGACGGTCTTTCGAAAGACCCTCACCCGCTTCTGGCCCCTGTGGGCGGGATATTCCGCCATCTGGGTGATTTTGCTGCCCCTGAGCGGGCTGGCCACCCTCCAGCTGGAGCTCCGGGAGACGGGGTATATGGAGAGCTTTGCCTGCCGCACCGTGCCCCAGATGTGCAGCGCGGCCCTGGGAATGTCCATTGTCTTCGGGGTGCTGGCGGCCATGGCGGTGTTCAGCCACCTGTATAACCCCCGGTCGGCCAACTTCTTCGGCTCCCTGCCCGTCCGGCGGGAGGGGCTGTTCCTCACCCACTACCTGGCAGGGCTGGCCTTCCTGGTCCTGCCCAACCTGGTCATCGCCCTGCTCACCCTGCTGGTGGAGCTGGTGGGGGGCTATGTGAGCTTGCAGGGGCTGCTGTTCTGGCTGGTGGCGGCCTGCGGGGAGGGGTTCTTCTTCTATTCCCTGGCGGTGTTCTGCGCCATGTTCACCGGGCACATTTTGGCCCTGCCCGCCTTCTATGCCGTTGTGAACATCCTGGCCTATGGGCTGATGGCGCTGTTCTACACCACCCTGCAGTCCTTCTACTACGGCTTCTGCGGCCTGAGCGACTGGGTGAGCGAGGCGGTCAGGTGGCTCACCCCGGCGTGGAACCTGGGCGGCCAGGTCAGCAGCAGCTACGGCCATTCCATGGAGGGCGCGGAGCGGGCGCTGATCACCCGGGGAATGTGGGTGGTGGGCATCTATGCCCTGGCGGCGGTGGCGCTGGCGGCGGCCGCGTTCTTCCTCTACCGGGCCCGGCGGCTGGAGAGCGCCGGAGATGTGGTGTCCGTCCGAGCCATGCGCCCGGTATTCAAGTACGGCGTGGCCCTGTGCGTAGGGCTGGCCTTCGGCTACGGGACCGCCTTCTTCCTGGGCCGGGGGGAGGTCACGCTGATGGCCGCCATTCTGGTGTGGGGCGTGGCGGGGTACTTTGCCGCCCAGATGCTGCTGGACAAATCCTTCCGGGTGTTCAAAAAGTGGAAGGGGGCCGCGGCGGTGGCCGGGGTGTTCGCCGCCCTGTTCCTGGTGGTGGGCCTCGACCTCACCGGCTTTGAAACCCGGGTGCCCGGCCCTGGCGAGGTGCAGGCGGTACACCTCCAACGCCTCTCCGTGGAGACCCTGGGCGACGACGGGGACCAGGTGGCCGAGACCATCACCGACCCCGAGTTTATCCAGATGGTCACCGCCATCCACCAGGCGGCGGTGAACCAGGGGGAGGGCAACGTGTGGCCCCAGGGCTACGGCGTGGGCCGGAATGTGGACCTGCGTGTGGACTATGAGCTGAAAAACGGCTCCACCATGTCCCGGCAGTACTTCATGATCTGGCTGGACCCCCAGCAGGTGGACCAGGAGGGCACGGCTGCCTGGGCGGTGGAGCAGTTCTGCCAGGACCGGGAGCTCCAGTGGAACGTCTACGGCTTTGACACCCTGGAGCAGCGGCTGGCCACCCCCGGCTGGCGGCTGAGCGAGGTGCGGTACGAGAACTATGAGGACGGGAGCCACGCGCCCAACCACTATTACCACAATCAGGACGCCCAGGACCTGCTGGCGGCGGTGAAGGAGGACTTCTTTGCCGGGCGCATCGGCGTGCGCAGCGTCACCCACCCCTATGACGGCGGCGGCAGGACCGGCGGGCGCAGCATCATATTCCAGGCGGAGAACGACGACGACTATGTCTGGAGCGTGAACATCTGTGTGCAGGATACCGCGTCCAGCACCCTGGCGGTACTGGAGCGGCTGGAGGAAAAGTAGGCGGCCCGCCCAGGCCGCGGAGCCACCTCGTTTAAATGGGCCAATCTATACAAGAATCAGGTAAACGCCTTGTGTTCCTCCCTGAAATATGCTATTATATGGGCAGAAAGGGGTGAACTCAATGAATATGCAGGAAAACGCGCGGTTGATCCTGGGCCTGAGGGCCGCTGGGTGGAGCGAGAAACAAATCAACGACTTTATCCTGTTTATTGAGTCCGGCGATGAGCAGTATAAGCCGAAAAGAGATCACCAGGATTGACCAGGCGCCGGGGTTGCCCCCGGCGCCTTTTTTTGCTATAATGGAAAAAATTCCATTGTGGGAGGTCATACCATGCCGGGAAAAGAGGAATTCATTGAGATCTACCAGGAGCACATCCGCCGGGAGGGAGCCGCCGAGCTGCTGGACTACCTGGAGAACAAGAGCGACTTTTTCACCGCCCCCGCCTCCGCCCGCTACCACGGGTCCTACGCCGGGGGGCTGTGCGACCACAGCGTCAACGTGTTCCGCTGCCTGGAGGCCTATCTGGAGCGCCCCCGGGTGAAGGAGCTGTACGGCCTGGACTACCCCATGGAGTCGGCGGCCATCGCCGCCCTGCTCCACGACCTGTGCAAGATCGGCTGCTACAAGGCGGGCACCCGCAACGTGAAGGACGACGCCACCGGCAAGTGGGAAAAGGTGCCCACCTTCTTCTACGACGACAAGCTGCCCTACGGCCACGGGGAGAAGAGCGTGTACATCATCTCTGGCTTCATGCGTCTCACCCGGGAGGAGGCCATGGCCATCCGCTGGCACATGGGCTTTTCCGGCCCGGAGGACAGCCGGATGGTGGGCCAGGCCCTCCAGCAGTACCCGCTGGCCTTCGCCCTGGCCACGGCGGATATGGAGGCCTCCTATTTCCTGGAGAAGTGAAGAACCCCCCGCCCGCGAAGCGGGCGGGGGGTTCTTCTGGTTTGGCGGATGGGGGACAGCCTGCCGGCCCGGGTCCGCCGCTTGACACAAGGTGACTATTGTGGTAGTATCTTTTTGGAGTTACTATTACAATAGTCATTTTTCGTTCTCGCGCGAAACAGACTGGAAGGAGGTCATATCAATGGATAGACTGTACGACTCGGAGCTGAAGGTGCTGGAGCCCCTGTGGGACGACGGGCCCCAGACCGCGGGGGCGCTGGCCAAGCGGCTGGCCGAGTCCTGGGGGTGGAACCGCAACACCACCTACACCGTGGTGAAAAAGCTCATCGGCAAGGGGGTGGTGGCCCGGTCCGACCCGGGCTTTGTGTGCACCCCGCTGGTATCCCGGGAGGAGGTCCAGCGGCTGGAGCTGGACAGCCTGGTCAACCGGCTGTTTGGCGGGTCCAGGGCCCAGTTCCTCTCCGCCTTCCTGGGGGAAAAGGAGCTGGACCCGGAGGAGGCCGAGCGGCTGCGGGAGCTGCTCCAAAATTGGAAATGAGGTGAGGGCATGGCCCAACTGCTCCAAAACGCCGTCCTGGGCACCCTGCTGATCCTGACCGCCGTTCTGCTGCGCCGGGTTCTGAGGGGCCGGCTGGTCCCGGAGGCCAGGCTGGTTCTGTGGGGGGCGTGTCTGGTGCGGTTGCTCACCCCGGCGGCGCTGGAGAGCGTGCTGTCCCTGTGGGGGCCGCTGGCCACTCCGTCCCCTGCGCCCGGTCCGCCGGGGGCGCCCACGGTCCTGCCCAGCGGGCCCCCGGTCCAGCCGGTCCCCGGGCCCGTCCAGCCGCCCTTGGCGGCGGTCTCCCCGGCCCCGGGGTTCATCGCTCCGCCCGCCCTCCCCGGGCCCCAGCCCGCGTCTTCCGCCCTTCCCTGGGGGGCGGCGCTGGCGGCGGTGTGGCTGGGGGTGGGGCTTATCCTGGCCCTGCGGTATGTGCTGAGCTGGCGGCGGACCCGGCGGGCGGTGGCCTCCGCCGTGCTCCTGGGCCGGGAGGACCCCCGGTACAGGCGGCTGCCCCGGTGCGCCCGCCTGCGGGAGGGGCCCGTGGAGGGCGCGCCGCTGACCTTCGGCGTGGTGCGGCCCACGGTGGTGCTGCCCCCCGGGCTGTGGGAGGGGGCGGCGGAGAGCGTGCTGGCCCACGAGGGGGTGCACGCCGCCCGGCGGGACAATCTCTGGCACTACGTGATGGCGCTGGCGCTGGTGGTTCACTGGTGGAACCCGGCGGTGTGGCTGATGTCCCGGCTTTTGCGCCGGGACATCGAGCTGGCCTGTGACCGGGCGGTGGTGAGCCGGATGACGAGGGAACAGCGCGTCACATACGCAAAGACCCTGATTACGTTAGCCACCAAGGGGGAGGGCCCCTCCTTCTCCCGCGCGTTCGGTCAAAAACTGACCGAGGAAAGGATTATTGCCATTATGAACTACAAAAAACTGACCGCTTTGGGTCTGGCTCTCACCATTCTGCTGGTGGGCGGGGTCACCGTGGCCTTTGCCACCGACCCTGTGACGCCCGACCCCGATCCCGCCGCCTCGGTGGCGGCGGAGGATGAGAGCCAGCCGCTGGAGAGCGCTGTGCCCGCACTGACGAAGGAAGAATTATATGATCTGCTTCAGAAAGGCTGGGAGGAGCGCTTCTATATCATTTGTGAGGCGGAGAGGCTTGGCATCGAACCGGCAGAGCTGACGGTGCAATCTGGAAATTGTTTACACCGCCGCAAAACCAATGCAGGCCGGGGAACTTATTGGCTTCCTAATGATGAGTCTACGCACATAAGAATTGAGGAAATTGGTGAGCAGTGCATTGACTGTGGAGAGTTATTAATCGTTCAGACCAGCCGCGTTCAAGAGAGCCACAACTTTGGGGCGGGCAGATTCATAAGCTCCAACCATGGCCCTCTTGATCCCAGCAGTCACACGTACACCTATTCCCATACCTGTGAAGGTTGCAACTGGAGCAGCCAATATACTGTGCCCTCCGGCTGCCGGAAGGGCAGCTGCGTGGACCCTTACGCCCTGACGCCGGAGGAACAGGGCGCCCTGGAGGGGACTGTGAGCCAGGGTGAGCTTGATGAGATCAATCAGTACATATGTAGCGTGGTTAGTCAGCTGGAGTCCATGGATGATATGCCCCTGTGCAATGGAGCGGACTGCGGTCTGTCCTGCGGCCACTATCATCTGGAGGACGGGACCGTGCTGTACCAGGGGTCTGGCGGTATCTAAAGCTACAGCCAGGGCCCCCGGATTGTGCCGGGGACCCTTTGCACCCTGTATTACGGCAGGTCCAGCTCTCCGATGACCTCCCGCAGCTGCCCGGCGGAGGCGTGCAGCGCCTCCCGCTCCTCCTCCGCCAGGGGGATCTCCAAAATCTGCTCCACCCCCCGGCGGCCCACGATGGAGGGGATGGACAGCGCCAGGTCCCGCAGGCCGTACTGCCCCCCCAGCACCACCGACACGGGGAGGATGGCCCGCTCATCCTTCATGATGCACTCGGCAATCCGGGCCACCGCCATGGCGATGCCGTAGTAGGTTGCCCCCTTGCGGCGGATGATCTCGTAGGCGCTGTCCCGGACCTCCTCGTAGATACGCTGCTCCGCCTCCCGGTGGCCGGTGTGGCCCCGCATGGCGCAGAAGTCGTCCAGGGGCACCCCGGACACGTTGGCCCCGCTCCACACCGCCAGCTCGCTGTCCCCGTGCTCGCCCACGATCACCGCGTGGATGGAGCGGCTGTCCACGTCCAAGTGCTCCCCCAGCAGGTAGCGCAGGCGGGCGGAGTCCAGCACCGTGCCCGAGCCCATCACCCGGTGGGCGGGGTAGCCGGAGATGCGGAAGGCGGCGTAGGTGAGCACGTCCACCGGGTTGGACACGATGAGCAGAATCCCCTCAAAGGGCCGGGCGGTGATCTGGGGGATGATGGAGTTCAGAATGGCCACGTTCTGGCCGATGAGCTCCAGGCGGGTTTGGCCCGGCTTCTGGTTGGCCCCGGCGGTGACCACGATAAGGGCGCAGTCGGACAGGTCATCGTAGGTCCCGGCGCGCACGTCCATGGCGGCGATATAGGGCAGGCCGTGGCTCAGGTCCATGGCCTCGCCCTCCGCCTTGTCCCGGTTGGCGTCGATGAGCACCAGCTGGGAGAACAGCCCCCGCTGGATCAGGCTGAAGGCAATGGAGGAACCCACGAAGCCGCAGCCGATGACGGCGGCCTTGCGGTGGTTGAGCATAAGAAAAACCCCTTCCGTTTTTGGAGGTAGTTTCTCCAAAACGGGAGGGGTTATGCTGTTATTCCGGGCTGTCCAGCCTTTTCCCGCAAATCAATCCGTTTTTGCTGACTGGCAAGCCTATATGCGTCTGCGCACATAATACCGGAAGGTATCGTCCTCCCGGATAAAGGTAAATCCCGCTTTTTCCAATACGCGCTGGCTGCGCCTGTTTTTCAGCACCGCGTCGGCCTTTACCGCCTCCATGCCCAGCACATCAAAAGCGTAGTTTAGGGCCAGCCGCTCGGCGGCGGTGCCGATGCCCCGGTTCTTCACCCCGTCGTTTTGCAAGTGGATGGTCAGCTCGCACTCCTTTTTCACGCAGTCGATGTGCTTGAAGCCCACCTCGCCCACAGGTTTTCCATCCAGCATGATTAGAAACATACTGCGGTCGGGGGACTGCTGCTTTTCAAAATATCGGTCCACCCGTTCCGGCACATACCGATACGGGGCGAAAAGGCCCATGTCCATGAAAATATCCGGATCGCTCTCAAAGCCGCGGAAATACTCGTGGCACAGCGGGCGGGTCATGGGGGTGAGGATGATGTCCATACTACGCTCCTTTCATGCCAAATCATAGCGGCTTAAAACCACCTGGAACCAGTCCGGCAGGGGGGCCTCCACCGTGACCCGCTCCCCGGTGGCGGGGTGGGTGAAGGTCAGCCGCGCCGCGTGGAGGCACTGGCCCGCCAGACCGGGGACGGGCTTTTTGTTCCCGTACACCGTGTCCCCCAGCAGGGGGTGGCCGATATAGGCCATGTGCACCCGGATTTGGTGGGTGCGCCCCGTCTCCAGGCGGCAGGTGAGGTGGGTGTGGCCGTTCTGCGTGTCGATGACCTGCCAGTGGGTTACCGCCTCCCGGCCCTCCGGGGTGACGGCCATGCGCTTGCGGTCGGTCTTGTGCCGCCCGATAGGGGCGGAAATTGTGCCGGAGTCCTCCCGGAAGCCCCCCGCCGTCACGGCGTGGTACAGCCGGAAGAGGGAGTGGTCCTGGAGCTGGGCGGCCAGGGCCAGGTGGGCCCTGTCGTTTTTGGCGGCGATGATCAGGCCCGAGGTGTCCCGGTCAATGCGGTGGACGATGCCGGGGCGCAGCTCCCCGTTGATGCCGGACAGGCTGTTTTTGCAGTGATATAACAGCGCGTTTACCAGCGTGCCGTCCGGGTGGCCCGGGGCGGGGTGGACCACCATGCCCACCGGCTTGTTCACCACGATGACGTCATCGTCCTCATAGGCCACGTCCAAGGGGATGCTCTGGGGAATCAGGTCCACCGGCTCCGGCTGGGGCGGGGAGAGGACCACCACGTCCCCGGGCTGGAGCCGGGCGTTTTTTTTCAGCGGCCTGCCGTCCAGGGTGACCCGGCCCTCCTCCAGCCAGCGCTGGGCCGCCGAGCGGGTGAGGCCGTCCAGGGCGGCGGCCAGCAGCCCGTCCGCCCGGCCCGGCTCAGTGATCGTCAGGGGGAAGCTCACCGGCTCCATCGGCCCCGTCCTCCTTTTTCTCCTCCACGCCCACGTGCAGCCACACGTATAAAAACAGCAGGGGCACCCCCACGGTGATGCAGCAGTCGGCCACGTTGAACACGGGAAAGTCGATAAAGGTGGTTTTCAGCATATCGGTGACGAAGCCGAACACCGCCCGGTCAATCAGATTGCCCACGCCCCCCGCCAGCACCAGGACGGCCGCCCAGCGGCCCAGGGCGTTTTTGAAAAAGCCCCGCACAATGAGACAGCACACCGCCAGCACCACCGCCGCCGAGGTCAGGGTGAGCAGCCAGGTGTGGGAGCGCAGAATGGAAAAGGCCGCGCCGGTGTTCTGGACGTAGGTCAGCTCCAAAACGCCGGGGATGAAGGGCACGGACCCGCCCAGGGGGATGCCCGTGCGGACGGCCAGCTTGGTGAGCTGGTCGCCTATCACCAGAAGGACGGCGAGGATGGCGTAAGCGTAAAACATGGGATCAGCCTTTCTCTCATCAATACTGTGTTGTCAACGGCCTCATTGTAGCACACTTATCACGTCCCGGCAAGGGGCGCGCCGCCCAGGTCCAGATAGGGGATCACCCGGTCCAGGGAGGGGCACACCGCCGCCGTCAGCGCCAGAAACCGCCGGTCCGGCGTTTTCAGGTCGGGCACGCAGATCACCGGGACCCCGGCGGCGTGGGCGGCCTGTATGCCCGCCTCGCTGTCCTCCAGCACCAGGCAGTCCGCCGGTGGCCGGCCCAGCTTTTCGCAGGCCTTCAGGAACACGTCCGGGGCGGGCTTGCCCCGCTCCACCTCGCCGGCAAAGACGAAGTGCTGAAAATAATCCGTGATGTGGTGCTGGTCCAGCAGGTTCAGCGCCCGCTCCCGCAGGCTGGACGAGGCCATGGCCACCCCGCGCCCCGTCTCCCGCAGGTAGGCCAGCAGCTCCTTTGCCCCCGGCTTCAGCGCCACCCCCTGGGCGTGGCGCTGCCGCTCCATGGCGAAGATCCGCTCCAGCCCCTCCTCCACCGTCCAGGGCAGGCGGTGGGTTTGGATCAGCCGGGCGGCGTTGACGTCCTCCGGCTTGCCGCTGTAGTCCCGGGTGTATTCCTCCAGGGGGAACGGGTATCCGAATTCCGCCAGAATGTCCCGCAAAATCTGATAGCAGACGGTCTCTGTGTCCACCAGCAGCCCGTCTAGATCGAAAATCACCGCTTTTATCATCGAGATCTCCTCCGTTCAGCGAATGTGCTTGAGCTGGGTGGCCAGCCGGTCCAGTCTCCGGCGCACAGGGCCCCGCCGGTCCTCCGCCAGGGTCAGCCCGCACAGCGCCCCGATGGCATCGACGACCTGGCCGAGGTCCATGTGGTCTGTACAGACCTTTTCCTCCGTGACCTCCGTCTCAAAGGAGCGCAGGCAGCGGTCGATCTGCCGGGAGGCCCAGGAGCTGGGGCCCTCCAGCCGGGAGGCCAGCCGCCTGCGCAGCACCTCCCGGCTGGCCCAGAGGATGAGGTGGCGCACCTGGTGCTCGTTTGCCAGCGCCCCCACCAGCTCGTCGTAGTAGGCCCGGTTTGTGACGGTCATGGGGACGATGATGTGCCCGCTGTGCCGGGCGGCGATGTAGTTCAGCATGTCCCGGTTGAAGGAGCGCCACAGGGGGAAGTCCTGGAAGTCGTCCCGCTCCAGGCCGGGGGGCAGGTTGTCCCGGATGAAGAACCCGGCGTTTTCCGGGTCGTAGACGCAGGAGCCGGGCAGGCGGCGGTGGAGCTCATAGGCGGTCTGGGTCTTGCCCGCGCCAAAGGCGCCGTTGAGCCAGATGATCATGAAAGCGGCCTCTCCTCACAGTTTTTTATAAAGGATCAGCTCGTACCCCTCGCCGGGGGGCAGGAACCCGCCCACGGCCTCATAGCCCAGCTTCGCGTAGAAATGCTGGGCGTACTCGCCGGCCTGGGTGGAGGTCATGACCGCTCCATAGCCCGCCTCCCGCATCCGCTCCTCCCAGTGCTCCGTCAGCGCCCGGCCCAGGCCGCGCCCCCGGAGGCAGTCCAGCACGAAGAGCAGGTTCATGAATGGGGTGTTGTCCCAGAAGAGGTTCCAGCGCAGCCAGCCCGCCAGATTTCCCCATTCCTCCGCCACGTATACCCGGCCCAGCCGGACGCTGTGCTCCAGCTCCCGGGGGGCGATGTGGCGGTCACGCCGGGCAAGGGCGGGGAGGTCGCTCATCCCTGCGATTTGTATGTTCATTGCGGTTCCTCCATCCGGCACAAAGCCTGCATTTCTACAGCCATCGGATAAACGCCGTCTTATCGGCGCAGTTATACCCGGCGCGGGTGTAGAAATCCAGCGTCTTTTGCTCTTTTGAGCCGGTCAGCAGCATTATTTTGTAGCAATCCCGGCTCTCCGCCACGGTCTTCGCGTAATCCAGACACTGAGTGGCATAGCCCTTCCCCCTGTCATCAGAGCGGGTAACCACGTTTTCCACAAAAGCGTATGGCCGCACGCTGCGGGTCAGGTTTGGGATGACGACGCAGACGCAGGAGGAGACGATCTTCCCGTCCACCTCGTTGACAATCAGGTGGTGATTTTCGTCGGACAGGATTTGGTCCCACACCGCCGCCAAATGCGCCGAATGTTCCGGCACCGACGTCTCATGAAGGCATAGGTATAGTTCCAGCAGTTCCTGTAAATCTTCGCGTTTCGCCTCACGTATCATGGTCATTCCCCCGCTTTCAAACAAATGACTGCCAGGGCTGAAACCCTGGCAGTCATTATATCACACCTTTTACTTCTTGGAAAGGGTCTCGTGGATGGCCTTCGCGGCGGTCTTGCCCGCGCCCATGGCCAAAATCACCGTGGCCGCGCCGGTGACGGCGTCGCCCCCGGCGTACACGTTCTCCCGGCTGGTGAGGCCGTTCTCGTCGGCGATGATGCCGCCCCACTTCTCGGTGTCCAGCCCCTGGGTGGTGGACTTGATGAGGGGGTTGGGGCTGGTGCCCAGGGCCATAATAACGCAGTCCAGCGCAATGTCAAACTGGCTGTCCTCCTTGACAATGGGGCGGCGGCGGCCCGACGCGTCCGGCTCGCCCAGGGTCATCTCCACGCAGCGGATGCCGGACACGGAGCCGTTCCGGGGGTCCCGGGGGTCGTCCGGGTTGTGGTAGCCCAGGATCTCGGTGGGGTTGGTGAGGGTCTTGAAGATGATACCCTCCTCCTTGGCGTGCTCCACCTCCTCCGCCCGGGCGGGCAGCTCCGCCTCGCTCCGGCGGTAGACGATGTACACCTCGGCCCCCAGCCGCTTGGCGCACCGGGCCGCGTCCATGGCCACGTTGCCGCCGCCCACCACCGCCACCTTCATGCTGTGCTGAATGGGGGTGTCGGAGCCCTCCTGGTAGGCCTTCATCAGGTTGATCCGGGTGAGGAACTCGTTGGCGGAGTAGACGCCCTTCAGGTTCTCCCCGGGTATGTTCATAAACTTGGGCAGGCCCGCGCCGGAGCCGATGAACACCGCCTCGAAGCCGAATTCCTCCTTCAGCTCGTCGATGGTGATGGCCCGGCCGATGACCATATTGGTCTCCACCTTCACGCCCAGCTCCTTGAGGGTGTCCACCTCCTTCTGGACGATGGACTTGGGCAGGCGGAACTCGGGGATGCCGTACACCAGCACGCCGCCGGCTAGGTGCAGAGCCTCGAACACCGTGACCTCGTAGCCCTTCTTGGCCAGGTCGCCGGCGCAGGTCAGCCCCGCCGGGCCGGAGCCGATCACCGCCACCTTGTGGCCGTTGGGGGCGGGGCGCACCGGCTTCTCGGTGGCGTTGGCGTTGTGCCAGTCGGCCACGAACCGCTCCAGCCGGCCGATGCCCACCGGCTCGGCCTTGATGCCCCGGACACACTTGGCCTCGCACTGGCTCTCCTGGGGGCACACCCGGCCGCACACGGCGGGCAGGGCGGAGTCCTTGGAGATGATCTGGTAGGCCCCCTCGAAGTCGCCCTCGGCCACCTTGGCGATGAACTCGGGTATGTCGATCTGCACGGGGCAGCCGGATACGCAGGGGCGGTGCTTGCAGTTCAGGCACCGCTGGGCCTCGTCGATGGCCTGCTCCCTGGTGTAGCCCAGGGCCACCTCGTTGAAGTTGCAGGCCCGGACCTGGGGGTCCTGGTGGGGCATGGGGTTTTTATCCGATCTCATGTTGGCCATCTTACTTTACCTCCTGCTTGAACAGGTTACACGCCGCTTCGTAGGCGTGGCGCTCGAAATCCTTGTACATGGCGCCCCGGGCCATGGCTTCGTCGAAGTCCACCTTGTGGCCGTCGAACTCCGGGCCGTCCACGCAGGCGAACTTGGTCTCGCCCCCCACGCTCAGCCGGCATCCGCCGCACATGCCGGTGCCGTCGATCATGATGGGGTTCATGGACACCACCGTGGGGATATCATACTCCTTGGTGAGCTGGCACACGAATTTCATCATAATCACCGGGCCGATGGTGATCACCCGGTCGTATTTCGCCCCCGCCTCGATCTGCTCCCGGAGCAGGTCGGTGACCAGGGCCTTCCTGCCGTAGGAGCCGTCGTCGGTGCCGATGATGAGATTGGTGGAGGCGGCGCGGAACTCCTCCTCCAGGATCACCAGGTCCTTGCTGCGGAAGCCCACGATCAGGTCCACGTGGCAGCCCACGTCGTGGAGCTTCTTGGCCACGGGGTAGGCGATGGCGGTGCCCACGCCGCCGCCCACCACGGCCACCCGCTTCAGGCCCTCGGTCTCGGTGGCCCGGCCCAGGGGGCCCACGAAGTCCTGGAGGAACTCGCCCTCCTGCTTGTGGTTGAGCTTCTCGGTGGTGGCGCCCACCACCTGGTAGATGATGGTAACGGTGCCCGCCTTCCGGTCAAAGTCGGCGATGGTCAGGGGGATGCGCTCCCCCTCCCCGTCCACCCGGAGGATGATGAACTGCCCGGGCTCCGCCTTGCGGGCCACGGCGGGGGCCTCGATCTCCATCAGGGACACGGTGGGATTGAGCACCCGTTTTTTCACGATCCGATACATAGCTTCTCCTCTTTCCTATGGATTCAGGATGTTCCAAGATCAGCGCCCCCGCAAAGCGGTACGCCATGGGCTGATTGTGAACATTATAACACTCCCGGCGGTGCCCGTCAATTTGAATCCGGTGGAAATCGTCCGCCAAGGGGGCTCATCTGCAAAAAAAGAGGGGCCGACCAGTGTCGGCCCCCGTGGGTGTGTCCTGTGGATAAGGTGCGCTCAGAAGGCCAGCACCCGCACAATCAGCGTCAGAGCGGCGCACACCACGGCCAGGGTGGAGGCCAGCTCGGCGTACAGCATGGTCCGGCGGCTTCTGCGGGGCCGGCGGTGGGGACGCTCCGGCGGGAGGGCCGGCGCCTCCGGCCAATCCGCCCTGTCCACGTCCCAGGCCAGGTCGTCCCGGGGGGGCTGGGGGTGGGCGGCGCGCCAGGCGGTCAGGTCGATGACCTTGCCCTGGCCCTGGGGGCGGGCCCCGGGCTGGGCATCCCGGACCAGAACGGTCTGACGGACCGGCGCCCCGGCGCCGAAGCCCGAGGCCATCGCGCTTTCATTCCAGGTGGTGAGGGTACAGCGGGCAGTTTTCATGGCTCAAGGCCTCCTTGTTTGAGATGGTTTTACTATACCATCTTCAAAGTCCGATAAACCGGGATATTTAAGGCGCTGATTCAATGCGCCGGCGACAGGATTCGCCGCTTTGTTCTACTTTTCTTCATAATAATATATTAGTTTCAGAATGTCAAGAAGAGATCAGAAATTTGTTCGAGATCGGAACAAAGTTTCGCCCCCGGCATAGGCCGGGGGCGAAAGAAACGCCGTATTGGTTACCGCAGGTAGTTCCGGGGGTTGACGCTGGTGCCGTTGATGCGCACCTCGAAGTGGCAGTGGGGGCCGCTGACATTGCCGGTGGCGCCGGACCGGGCGATGATCTGGCCCTGGTACACCTTCTGACCCACGCTCACCAGCAGCTGGGAGTTGTGGGCGTAATAGGTGACATAGCCGTTGTCGTGGCGGATGGCCACCAGATAGCCGTAGCTGCCGCTCCAGCCGGACTTGATGACGGTGCCGCCGTCGGCGGCCTTGATGGCGGTGCCGGTGCGGCAGGCGATGTCCAGGCCCAGGTGGAAGTCATAGCTGCCCCAGAGGTTGCGCCCGCCGAAGTTGGAGGTGATGGTGCCCCGCACCGGCCAGATGAAGTAGCCGTTGGAGGCGGTGACAGGCCGGGGGGTGGTGCCGGTGTAGGCGTAGGTGGTGGTGGGCTCCTTCAGAGTCTTGGTGGACAGCACCTCCCGGGCCACCTCCACGCCGTTGACGTAGGTGACATGGGCGCTGACCTGCTCCAGGCCGTCCTCACCCTCCTGCCACACCTTGGTGTCGCCCACGTAGAGCTCGGCGGTCTCGGTGTACTCCACCGGGCTGGGGATTACCTGGTCATAGACCTCGTCGGTGATGTTTTCCACCGACAGGTAGGGGACCGACTGCTGAATCACCAGCTCCTGGCCCACCCAGATCTTATCCACCAGCACGTCCGGGTTGAGGACGGACAGGTCGTTGGGCATCATGCCCAGGGAGTAGGCGATGGCGTTGAAGGTGTCCCCCTTCTTCACCGTATAGGTGGCCTGCTGCACCCGGAGGGTGCTGAGGGTGGAGCGGATGGAGTCCACATTGTACTGGGTGTTGGAGGGCAGCTCGATGGAGTAGACCTCCACGGTCTCCACAAAGTTATAGCTGACGGTGTTGGGGGTGAGGTAGGGCTGGGCCACCTCGTCCAGCATCTGGTACAGAATGCTGGAGTCGGGGGCGTAGCCCAGCTCGGCGCCGTTGACCCGCAGGCCGTAGGCGGTGACCAGGGCGCCCACATCCTCGAACAGGGCCTCTTCAATCTGGGTGGTGTCACTGAGGGCGTTGGGGGCCACGTACACCGGCGTCATGGAGATGTCGGGGTCGTAGTCATAGTGCTCCCCCAGGATGTTGGAGGCCCGGGACTCGATGTTGCTCCGGATGGCGTCCACGTCCTCCTGGCCGGCCACCAGCCCCATCTCCTGGCCGTTGACCTGGAGCACATAGGCCCGGGCGTAGGTGTCCTTGAAGGCGACGACGCCGATAAACACCGTCAGAAGGGTGACATAGAGCAGGGGGGAGATGGGGTGCCGGGCCACCACGCCCCGGATGCCGGAGGCGGCGCGTCCGACGCAGTCCCAGCCGCCGGCGGTGAGGGCGCAGATCCGCTCCCAGCCCCTGCCGCCGGCGGCGGCCAGGGCCTTGGCCGCCTGGGCGGCCCACTCCTTGGGAAGCTCCCGGCGGGGCCGTCTGTCCCGGGGAGCCCGGTTGGGCGCGGCGGGGGCCCGCTCTCTCAGAAGCCGGGGCCGGCGCTTCTCCTTTTTGATCTGGGCGGCGCGGACCCGCTGGGCCTCCCGCTCCGCCTGCTTTTCAGCGGCCTCGGCCTCCTCGATATACTGCCGCCAGGAGCGGGGCTGATCCCCCGCGGGAGCGGCGCCCTCCTTGGTGTCGCCTGGGACGCTGCGGGCGGGCGCCTGCCCGGCAGCGTCCCTGCCAGAGTGTTTTTTGGTACTGCTCACGGTCGGTCCCTCCTGTTGATCTTTGGGATGTCCGTAGGGCTGGCCTGAAGCCGGCGGGGTGCCGGAGCTCAGACGGCGCCTAACAGTTACAAAAATTTTGAAAAGAGTTACAAAACGGTTACAGTGCTATCCTACACCAATTTGTCCCGTTCGTCAACCCCTGAATTTCCAGGGGCTGACGGAGGGCGGGGGAGGAGGCGGGCATATCTTGTTGCATGGGGACGGCTTTTGGGGAGAGGGGGCACATTTTGTGGGCTTCCTGGCGAAACTGCCAAAATTTTCAGTTGGTTTTCGACGTTTTGACCAGCCCTCTTGACAGGGGGGGCCCGGTGCTTTACAATAAATGCACCGCAGCGTGAATGGAATATCACAGGGGCGCTGGAAGCATTTCCGGCTGTGATGTGGAGGAAGAAAGCCCTCCCGGTCCCTCGTACCTGATCCGGGTAATGCCGGCGTAGGAAGTGTATTCGACAAAGAGGGCCGTTGTCGTTTCTCTCGCTTACCGCATTGCACCGTTTGCATTGCGGTATACTTATTTTAGGAGGAACGACGCATGAGCAAAACACGTTACGCAGTCCGCGCCATGGTGGAGGGGGCCATTTTTGTGGCCATCGCGGAGGTGCTGGGCTATCTCAAGCTGTGGCACATGCCGGAGGGGGGCTCCATCTCCCTGATGATGCTGCCCGTGGTCATCTACGCCCTGCGCTGGGGGCTGGGGAACGGCCTGCTGGCCGGGCTGGCCCTGGGCATTCTGGACTTCATGCTGGGCGGCGGCTTCGCCATCGGCTGGCAATCCATCCTCGGCGACTATCTGGTGGCCATCACCGCCCTGGGTCTGGCGGGGCTGGGCCATAAAAAGGGCTTTTCCGGCATCGTTCTGGGGGCCGTCCTGGGCTGTCTGGGCCGCTTTGTCTCCATCTGGGTCACCGGGGCCACCCTCTGGGGCGAGTATATGTACGACATCTACGGCCTGCCCATGGACAATGAGTTTATCTACTCCTTCCTGTACAACCTGCCCGTGCTGATCTCCGGCGTGATAACCACGGTGATCTGTGTGGCGCTCTACAACATCAGACCGACGCGGAAATATATGCTGGGCGAGGACATCGTCTGAGAGCGGAAATGGGGGCTTTCCTGTGGGCAAATTCGACGGCGTGCTGTTCTTCTGCGATTACGACGACACCTTATATAACAGCAGCCGCACCGTCTCGCCGGAGAATCGGGCGGCCATCCGCTACTTCATCGACAACGGCGGGTACTTCTCCATCGCCACCGGCCGGGCCCACCGCACCTTCACCCCCCAGATTGCGCGGGAGCGGCTGACCCTCAACGCCCCGGTGGTGCTGTCCAACGGCGCGGCCATCTATGACTACGCCTCGGACCGCTACCTGCTGGAGAGCTTCCTGCCCAAGGACACCCCCAACCTGCTGGCCCAGCTGTGCGGCCAGTTTCCCGACCTGGGCTTCGAGGCGTACCACGGGGAGGACATCTACGTCCACAACCCCAACCGGATCACCCAGGAGCACCTGGCCAAGGTGGGGGGCACCCAGATCCCCGCCCCCATTTTGGACATGCCAACCCCCTGGAGCAAGGTCATTCTCCAGCAGGACGGGCCCTATCTGGAGGAGGTACAGGCCCGCCTCCTCGCCTGCTGGGGGGACCGCTGCGAGGCCATTTTTTCCAACCGCTATCTGCTGGAGGTCACCGCCAAGGGGTGCGACAAGGGGGCCATGGCGGCCAAGGTGGCCGACCTGCTGTATATCGACCGCAAAAACCTCTACTGCATGGGGGACAACGAAAACGACATCCCCATGCTGGCCCTCAGCGCCATCCCCTTTGCCCCCGCCAACTGCTCCCAGCCGGTGAGGGACTGGGGGGCCCGCATCCTGAACCACTGCGACGGCCACGCAGTGGCGCAGGCCATCGGGATTCTGGACGAGCTGTATCCCATGGCTTGACAAGCGGGGCGGCTTCCGCTACAATGGGGAAAAAGGCCGGCAGGAAGCCGGCCGGGGCGCAGCAGCGCCCGGACCGACTCCCGACGCACTGCCGTACGCCGATCTGTGTACCAGGAAGGTACGCGCTTTCTCCCAGAGAAAGGGCGTACCTTTTTTGCGTCTCCACACTGTAAAGAAAGGACTGATTAAATCGCCGCAGACGCATTTAATCAGTGCTTCCTAAAAGGAGGAACTTTCATGTCATCTGTGAAGAAAATCAGCATCTGCGCCATCTGCACCGCCCTGTGCACCGTGCTGCCGCCGGTATTCCATATGGTGGGCCTGGGCAGCGTATTTTCCCCCATGCACATCCCGGTGCTGCTGTGCGGCCTGGTGTGCGGCTGGCCCTACGGGGCGCTGTGCGGCCTTGTTGGGCCGGTGATCTCCAGCCTGATCACCGGAATGCCCGGCCCGGCCTACCTGATCCATATGGCCCCCGAGCTGTGCGTCTACGGGCTGGTGTGCGGCCTGCTGATGGCGGTGGTCCACACCGGGCGGCTGTACGCCGACCTGTACTGCGCCCTCATCCCCGCCATGCTGCTGGGCCGGGTGGCGGGGGGCGCGGTCCGGGCGGCGGTGTTTGCCGCCGGGGCGCAGCCCTACTCCCTGGCCCTGTGGGCGGGGTCCTATCTGGTGGAGGCCGTCCCCGGCATCATCCTGCACCTGGCGTTGGTCCCCGCCCTGGTGCTGGTGCTCACCAGGACGGGACTCATCCCCCGGCGGTACCCCCAGGGCAAAGCCCTGGCGTGACAGACAAAACCGAGGCCGCGGAGAGATCCGCGGCCTCGGCTTCTGCTATTCGGGCTGTGCCTCGCGGACCAGGCGGCCGTTCCGGCTGACATAGTCCACGCCGCCGATCTTCACCCGGAAGGTGTTGTCCAGCCCCGCCTTCTGGATGACCTGGGTGGGGGCGCACACCGCCACGGAGTGGGGGGGCAGGTCCCGGACCACCACCGCGTTGGCCCCCACCCGGCAGCAGTCGCCCACGGTGATTCCGCCGATGACCTTGGCCCCCGCCCCCAGGTACACGCCGTCCCCGATGACGGGGGAGCCGGGGCGCTTGCTGTCCGGCAGGGTGTTGGAGCCGATGGTCACCTGCTGAAAGATCACCGCGTCCCGGCCGATCACCGCGTCATTGGAGATGAAGACACCCACGCAGCCGTGGGGGAAGTAGGGCCGCCCGGCGATTTTGGAGTCCACCCCCACATAGCTGCCGTAGCCCATGAAGTACTTCTCATAGGCCTGCCGCAGCAGGGGGGAGGGGCGGCGCTGCAAATGCTCCTTCAGCGCCCAGTAGTCGCCGAAGCGCAGCTTGATGTACACCCGCAGGAAGGGGTGGAGCAGGGCGAAAATAACGGCTTTGACGGTTCCCATGCTGGCCTCCTAAACAGGCAGGGGACGGCGGGCGCCGTCCCCTGTGGATGTTTCACGTGAAACATTCGTTTCCCGATTTATTTGACGGTCTCGCCCCGGGCCTTCTTCTCCTCGATCTCCTTGAGGGCGTCCTTGTAGGACAGATTCACCCGGCCCTTCTCGTCAATGTCGGTGACCTTCACCCAGATCATGTCGCCGATGTTGATCACGTCCTCCACCTTGGCCACCCGGTGGTTGGCCAGCTTGGAGATGTGGACCATGCCGTCCTTGCCGGGGGCCAGCTCCACAAAGGCGCCGAACTGGAGGATGCGCACCACCTTGCCGTAGTACAGCGAGCCCACCTCGGGGACGAACACGATGGTGTCGATCATCTTCTTGGCGGTCTCGCAGGCCTCGGCGTTGGGGGAGGCGATGTGGATGGTGCCGTCGTCCTCAATGTCGATCTGGGCGCCGGACTCGGCGGTGATCTTCTGGATGACGGAGCCGCCCTTGCCGATGACCTCCCGGATCTTGTCCGGGTCGATCTTCACGGTGATCATCTTGGGGGCGTGCTTGCTCACCTCGGGCCGGGGGGCGGAGATGCAGGGCAGCATAATCTCGTCCAGAATGGCGTACCGGGCGTCCTTGGTGATGTCCAGCGCCTCCTGAATGATGGCGTGGCTGAGGCCGTCGTTCTTGATGTCCATCTGGATGGCGGTGATGCCCTTCTTGGTGCCCGCCACCTTGAAGTCCATCTCGCCGTGGAAGTCCTCCACGCCCTGGATGTCAATGAAGGTGGTGAAGCCGCCGTTGTCATCCTGAATGAGGCCGCAGGAGATGCCCGCCACCGGGGCGGAGATGGGCACGCCCGCGTCCATCAGGGCCAGGGTGGAGCCGCAGATGGAGCCCTGGGAGGTGGAGCCGTT
>ERZ808037.323-NODE-323-length-49448-cov-5.088270_pt1 | contig 49448 bp, 42 predicted proteins | sample MGYA00380190_ERZ808037 | MGnify/ENA primary metagenome ERZ808037 (study PRJEB31490, sample SAMN06133399) | mouse gut metagenome | isolation source: J9 | host: mice | place: China: Chengdu | collected 2015-05 ...
CGGGCGGGACTGTCAACGGCGGCGCATGAAATGCGCCGTTCATCTTGACCGTTGACTGGCTCGGCTGGCTTTGCTATTTCGCCGGACAATCGGGATTTGTATTTATATAGGTTTAATCAAATGATGCTCAAAAAATGTTTCAAAGGTATTTGCAGCACCGCCATGTTCAACAATTTTTCCGTCTATGACTTTATCAATATTTACCCCTGTAATTTCCAAAACCTTATTCGTAGGTGTTATTCCAATAAATTCTCCTTTGTGCGTTCCCCTCATAATAAATTCTGAAATAACATAACCATCTGTTACATATTGGCGAATAATTTTCATGGTGTAATCGGGATATGTTTTTTTCAATGCTACAAGATGTTGCTTCATTCCGTTTATTCCTATGAAAATTTCTTTTTCGCCAGTTCTCTGCACACAATCCTCTGATATGTATTTAGAAAGTTCATCAAGCAAATTTTCTGAAACAATTACTTCATAGAAATATTTTACAATGTCTTTATTATTCATCATGTACCTCCACAACTCCCTGATTAGAGAGTTTTCAATATCTTTTCGGTTTCTGCTATATCCTTTTCAATCAACGGGCGCATACTGTCTTTGTACTTTGACAAATCAGCACCTTGCAAACAGGACAATATTCTTGGAATATACTGTGGTTTTGCTACTCCCACCTGTGCAAGAGCCTTTATGCACTGTCTGGCTGTAATCGGCTTTTCGTCTGTTATATGTGTGAGAAAATCAGATATAATTAAATCAAAATGGTTTTCCTCATCCCACTGGGCATTTGCCGCAAGAATATACAACACTCGATTTCTCACTAATGATTTTGGGTGGTTAAGCAAGGAAGCAAAATCATTAAAATATTCATACCATTCATCTGTTTCTTGGCTTTCTGATATAATTTTATCGGCAAGGGCGCAAGCATATTTATCATCTTTTGCCGTCAACTTTGCTACAATATTTTCTTTCATTTCCAGCCACCTCCAACCTCTGATTTGTCTATTTCTTTTGACAGTTTCATAGGTTATCGTTCTTTACTTTCCCACCAGTCCAATCATTTTCTTCATCACCTGATGGAATTGTTTTGATATTATCAATATTAGTCCTTCTAAATCAGCTTATCAAAGATTTTTTTGTAGCATTTCTTGCAATGCGTAAGAAATTGTGCGAAGCTCTTTACCCTCTGTGGCTACTTTGCCATAAGGCATACTAACCCCAGCTTTTAAGTCAATCGTAAACTTATCTGAATATACCTTTTTTGCTCCAGAATGATATTCAAGTGTAAATGTCACTTCTTTATCTATTTTTGCATAATCAAGTGTGCAAATTCTTGATTGACCCGGGGCTAAAACTGCATTATTGAGTCCTTCCAAATAATCTCTATCATTTCGGATTTTATAACAACCTTTGAAATCAAAATCATACTCAAATTTTGTAATATAGGCAGGAGATTTCCCGAAGTTTTTAACAATTAAATAAAAAAACGGATTACCAGCATTGATTTCATCAGTATAAACAGAAATAACAGGTCTTGTTGATTCTTCAATCATTTTATTATTTTGCCGCAAAGTAATCACAACTGTGACTACGGATATGGCGGCTAATATAAAAGACAAAACACAAAGAATAATATTTACAATAGTTGATGTATCCATATTTTAACCTCCAAAAAAATCTACTTTCCCATCTGTTTAATCATCTTCTTCATCAACTGCTGGAATTGTTCACTTGTTTCCTCGTCCAGCGGCATGACTTTTTCAAGCTGTTCCGCAACCAACGCCGTCACATCATCAATGGTATGTAATTCCTGCTTCTGCTCCTGTGCGGCGTTCTGGATATTTTGAAACATGGCAGCGGTCACTGGTTCCTCTGGCGGCTCCCCGCTGTCTATATTGCCCTTTATGTCCCGCAGGATAGACATAAACACATTCTTGATTTTCTCAATCTCCGCTTCATGCTCCCCCAGCTTTTGGGCGTTCATAAACTGTATATCCTGTCTTGCTTCCGCCCGGTATTCCGGGCGGTCTTTCATTAAATCAGCCAGTGAAGCCGTAGCCATTTCGATTACCTTGTTTCGTGCCATAACGCCCCTTGCCGCTGTGTCCTGAAAATAAATCTGTATCAGGCTTATCAGACGCGGGAAATTCTTATGTTCTAATAGGTGGTTGAGAATTTCCACATCTATCATTCCCGTTACAAGCCCCCGGACTGCTCCCTCGGACAATCCCAATTCCGATATGTCATAACTCTTTTGGACGCTCACTGTTGACAAGCCCAGAATATAATCCGTTGACACTCTAAATTCTTTCGCAATGCCTATGAGAATATCACTGCTGACTGTCTTTGTTTCCCCGCTGACGATCCGGCTCAACTGGGAGGGGGAAATCCCTATTTTCTTTGCCAGTTCCTTTTGTGGGATATGCCGCCCGTTGCAAAGGTCGGAAATCCGCTGTCCGGGTGTCCCAGGTAAAGCCATAGATACGCACCTCCTCCATATGCTTCCATTATACAGGATAATTGCAGAAATGCAATTTCAAAAGTATAGACTTTGGGAAAATGCAATTCTCGCAACAATCCGGGATTTGCATTTTTTTCTGATAAACTGGATTTACGAACGTTCGGAACAGCACCTTGAAAACAGAATGACCGTCCAAAAGAAATATGACCGGCAGGAGAAGTGACGCATAAAGCGCACCAATGCCGGGACACGCCGCAGAAATGGGATAGCTGTAGAAATACGGCTTTTAGGATAAAGACTTTTGGAGAGAACGGCAACAAGGAAACGGAGGAACGCATGAAAGAAAATTTATACAAGCGATTGCCGCCCTTGGAGCGCAGGCCGGACGGCTCCCTCTACCGCATGACACCGGCGCAAAGGAAACAGGCAAACAGCCTGATACGCCGGGAGTGCTGCAACTGTGAGGGTGGGGACTGTATCTCCCTTGACGATGGGGACAGCCACACTTGCCCCCAGACCATTTCTTTCTCCGTCTGCTGTAAGTGGTTCCGCTGGTTGGTCTTGCCGCAGGACGGGACGCTGGAAGCAGAGATTTTTCGGGGAAAGGACTTGAAACGCTGTTCGGTCTGCGGCGGCGTGTTCGTCCCAAAATCTAACCGGGCAAAATACTGCCCGGACTGCGCCGCCAGCGTTCACAGGCGGCAGAAAGCGGAAAGCGAACGGAAAAGGAGGTCGAGCGTGGACAATTAGGCGGGGAAAAAGCCTTGATTTATAAGGCTTCCAGAGAGCAGAACCGAGGGAAGTGGTATAAAGTATCGCCTTCCCCCGGAAATGCCGTTCTAACTGTCCACAAAGCACACTATGACAAACACGATTTATATTCATCAGCCGGAGAAATCGGTCAGCTTCACCCGGCTCCCGAATTTTCTCTTTGAAGCCCCTACATTTACGCCCCTGTCCAATGAAGCGAAGATACTGTACGCCTTTATCCTGCGCCGGACGGAGTTGTCCTGCAAGAACGGCTGGGCAGACGAATACGGACGGATTTACCTGTATTATCCAATCTGCGAGGTGGTCGCCCTGCTCCACTGTGGACGGCAGAAAGCGGTAAACACCCTGCGGGAGTTGCAGTATGCGGGGCTTGTGGAGATACAGAAACAGGGCTGTGGAAAACCCAACCGTATCTACCCAAAATCCTATGAAGCGGTTTCAAACACCGACTTCAAGAAATCCGGTTCTGGTACGCCGAAGGGCTGAAATCCGTACTCATGGAGTACGATAATCAATCCTCTTGAAGTACGAAAACCGGACGGTATATAGAAATACAGAGATTAAAACGATTTATTTATATCTTATCCATTCCAATCCTATCAGAGATAATTCCGGCGGGATTTTCCTGTGGAAAAGTCCCGGATAGGAAAGGAATGGGGAAAGGAGTTTATGACACAGCACGCAATTTTGCGATTTGAAAAGCATAAGGGCAACCCAGCAAGACCGCTGGAAGCCCACCACGAACGGCAAAAGGAACAGTACGCCAGCAATCCCGACATTGACACCAGCCGGAGCAAGTACAATTTTCACATCGTCAAGCCGGAGGGCAGATACTACCATTTCATTCAGAGTCGCATTGAACAGGCGGGGTGCAGGACAAGGAAAGACAGCACCCGGTTTGTGGATACGCTTATCACCGCCAGCCCGGAGTTTTTCAAGGGGAAGTCCCCAAAGGAGATACAAGCCTTTTTCCAGAGGGCGGCAGACTTTCTCATTGACCGGGTGGGCCGGGAGAATATCGTGTCGGCGGTGATACACATGGACGAGAAAACGCCCCACCTGCATTTAACTTTCGTTCCGCTGACAAAGGACAACCGCCTGTGCGCCAAAGAAATCATAGGCAACCGGGCGAACTTGACAAAGTGGCAGGACGATTTTCACGCCTATATGGTGGAGAAATATCCCGACTTGGAGCGTGGGGAGAGTGCAAGCAAGACGGGGCGGAAGCATATCCCCACCCGGCTTTTCAAGCAGGCGGTTTCTCTCTCCAAACAGGCGAGGGCGATTGAAGCCACGCTGGACAGTATTTCCCCGCTGAACGCCGGAAAGAAGAAAGAGGAAGCCCTTGTCATGCTGAAAAAGTGGTTTCCACAAATGGAGAACTTCTCCGGGCAGTTGAAGAAATACAAAGTCACGATAAATGACCTGCTGGAAGAAAATCAAAAGCTGGAAGCGAGAGCCAGAGCCAGCGAAAGCGGCAAGATGAAAGACCGTATGGAACGGGCAAAGCTGGAAAGCGAATTGCAGAACATTCAAAGGCTGGTTGACCGTATCCCGCCGGACGTGCTGGCGGAGGTAAAGCGGCAACAGCGATACACAAAGGAAAGGTGATTGAGTATAAGCAGAATTTCACGCCGCCCCTATGCGGCATTGTACCTTGACAACTGAATATGAAAGGCGATATATGGCAAAAAAGCAACCGGACACAAATATCCCCCAACATGAAATAGAAGCCCTTGCCCGCTGTCTGCTTCCAGAAATTCAGAAATTCTTTGAAAGCCCGACGGGGCAAAAGGAATTTGAAGAATGGAAAGTGCAGAGAGCAAAGGAAGTAGAAAAGAAATGGAGCGTATGACAAAAGCGGCGGTATCACTCACGATACCGCCGCTTTTGCTTTAGCACTCAAGATATACTAAAAATCCGAAACCGTCCCCGATTGGAACCGGGTTCGGATTATCATTATCTGGTGCCGGCCGCGGGACTTGAACCCGCACGATGTTGCCATCAATGGATTTTGAGTCCACCTCGTCTGCCATTCCGACAGGCCGGCTTCTGACATGTTCATGCCAACAACACGAATATCATAGCACAGTTTTTCTTCCTTGACAAGTATTTTTTGGGCTTTTTTTAAATTGCTTTTTTTAAATGCGGCAGTCATAGGAACAGTTCCATTGGAACGGTTAGATTTATGCTTTCTTTTTCTTCTCTCTTTCCTCCTGCAGTGCACGAACTCTCTTATAAAAGCCCTGTCTGCTCAGCCCGCATTTTGTGGCGGCCTCGGTTACAGTGATTTCTTTCCGGTTGTACTGCTTTAAAATTTTATCGAAATTGGGAATTTCCCGCAGATCACGTCCGAAATGTGTTCCGTTTGCCTTGGCCAGGGCAATCCCTTCCTGCTGGCGCTGGCGGATATTTTCTCTTTCGGTCTGGGCCACATAGGAGAGGATCTGCAAAACCAAATCTGCAATAAACGTTCCTGTAAGATCTTCCCCCTTTGCACGGGTATCTAAGAGCGGCATGTCCAAAACGACGATATTTGCCTGGATTTCCTTGGTTAGAAGTTTCCACTGTTCTAAAATTTCTTCATAGTTTCTTCCGAGCCGGTCGATGGATTTAATCACCAGCAGATCTCCGGGGCCGATTTTTTCGATTAATTCTTTCCATCCCGGACGCAGAAAATCTTTTCCGCTTTTCTTATCCATGTAGATATTTTCGGATTTAATCGAAAAAGATGACAGAGCACGGAGCTGCCGGGCTTCATTCTGCTCCTGGGTGGACACCCGCACATAGCCGTAAACCTGATGTTTTCTTTTTCTCATGAAAAACCCCTCCTTTTGTTTTTTTACAATGTTTCTCCTCGTGTTCTTTAAAGCACCTTTTTTGAATTTTTCCTGTGCTTCACATCGTAAAAACTGCAAATACAGTCCCTAAAAGTTTCGAGAATTATTGTACTATAAAACGGCTGTCCGGGAGGGGGGATTTGGCGCAAACAGAAAAAAGTATTTTTGCTTCTGCGTTTGCATAGGTTTTGCAAAGATGTTTTGGGGAAAACTTGAAAATCCTATTGATTTATCAAAAGATCTTTAGTATATTAAAACATAGATTAGCCGAAAGGAGAATCCGCGATGATTCGGGTAGCTGTAGATGCCATGGGCGGTGATTATGCACCGGAGGAGATAATTGCCGGAGCCGTGGATGCTGTAAAGGAAAATAAGGAAATTAAGGTGCTTTTGGTAGGTCAGGAGCAGGTAGTCAGGGAAAAGCTGTCCGGTTTTACCTATGATAAGAACCAAATCACGGTGGTTCATGCCAGCGAAGTGATTGCCACCGAGGAACCTCCGGTGAACGCCATCCGCAAGAAGAAAGATTCATCCATTGTCGTGGGTATGAATCTGGTGAAAAATAAGGAGGCCGATGCCTTTGTGTCGGCGGGAAGTTCCGGGGCCATTCTGGTTGGCGGACAGGTGATTGTCGGGAGAATCAAGGGGGTGGAACGCCCGCCGCTTGCGCCGCTGATTCCGACGGAAACGGGAGTATCCCTTTTGATTGACTGCGGGGCCAATGTAGATGCAAGACCTTCCCACCTGGTGCAGTTTGCAAGGATGGGTTCGATTTATATGGAACATGTGATGAACATAAATCGTCCAAGGGTTGCCATTGTAAATATCGGCGCCGAGGAAGAGAAGGGCAATGCCCTGGTTAAGGAAACCTTCCCTCTGCTGAAAGCATGTAAGGACATCCATTTTATCGGGAGCATTGAGGCACGCGAGATCCCTCACGGGGCCGCGGATGTTATTGTCTGTGAAGCTTTTGTGGGAAATGTTATCTTAAAGCTTTACGAGGGCGTGGGTGCTACCTTAATCAGCAAGGTAAAAACCGGGATGATGGCAGACCTTCGCAGCAAGATTGGCGCATTGCTTGTAAAACCTGCGCTGAAAGACACTTTAAAATCCTTTGATGCCAGCCGTTACGGCGGTGCGCCGCTTCTGGGATTAAACGGGCTGGTGGTAAAAACCCACGGAAATTCAAAGGCGAATGAAGTGAAAAATTCCATTATTCAATGCCTGACCTTTCAAAAGCAGGGCATTAACGAAAAAATCAAGGAGAGTCTGGCCAAAGCCAGTCAAAAAGAGTAGGAGGATGGATGTTTATGGAATTTGAAAAGTTACAGGGGATTATTGCTGAAGTATTAAATCTGGAGTCGGATGAGATCTCGCCGAATGCAACCTTTGTCGATGATTTAGGGGCAGATTCTCTGGATATTTTCCAGATTATTATGGGAATCGAGGAAGAGTTTGACATTGAGATTCCTAATGAAGCTGCAGAGAAAATCGTTACCGTAGGCGATGCTGCCGAAGCGATTAAAAATGCGATGAATTAATGGGGGATGGGGCAGTCGATAAGCTACGGCGTGCCCCGTTCCTTTTTCGTAGCCTGTTATGCAAAAAGGAGGATGGATGTGAATCGGAAAATCAGCGAACTTGAAGAAGTGATTGGCTACCATTTTAACCAGAAGCAGCTTTTAAAACATGCCATGACGCACAGTTCCTATGCCAATGAAAAGCGCTGGGAAAAAACAAGAAATAATGAGCGCCTGGAGTTTTTAGGGGATGCGGTTTTAGAACTGGTGACCAGTGACTTCCTCTACCAGAAGCATTTAAAGATGCCGGAAGGAGAACTGACGAAAAAGCGTGCCGGGCTTGTGTGTGAGCCTTCGCTTGCCTACTGTGCGGAAGAAATCTGCCTGGGGGAGTATCTTCTGCTGGGAAAGGGGGAGGAGGCTACCGGGGGAAGGTTTCGTCCTTCTGTGACCTCGGATGCGATGGAGGCGCTTATCGGGGCGATTTATCTGGATGGTGGTTTTGCTAATGCAAAAGAGTTTATACACCGGTTTATTTTAAATGATATTGAACATAAGCAGCTCTTTTATGATAGCAAGACTATCTTGCAGGAGATTGTCCAGAGTCGGTATGAGGAATCTTTAACCTATGAACTTTTAAAGGAAGAGGGACCGGATCACAATAAATGTTTTGAGGTTCGTGCACTGGTCGGAACCGCAGAAATCGGAAGGGGTACGGGAAGGACGAAAAAGGGGGCGGAACAGGCGGCTGCCTATCATGGGCTTTTAGAATTAAGGAATGCCGTCGAACCGGACAAAACGGATGAGGAAGAATAGAGGTTTATGTATTTAAAAAGTATAGAAATTCAGGGTTTTAAATCCTTTGCCAATAAGATTCTTTTTGAATTCCACAACGGGATCACCGGCATCGTAGGCCCTAACGGAAGCGGAAAGAGTAACGTTGCCGATGCTGTCCGCTGGGTTTTGGGCGAGCAGCGGATCAAGCAGCTCCGCGGCGGCAGTATGCAGGATGTTATCTTCTCCGGAACGGAGTTAAGAAAGCCCCAGGGTTTTGCCTATGTGGCGATTACGCTGGACAACTCCGATCATCAGCTTGCGATTGATTACGACCAGGTGACGGTTTCCAGACGCCTCTACCGCTCGGGGGAGAGCGAGTACCGGATTAACGGAAGCACCTGCCGGCTGAAGGATGTGAATGAACTTTTTTACGATACCGGTATCGGAAAAGAAGGCTATTCCATCATCGGCCAGGGCCAGATTGACAAGATCTTAAGCGGAAAACCGGAAGAGCGCAGAGAACTTTTTGACGAAGCTGCGGGAATCGTTAAGTTTAAACGGCGAAAAAACCTGGCGCAGAAAAAACTTGAGGATGAGAAGCAGAACCTTCTGCGGGTGACGGATATCTTATCCGAACTGGAAAAACAGGTCGGTCCCTTAGAGCGCCAGGCCCAGGCCGCCAGAGAATATCTGCGGCTGAAAGAGGAATTAAAGATCTGCGACGCCAATGCTTTTTTGCTGGAAAGCGGTAAATTAAAAGAACAGCTTCAGGAACTGGAGGAAAAAGAGTCCATTGTATCTGCGGATCTTAGCGAAGCCAGAGAACGGGCAGAAACGATAAAGAAAGAATACGACCTTTTAGAGCAGGAACTTCTTGCCCTGGAAGAGGCGCTGACCGCGGGAAGAAATCTTTTAAACCAGGAAACGGTGGATAAGGGTAGCTTAGAGGGGCAGATTAATGTTCTGCACGAGCAGATTAACACCGAGAAGATGAATGGCGAGCACTTAAAAAACCGTGTTGAAGCTATCGAAAAAGAACTGCATGAGCGGCAGGAAGAACTGGAAGCCTACGGAAAAGAAAAGGATGAAATCGCCCAGAAAGCCGGAGAGGTTTTTGAAAAACAAAAGGATGCCGAGATTGCCCTGATGGATGCCGATACGGCTCTTGGAGAGATGGAAGCCTGGCTGGATCGTGCAAAGAATGCATTGATGGAAGCTTTAAACGCAAAGGCCGGGGTCAGCGCCAGACAGCAGCGCTATGAGGCCATGCTTGAACAGGTGAATGTGCGGCGGAGCGAGGTCAGCCAGAAGCTGTTAAAGATTAAAAGCGATGAGTCCGTTCAGGAAGAACAGAAAAAAGAAGAAGAAAACCGGGCAGAAAAACTGAAGGAAGAACTTGACCGGATAAACGGCAGGAAAAATACACTGGAAAAAGAGCATCAGGCTCTGGAACAGGAGGTAAAAAGGCTTTCGCGGGCACTAGAGGAAAAGCATCAGGAATACCAGGCTGCTTACACCCGCTTGGATTCTCTGCAAAACCTTGCCGAGCGCTATGAAGGCTACGGGAACAGTATCCGCAGGGTGATGGAGGTAAAAAGCCGCCTTCCCGGCATCCACGGGGTGGTTGCCGATCTGCTCACCACCGAAAAGCGCTATGAAACCGCAGTGGAAACAGCACTTGGCGGCAGTATCCAAAACATTGTCACCGATTCCGAACAGACGGCAAAAGAACTGATTGCATATCTGAAAAAGAACAAATATGGGCGTGCAACCTTCCTTCCCCTGACCAGCATCAGCAGCCGGGGAGGGTTTACCCAGGAGGATGCGTTAAAAGAGCCGGGCGTTATCGGTCTTGCCAGTCAGTTAATTCACACGAAAGACGAATACCGGGGGCTGGTGCAGTATCTTTTAGGGCGTGTGGTCGTCGCCGAGAACATCGACCATGCCATTGCCCTGGCAAGAAAATACCGCTACAGCCTGCGTATTGTTACCTTAGAGGGAGAACTTTTAAGCGCCGGAGGTTCCATGACCGGAGGTGCATTTAAGAATACCAGCAACCTCCTGGGAAGAAAGCGGGAACTTGAAGAACTGAAAGCCTTCTGCGATAAAACCCAGAGGGCGGAAGAAAAGCTGCAGCAGGAGATGAGCGGGGCGAAAGAAAAGTTTTCACAGACCGAAAAGGAGCTCGAAGCCCTAAAAGAAAGCAGCCAGGACTTGTTTTTAAAGCAGAACATGGTGGAAATGAGCATCCGGCAGATGGAAGGAAAAATTGCCGAGATTGCCGAATCCTCTGCGGATTTCGTGCGGGAACACAGCCAGCTCGACGAACAGGTAAAGGAGATTAAGCGCAGCCAGGCCGCACTGGAGGAAGAGTGTGCAGAGCGGGAAGCCGAGGGAGCAGCCCTGCAGAACCAGATAGAAGAGCAGCAGAAGCTTTTAGAAGAACGCCGAAAGGACAGGGAACAGCAGGGCAGGGATTTATCTGCGATTCAGTTGGAAACGGCAGGTTATCAGCAGAACCTTTCCTTTATCCAGGAAAATATCCGCCGCGTTCATGAAGAGATGCGAAAGCGCCGGGAAGAACGGGAGGAATTAAGCAAGGGACAGGGCGGCTCGGTGCAGGCGATAGAAAAAAAGCAGGAAGAGATCCTGTGCCTGCGCCGGGAGATCGACCGGATGCAGGAAAAAATCAGCGGGCAGCAGGAAGAACTTGCAAAGGAAACCGCAAAAAAAGAAGAAACCGGGCAGAAGCAGAAGGCATTATTTGCCCGGCAGGAAGAAGTCAGCGAGAGGATCAGTGCCTTGGACAAAGAGGTTTTCCGGCTGCAAAATCAAAAAGAAAAGCTGGACGAACGGCTGGAAAATCAGGTAAACTATATGTGGAACGAGTATGAACTCACCTACAGCACAGCCGAGCGCTTCCTCAATCCGGAGATGACTTCCGCAGCCGAACTCAAAAAGCAGATTGAACATCTGAAAGCCGAGATCCGCGGCCTTGGCCATGTCAATGTCAATGCCATCGAAGACTATAAGGAAGTGGCCGAGCGCTATGCCTTTTTAAAAACCCAGTACGACGATTTAACCCAGGCGGAGGCGGCGCTTCTGACCATTATCGAAGAACTGGATCAGGGGATGCGCAGGCAGTTTTCCGAGCAGTTTGCGCGGATCTGCGTGGAATTTAACAAGGTTTTCCAGGAGCTGTTCGGCGGCGGGCGGGGAACATTGGAACTGATGGAAGAAGAGGATATTCTCGAGGCGGGAATTCAGATTATCTCCCAGCCTCCGGGGAAAAAGCTGCAGAATATGATGCAGCTTTCCGGCGGGGAAAAGGCATTAACCGCCATTGCCCTGCTCTTTGCCATCCAGAACTTAAAGCCGTCCCCGTTCTGTCTTTTAGATGAGATTGAGGCGGCGCTTGACGATTCCAATGTGGATCGGTTTGCCGGCTATCTGCACAAGCTGACCAAAAGCACGCAGTTCATCGTCATCACCCACCGAAGGGGAACGATGGTGGCTTCCGACAGGCTGTACGGAATTACCATGCAGGAAAAAGGAGTTTCCACGCTGGTTTCCGTCAGCTTAATCGAGGCGGACTTAGATAAATAAAGACTTTAAAGCGCAGAAACGGGGTTAAGCCATTAGGGTTTATCCGGAAAAAAACTGCGCAAATCAGGATCATGGAGGAAGGAATGAGCGAAGGAAAGAAAGGATTTTTTGGCAGGCTGGTCGAAGGACTGACAAAGACCAGGGACAATATTGTTTCGGGGATTGATTCGATTTTCAGCGGGTTTTCGGCGATCGACGATGATTTTTACGAGGAGATTGAAGAAACCCTGATTATGGGAGATCTGGGCATCCAGACCACCATGGCGATTGTCGAGGATCTCCGCAAAAAGGTGAAGGAGCAGCATATCAAGAATCCTTCCGAGTGCAAGGAGGTTTTAATCGAAAGCATTAAAAAGCAGATGGATCTGGGCGAGAATGCCTACGAGTTTGAACACCGCCGATCGGTAGTTCTGGTGATTGGCGTCAACGGGGTGGGAAAGACGACCTCCGTGGGAAAACTGGCAGGTCAGCTAAAGGATCAGGGGAAGAAGGTCGTCCTGGCCGCGGCGGATACCTTCCGCGCAGCCGCGATCGAGCAGCTTACCGAGTGGGCGACCCGGGCAAAGGTGGAAATCATTGCCCAGCAGGAAGGCTCCGACCCGGCCGCTGTAGTGTACGACGCGGTGGCGGCGGCAAAGTCCAGACAGGCAGATGTTTTAATCTGCGATACGGCGGGAAGGCTGCACAATAAAAAGAATCTTATGGAAGAGTTAAAGAAGATTAACCGGATTATCGACAAGGAATATCCTGATGCCTACCGGGAAACGCTGGTGGTGCTGGACGGAACCACCGGTCAGAACGCCATGACCCAGGCCAGACAGTTTATGGAAGTGGCGCAGATTACCGGAATTATTCTCACCAAGCTTGACGGAACCGCCAAAGGCGGAATTGCCGTGGCGATTCAGGCCGAACTGGGGATTCCTGTAAAATATGTCGGGATTGGGGAAAAGATCGACGATCTGCAGAAATTTAACGCCGACGATTTTGTTAATGCATTATTTCAGACCGAAGGAAAGTGAGGAAAGAACCATGGAGGAAATGACCTTAGAATTATTTGAAGAGGCAGCGGAGGCGGTTGCCCGTGTGACTTCGGAAACCAAGCTGGTGTACAGCGAATATTATTCGTCACTGACGGGAAACAAGGTGTATTTTAAGCCGGAAAATATGCAGTATACCGGGGCTTATAAAGTAAGAGGGGCGTATTATAAGATCAGCACCATGTCCAAAGAAGAAGAGGAGAAGGGGTTAATTACGGCTTCTGCGGGAAACCATGCCCAGGGCGTGGCCTATGCGGCAAAGCTTGCCGGGGTAAAGGCAACCGTAGTGATGCCCACGACCACACCGCTGATTAAGGTGAACCGCACAAGAAATTACGGGGCGGACGTGGTGCTCCGCGGGGATGTATTCGATGAATCCTGTGCCTTTGCCGTGCAGATGGCCCAGGAACAGGGGCTGACCTTTGTCCATCCCTTTGACGATCTGGAGGTGGCGACCGGACAGGGAACGATTGCCATGGAGATTATCAAGGAACTGCCCACGGTGGATTATATCCTGGTTCCGGTAGGCGGAGGCGGGCTGTTAGCCGGGATCTCCTGTCTGGCAAAGCTTTTAAATCCCAAGATTAAGGTGATTGGCGTAGAACCGGCAGGGGCGGCCTGTATGCAGGCTTCGCTGAAAGCCGAAGAAGTAGTTACCCTTCCCGAAGTCAGCACGATTGCCGACGGCACGGCGGTAAAGCGGCCGGGAGAAAAACTCTTTCCCTATATTCGGGAAAATGTAGACGATATTATTACCGTTGAAGACTCCGAACTGATTGTTGCTTTTTTGGATATGGTGGAAAACCACAAGATGATCGTGGAAAACTCGGGACTTCTGACGGTAGCCGCCTTAAAGCACCTGGACGTAAAGAAAAAGAAGATTGTTTCCGTGTTAAGCGGCGGAAATATGGACGTCATTACGATGGCTTCCGTTATTCAGCACGGATTAATCCAGCGGGATCGAATCTTTACCGTATCCGTACTTCTGCCGGATAAGCCCGGCGAACTGGCTGCCGTATCGGCGCTTCTTGCCCGGGAGCAGGCCAATGTCATTAAGCTGGAGCACAACCAGTTCATCTCCATCAACCGAAATGCAGCCGTGGAACTGCGGATTACCGTGGAAGCTTTCGGAACCGAACATAAAAACAGCATAGTTGCGGCATTAAGCGATGCAGGGTATCGCCCGAAGCTGGTGAAGTCGAAGGGGATGTAGAAAACATGAAGGTTTACAAGTGGAAAAAACCTTTTGGAAAGAATGCAGAGTACTTTATCAAATGGACGCTTATCGCCTCGCTGATTGGCGGCGTGGGCGGGGGGATCGGTGCCTGCTTTGCCAAGGCGGTGATCTGGGCAACGGCTTTTCGCCAGGGGCATAGCTGGACGCTCTATCTTATGCCGGCTGCCGGTGTTTTGATTGTCTGGATGTACTGTCGCTGCCATGAAGAGAATAACCGGGGAACGAATGCGGTGCTTGAAGCCGTTTCTGCCAATCAGGAGGTATCTTTGGCAACCGGGCCGTTAATCTTTCTCTCCACGGTGCTTACGCATTTCGTGGGCGGATCTTCCGGCCGGGAGGGCGCGGCCTTACAGCTTGGCGGAAGCCTGGGAAGCCTTTCGGGAAAACTTTTAAAGCTTGGAAAAAGGGATCGGAAGGTCGCCGTAATGTGCGGGATGAGCGCGGTGTTCGGTGCCCTGTTTGGAACACCTGTGGCGGCGGCGATGTTTGCCGTGGAGGTGGCAAGCGTCGGTGAAATCTACTATGCCGGCCTGCTTCCCAGTGTGTTCTCCGCGTTTTTAGGGGCAAATATTTCCCATGCCCTCGGCGTACCGGCAGAGGCTTTTGTGATTTTAAATCTGCCGAAGTTTACGCCGCTCACCGCTGCCTACACGGTGTTTCTGGGGCTTTTATGCGCCCTGGTCAGCATTGGCTTTTGTATGCTTCTGCACAGTGCAGGCAAAATATACCGAAAGTACATACCCAATCCCTATTACCGCATTCTTGCCGCCAGTGCCCTGTTCATCCTCTTAACCTTTCTTCTGGGAACCAGGGAATACCACGGCGGAAGTATGCAGCTGATTGAACATGCGATGGAGGGACATGCACGGTATGAAGATTTTCTGCTGAAAGCCCTGTTTACGGCAGTGGCTTTGGGGGCAGGCTTTCGGGGCGGCGAGATTGTGCCTACGCTCTGTGTGGGATCAACTTTTGGATGTATCGTCGGTCAGGTTATGGGGATTTCCCCGTCTTTTTCGGCGGCGTGCGGGATGGCGGCACTATTTGCCGGGGTGACGAACTGCCCGATCAGTACGATGTTTATAGCCCTGGAACTGTTTGGCGGGGAGGGAATGCCCTTCTTTGCCATTGTAATTGCGGTAACTTTTGCGCTTTCGGGATATTATGGGCTGTACAGCAGCCAGAAATTTGCCTGTTCGAAGACGGAACTTGAGTTTGCCCATATCAATGCGGAGCAGCAGATAAAATAAGTTTTAAGGGAGTAAGGATAGAATTGTTGGATAAAGGAGAGTTATGCAATGAAAAAATGGAAACTTTTTGTGGTTTTAACCGGATTTACCCTGGCCTTATCCGCCTGTCAGGGAGGAACTTCGGAAAAGACTTCGGATGCGGCACCGGCCGCAGACCAGGAAACAACCGTGCAGGGTGAGGTATCCGGGGAAGAAACGGCGGATGCCGCAGGCGAAGGTAATGAAGATAAGGCACAGGAATCGGAGGCAGGAGAAGCAACATCGGCGGCAAATGCAGAGGAAATTGCTGTTTCCAATCCGATGCAGGAGGTTTCCGGACCGGAAGCCCTTGTTGAAATCGGTGTTTCCATGGAAGTGCCGGAGAACGTGGAACTTGGACAGTGTTTTATTATCAGCCAGGTTGTTGCCGAGGTGAATTTTACCCTGGACGATGCTTCTTATACCTACCGCGGTTCGGCTGCCGCAGAAGATTTTGCCGGAATTTTTGAGGAATTTGAAGAGGAGGTTGTCAGCATCGCCGCTACGGACGAGATGGCTGTGGACGGGGAACTGACCATTAAGACGACAAAAAGCGGCGGAAAGCTGGCTGCCTGGTCTAAGAACGGGGCAAACTATACCCTGTATACGCCGGTGTCCGCAGGGGAAGAGGAACTGGTTTCCCTTTGCCGGGAACTGATTGCAGGAAATTAAGGATGATAAAATAAACCATCATGCGCCCGCAGGCGGCAGCAGTGACATGTGAATTGTAACAGGAAGCAAGCAGGAGGAGATTATGGCTCTTTATGATTATAACCGTGCAATGAAACAGGGAAGAAGGCAGTATCAGGCGGCACTGAGCAGAGGGGAACATCCCTATCTTCCTGTGCTGGATGATATATTATCTTATACGGATATTGTGTCCGAGGTCAACTTAGGGGTGGTGGATATTCCCTTATCCCAGATTGTAGGAACCAAAACCAAAGGAAGGACGAATGCATTTTCCAATGGATTCATGCCTTTGCTTTCGGAAAAGACGGAGTTTGCCGCAAAGTGGTCAACGCTGTTTGACTATCAGGAAGATGAAGGCATCCATGACCCGATTATTGCCTATGAATTTATGAACCAGTACTATGTTATGGAGGGGAATAAGCGGGTCAGTGTTTTAAAGTATGTGAACGCCTTCAGCATCCAGGGAATTGTCACAAGACTGATTCCTAAACGGAGCGATAACAAGGAAAACAAGCTTTACTATGAATTCCTTGACTTTTATCAGGTATCCTTTTTCAGCAATATATGGTTTACCCGAGAGGGAAGCTATAAGCAGATGCTGGAAATTATGGGAAAGAAGCCCGATGAGGTGTGGAGCGACGATGACCGTTCTTACTTTAAAGCCATCCACGACCGCTTTGCCCGGGTATTTTCCGAGCGCGGCGGCAATCGTATCGGACTGACGGCCTCGGATGCCTTCTTAGTCTATGCCAAGCTCTTCGGCTATGAAGCCGTAAAGGACAGAACCGAAACCCAGATCCAGAAAGACCTGGTTAAGCTGTGGGATGAACTGGTACTGCAGGGACAGGGCGGAAAGATTGCCTTAGTCGAACAGCCGGAAGAAGAAAAACCGGCAAAGGGACTGGTCGGCAGACTCCTTTCCGGCGGGGAATCCGCACCGTTAAAGATAGCCTTTATCTATGAGAAAACGTCCGAAACCTCAAGCTGGACCTACAGCCATGAACTGGGGAGGCTCTATATTGAACAGGCATTTCCCGGCGAAGTTATTACGACCTCTTTTGATCATGCCGACACGGAAACTCAGGTAGCAGAGGCTATCGATGAGGCGATTGCCTCCGGCTGCCAGGTAATATTTACCACAACGCCCAGGATGATTCAGCCCAGTGTCAAGGCGGCAGTTCAGTACTCGGAAGTTAAGATTTTAAACTGTAATGTCAACACCTCCTATTCTTCGGTAAGGACGTATTACGGGCGGCTGTATGAGGCAAAGTTCTTAATGGGTGCTATCGCCGCGGCGATGTCAACGACGGATCAGCTTGGCTACATTGCCGACTATCCGATCTATGGATCTTTGGCTAATGTCAACGCATTTTCCCTGGGGGCAAGGATGGTTAATCCCCGGGCACAGGTCTTTCTGAAATGGAAGGCAGTGAAGGACAAAAATGCACTGGAAGAATTAAACGAGCAGGGCGTTTACTATATTTCCGCCGATGATATGATTACGCCAAAATCCCTTACCAGGGAATTCGGCCTGCTGCACAAGGAAGAGGACGGGACGCTGACCACATTGGCTTCTCCGCTGATGCATTGGGGCAAGTTTTATGAGAGGATTGTAAAGCTTATCCGCCAGGGAAGGTGGCAGACCCTGAATACAAAGGGAAAAGAAGCGGTAAACTACTGGTGGGGAATGTCGGCGGATGTGCTGGATGTGATCTGCTCGAAAAACCTCCCCAGGGGAACGAATCGTCTGATTAACTTTTTAAAGAATTCCATCCGCTCCGGCAGCTTCCAGCCGTTTGACAGTGATATTTATTCGCGGGACGGCGTGCGCCGCTGTACAGAAAACCAGAAACTGACGCCGGAAGAGATTGTGACCATGAACTGGCTGGTGGAAAATGTGGTCGGTTCTGTGCCGGATCTGGAAGAACTTACGGATGAGGCAAAGGATCTGGTTCGGCTTCAGGGGATTAAGCTGGATGAGGGAAAGGATGACCCCATACCTGTTTGTGCTGTGGAACGTGTACAGAGTGGAGGAAATAATGAAGATTCTGGTACTGGCCGATGAGGAGTCAAAACTCCTGTATGATCATTTTAAACCGGGGATGCTGGATGATATTGAATTAATCCTGGCCTGCGGGGATCTCCACGCTTCCTATCTCTCCTTCCTGGTTACGATGTCCCATGCCACCGTGCTCTACATCCATGGGAATCATGACCACTATGAGAAGGACGCGATGAATGGGTGTATCTGTGTGGATGACGATATCTTTGTCTATAAGGGAATCCGGATACTCGGCCTTGGCGGATCGATGCGCTATCATCCGGAAGCTGACCATCAGTTTTCCGAAAAGGAGATGGGAAGGAGAATCCGGCGTCTGTGGTGGAAGATTTTTCGCCACAGAGGCTTTGATATCCTGATGACCCATGCCCCTGCCTATCATCTTAACGATATGGAAGATCTGCCGCACAGGGGCTTTGCCGCCTTTCTGCGGCTGATGGAAAAATATAAGCCCCGCTTCTTTATCCACGGCCACATCCATGCAACCTATGGAAGCTGCTTTAAGCGGCTGGATCACTATGAAGAAACTACAGTAATTAATGCCTATGAGAAATATATTATTGAGTACCCGGACGAAAACTAAAGTGCGGATGAACGGGTGAAATAATAACTGTACGGAGGTAGAAAAATTGGACTGGAAAAACACCATATTTGCCGACAGCGGGCGGTATTTTGTCAGCAATCCTCTGCCCGAGAAAGGAGAAACCATAACCCTGTGGCTGAGAATCTGTGAGTGGTCCCCGGTAAAGCAGATCATTCTCAGGACGAAGCTTAACGGTGTGGAAGTCCTTTTGCCGATGGCATGGGATTACTCCCGGGAAGGTCTGGCCTATTTTAAAACCAGCGTTACCCTGTGGGAGGATGTGTTCCATTATCATTTTTATCTGGTTACACAGGATGAGGTTTACTATTATACACAAAACGGTCTGACCAGGGCCATGCCGGACGAAACCTTTGACTTTAAAGTTCTGGTGGGCTATCAGCAGCCGGAGTGGGTAAAAAATGCGGTGTTTTACCAGATATTTCCTGACCGTTTTTGCAGGGGAAATGAAAAGCACAGGGTTAAAGACGGAGAATATTCCTTTAACGGCTGCCCGGCAATCCAGGTTAAAAACTGGAGCCAGATCCCCGGCGGTTACTGGGACAGTCACTGCATGGATTTTTATGGGGGAGATCTGGAGGGGATTATCCAGAAGATTCCTTATTTAAAGAAGCTTGGAATTAATGCGTTATACCTTAATCCGATTTTCTATGCCGCTACGGTGCACCGCTATGACTGCCTGGATTACTTTCATGTCGATCCCCACCTTGGGGGAGATGATGCCCTGGTGAAATTAAGCCGGGCGCTTCATATGAACGGAATGCGGCTGATCCTGGATGTATCCGTCAACCATACGGGAACGGCACATAAGTGGTTTAATAAAAACGGCGAATTCTTCCCGCTTTCCCAGGGGGCTTACCATAACCGGGGGGCGAAGGAGAGGGAGTATTATCTCTTTAAAGAGAAGAAAGAAAAGCAGACTGCAAAAAGGGCAGGCACAGATGCCGGAATAAAAGCCGATACGGGGACAGGTACAGATACAGAGGAAGGCGGCAAGGAATATAAGGCGTGGAATGACGTGGAAACGCTGCCGACCTTAAATTATGCGTCGAAGGCATTGCGCGAGGTCATCTATGAAGGAGAGGACTCGGTCGTGCGGCACTGGCTTAAAGCCCCCTTTGCCGTCGACGGCTGGCGGTTTGACGTGGCGGATGTTATGGCAAGAAACGACGCCGTTCAGCTTCACCACGAAATCTGGCCGGAAATCCGCAAAAAAATCAAGGATGCAAATAAGGACGCATACATCTTGGCTGAGGACTGGTGCGACTGTGCGGAATTTTTAAAAGGCGACGAGTGGGATTCGGCGATGAATTACTTTGGCTGCGCCCGCCCCGTCCGCGAGTTTGCCGGGGAACAGGACTGGTTTTTGCAGAAATATGATTACTTTAAAGAAATCCCCAGCCCGCAGGATGCCGAACTTTTTGCCCGGAGGGTGGGGGCGCATCTTCATAAGCTGCCCACGGTGATTCAGCAGAATCAGTTTAATCTGCTGGACAGCCATGACATTGCCCGGCTTCACAATAATCCGGCAGTATCGCATGGGGCATGGAAGAATGCAGTACTTTTACAGTTTGCCCTTCCCGGCTGCGTCAGCGTCTACTACGGGGATGAGGCAGGGATTGACGGGAGGATACAGGACGTGGAGGGCTGCCGCTATCCCATGCCCTGGGATAAGGAATTTCAGAAAGAAGGGGCCTACATCCTGCACCACCGTCTGATTCAGCTCCGCAGAAAGACCAAAGCATTTACCGAAGGGTCATTTAAGATGCTCTATGCTAAGGATAAGCAGTTTGTGTGCGCACGATTTACGGATAAAGAACGCTATATCGTCGCCTGTTCGATGGAAAAAGAAGAGAGGACGGTTGACTTTTCCGTCGAAGGACTGGGCTGGGCGTCATGTGCAAAAGGAAGCGATTTAAACGGCGAAAAACTGTGCGTGCCGGTGAACGACGGCTGGATCCGACTTACGCTGCCGGCGGAATCGGGGTGTGTGCTGCGGGTGGAGTTGGAGTGAAGTAAGGTCAACATTTGACATTATACAGATTTCAGAGAAAAACATTCTTGCAAGAAAGGATGTTTTTTTCTTTTTCTCTTTGTCTTTTTAATCGAGCTTTTGGTAGAATTTATAAGGTATACATAGAAAAGTTCAAGTTCAATTCAGGTTCTGTTTTTATGCAGAGGCTGAAGAACGAAAGACGAAGATGGAAAGGAGAACGTATGATGGGAACTGCATATGGGTATGCAAGGGTGAGCACGAGGGAGCAGAATGAGGTAAGGCAGATTATTGCGCTAAAAGGAGTGAAGGTGACAGAGGAAAATATCTACATAGACAAACAATCCGGACAGAATTTTGAACGGCCGAATTATCAGAGGATGGTAAAACGGCTGAAAAAGGACGATGTGGTATTTATCAAAAGCATTGATCGGCTGGGGAGGAATTACGAGGAGGTATTGGAACAATGGAGGATTCTGACAAAAGATAAAGGGGTGGATATCGTGGTTCTGGATATGCCGCTTCTGGATACCCGGAGGGAGAAGAATTTATTAGGAACCTTTATTGCAGATTTGGTTCTGCAGCTATTATCGTTTATGGCAGACAGTGAGCGGACGAATATCCGGTCGCGGCAGCAGGAGGGAATCGAGGCGGCAAAGCAGCGCGGGGTGCAGTTTGGCCGTCCGGCAAAGCCTCTGCCGGAGAACTTTGCACAGGTGTACCGGCGCTGGGTGGCAAAGGAGATTTCCGCGGAAGAAGCAGCGAAGGTCTGCAATCTGACGACGGCGACATTTTACCGAAGGGCTAGGATGCAGAGGGGAGGGGAAAATTGACAAGGCTAAAAGAGATGGAGATGATCTGCTTATAATCGGATAAAAAATGAATAAAGCGAAAAGAAGCCCCGGCTTATTGCAGTTGGGGTTTCTTTTTGTTATACTGTTATCAGATGGATGGGATGGTAAAAGGAAAGCTGGATGGAGGTGCGGGTTTTGGGGATGTATTTAAACAGCAGAATGCCGTTTGAGGCATTTAAGGCGGTATCGGCAGGAAAATATTTTGTGGATAAATCAGAAATACTTCAGGAAATCATACCATCGATGGGTACAGAAGAACGGTTTTTCTGCATTACCAGACCGCGTCGGTTTGGAAAAACGGTGACAGCGAATATGATAGCGGCTTTTTTTGGAAAGGCGGCTGATATAGAAGCGGCAGAGGCTGCCAAAACGATTTTTCAGGGATTAAAGATTGGCAGCTTTGATGGTTTCCAGGAATATCTGCATCAATATGAGGTAATTTCTATTGATTTTAGCCGTGTGTCCAGAGATTGTACAAGCTATGGACAGTATATGAAGAGGATTCAGGATGGGCTTAATCAGGATTTAATGGAAGCTTTTCCGGATTTTCCGGAACACAGGCTTTCTATACAGAATGCAGTCTGGGATAATCTGCAGGCAATTTTTGAGAAGACGAAGACAAGATTTGTTTTTGTTTTTGATGAATGGGATGCGCTTTTTCATATGGATTTTGCCAACGAGGGAAATAAAAAAGATTTTCTGCGCTTTCTGCGATCCTTGCTTAAGGGGCAGGCTTATGTGGAGTTTGCGTATATGACCGGGGTTTTGCCGATTGCAAAATATTCGAGCGGGTCGGAACTGAATATGTTCAAAGAGTACGATATGGCAACGAAAAAGAAGTTTTGTGAATATTTTGGCTTTTCGGATGCAGAGGTTGACCAACTTTTTGCCGCGTATCAGAGGACAAGCAGGAATGGAAAAATTACCCGGGAGGAACTGGCAGAGTGGTATGACGGATATTTTACGGCAGCTGGGAATCGATTATATAATCCGCGATCGATTGTCTGTGCGCTGACCGATGATCAGATTGGAAGTTATTGGACAAGTTCAGGGCCATATGATGAGATTTTTTACTATATCCGGAACAATATAGAGGATGTCCGGGACGATCTGGTATTAATGATTGCCGGAGAGTGTGTTGTGATAAAACTGCAGGGCTATGCGGCGGTATCGACAGAGTTGATAACCAAAAACCAGATTTATTCAGCAATGGTTGTTTATGGTTTGCTGACCTATGAAAATGGGGCGGTTTCTATTCCTAACAGGGAATTGATGGAGAAGTTTAATGAATTGCTTCTTACAAAGGACAGTCTGGGATATGTTCATCATCTGGCAAAAGAATCGGAGAAGATGCTGAAGGCTACGCTGTGTGGGAATACAGATACGATGGCAGAAATTTTAAAATATGCCCACGATACAGAATCGCCGATTTTTTCCTACAACAGTGAGATTGAGTTGTCCGCAGTAGTAAATCTGGTGTATCTGGCAGCAAGAGATCGCTATCGGGTTGAACGGGAAGATAAGGCAGGGGAAGGGTTTGTGGATTTTATTTTTTATCCGGAATATAGGAATGAAGATGCATTGATTTTGGAATTAAAGATTGACAGCACTCCGGAGGAGGCAATAGAGCAGATAAAAAATAAGCGGTATGTGCTTCGGTTTAAAGGGAAACTTGGGGAGAGGGAGAAGTATACAGGAAGAGTGCTGGCTGTGGGGATTAGCTATGATCGGAAGACGAAGGAGCATTTTTGCGGGGTGGAGGTGCTTTGAGGGGATTTTGCGTAATGGCTGGAAATATATGGGCATATTGCGTTAAAAAAATATCAATAAAAAATACTTAAGTTTTGAGGAATGTTGACGAAATTGTAATCAAGGGATTTATAGTATATATATCTTATTATATAAAATTTGAGCATGATATAGTGCAATATCAACCTGGCAGTTTAAAATGCAAAAGTCATCAAAAATATTGAGAAAGGTAAATGCAATGAAGAAAAGAAGTCTGACAGCGTTAGTTTTGATTTTTGCTATGGCAATGGCGAATCCCGGTTTAAATAATGCTGCGGAACGTTCTATACCTGAAAAGGAAAAAACAGAAAATGCAGGTAATAAAAGAGAAACACCGGCAACGCCCTCAGACTTAGAGTCTAAGGGCAACAGCGGCGATGCCTCTGAAAAAAAACAGAACATTGTTTCTTTAGTCATTCCTCAAAAGTTAGAAGTTGTTATAGATCCGTTTGAAATCGATGGAAAAACACAGGTTTATTCCGAAAAATACAGCATTAAAAATACCGGAGAAACAAAAGGAATTTTACAGCTTTCCAAATTGGCCTGTACATCAGGAAAATCTGGAGAGGTAAAAGTGCGGAAAAATCAGGACAGGATTCATGACGGAGAAAAAAAGAAAATTTATCTGGAAATGGTATTGGAATATGAAAAATTAAAAGATAATGCAGCAGAGGATGAAGAAAATAATGATGAAGGAACCGAGGCAGAAGAAACTGGGCGTTTAGAATATGGTCGATCAGAAAATAAGACAATCGAAGAAGAAAATTTGAAAACTGAGAGAGAAGGTGAAAAGCATATTGTCCTTTCCCGGGAAGATACATCGTATGAGCAGGTTCTTGAGGCGGGAGAAGAGGTAGTTATTTATTTCTGTGGAGAAGTAAATGAAAATGCGTCACAGTCATGGGAAAACGGGGATGTAGAGATAACGGTAGTTTATGATTGGAAAGAGATGACAGAAGAATCAGAAGAGGAAATCGAGGAAACATTGGAAATTCCGGAAACAACCGAAGAAACAGAGGATGAGGAGATAAACGAAAAAGAGCAAGAACCAGAAGAGCGTGGAAAAGAAGTAGGAGAAGAATCCACGGGCGAGGCTGATGCTGAAAAGATTGATGTTGAAAATACAGCGGAGGGTTCTAAAGAAAGTTTGGACGAGATAAAAGAAGGTTCTGAAGAAAGCAATGGGAGTTTAGAAGAGGCAGAAGAAAGGATTGAGGAAACCAGGGAGAATTTAGAAAATATAGAAGAAAGTCCTGAAGAAACAGAAAAGGATTTAGAAAAAACAGAAGAAAATTCTGAGAAAAGTTCAGAAGAAGAAACCGAAGGAACTGTTGAGGAAGAAAAAGGAGAAAATAAAGAAAACGAGAAAATCCCGGCAGACTCACCGTTCGGCGAAGAAAATTCTTCTGAAACAGAAGAAAAAACGGAGGAAAGTGATCATAAACAGCAGGAAATCAGTAGTTCAGAAGAGAAGGAAGATATAGGAAATACGGAAGATAACGAAGAGAAGAAAGATACAGAAGAGGTTATATCGAATTCTCCGACGGTGAATACAGAAAATAAAGATAAAGAAGAAAGTGCTTTGCCTGGTGTGACAGAAGTTAAAGATGATACGGGAAATGATGCAGGCAGTAAAGCAGAAGATGAAGCAGAAAAAGAGAATGATTCGGCAGAGGAAAAAGGAACGAAAGACAAAGAAGAAAATCATTTGGCAGTGGAAACGGAAAATAAAGGGAATAGTCTGCCAGAAGATGGATGAGAGGAGAAATAGATAGGAAAAATGGATAAGAAAAAGAAAACAGTCATTATTGCAGGTGTTATTGTAGCCCTTTTGCTCGTAATTATCGGAGTACTGGTTTTTATGCTCGTTCAGAAAGACGCCAAAGAGCCGGAAGAGTCCGTTGGCTATGTCTTAGATGAAGGAAATTACCAGCAGATACAGGAAAGCATGGCAGAAGAGGTATCGGAGGGATATTTTGAAACCTATATGAACACAACCTGGACTTTTGCGGACGGAACATCGGAAACTAAAGATGCTGTGCTGGGAAATGCACCAAATAATACAAAACCGATCCGGTGCGAAGTGATTCTTAATGAAACCGGTGAGGTTGTATATAAAACAGGTGTACTTCCGGTAGGGGCGGTTCTGGAACCCTTTAAACTGGATAAAGATTTGGATGCCGGAACATACGAAGCCATTTGTCAAATTTATCTTTTAAAAGAACAGGAAGATGGAACTTATGCAGATTTCAGCAGCGCAGGGTTTTATGTAACGATTGAGGTAGAAAATTAAAGGAGGATAATTACTGTACTACATAGTAGCAGTGGTTATAAATAAAATGATTCTTATTATAAGGAGGAAGATGGAATGAAAGGAAAGAAATTAGTATCAATTCTTACGGCAGGCGCACTTGCCGCAACGATGGCAATGCCTGTAATGGCAGCAGACGGAGGGACGATCGATGTAGAAGTGACCACTAAGACAGGAATTTTGAGAGTGGAAGTTCCTACGACTCTGGCGATTGCTGTAGATCAGTTTGAAACTACCGATGCGGGTTCTCAGGTTTACTCTGAGGAATTCACAATTGCTAATAAGAGTGAAGTTAATGTTAAAGTTAATGTAACTTCTACGGCAACTGTAGGAAGCGCTGTAACGCTTGCAGCAAAGAGAGCCGATGTTGCTACGGCTGCAGGAGCGAATGGAACAGCATGGCTGGCAGTAGCGGCAAGCTTAGACGGAACAGATTATGAAGCTACAAAAGATTTATCAAAGTTGAATGAGGCAAGTGCCAATGTTACCACCTTTGCAAAGAGTGGTACAGCGACAACGGCAGCACAGACGTTTTATCTGAAGAAAGGTACAGGTAGCGGTACATATAAATTGCTGGTACCAGAAGCAGACAAAAAGAACAATGGTGTTTCTTATGCACAGTTCTATAAGCTGACTTCACTTGCTACACAGCCTACAGATGATACAACTCTTCAAACAGCAGTGAACGATGGTGATGTTTATGTGGTAGTAACTGCTAATGCAAGTAATGATGCTGAAACAGTAACCAAAATTGCGAAGGGAACTACAGTTGCAACCGGTGATTATGCATCTACAAATACCTATTACACAGCAGCAGAAGCCCCAACCCTAACAGATGATTTGAAGGCAGCTGAAATATATGCTTATGGAGAGATGACAAAAGAAACTACAGGTGCAGACGCTGCTTTCCGCTATATCGGTGCATTATCTTCTAACAAGGAAGTATGGAATGCAACTGATATTTCCAAGATCAACATCGCTTACACTATCCAGGGAATTCCGCAGAGTACTTATGATGCTGCTGATGCTGATGGAATTACTTATGGTCTTTACAAAGAGAAACTTGCAGCAGCGTATACGGAATTAAATGGAGTATCTTGGATTTCTCTTGACGGAGCTAAGGGCTTTGCTGCGGCACCTTCATCTCTTACGATTGGAGGCGATGAAAAAACAGCAGGTACAGATTATTCCTTCGAAAAGACAGGATGGATTAAGTTGATTGCTAAACCTACCGCTGGCGATGAAATTTTACTGGTTATCAATGGAACAACTTATAGGGTAACTGTTCCTACAGCATAATGTGCATAATGCTAATGAAGAAAAAGAAGATAGTTTTGGGAGGGCGGGGCACATGCCCTCCCTATTTATTCGTATGTAAAATTTATAGTGATTGGATGAGTTTGGAATGAAAATTCTTGTAACCTGTTTGGATCAGGAAATACTATGGGCCATAGATGATGAGATAGGTGGATTATATTCTATTGATTTAAAAACTTTTGAAACACAATGTGTGATTGATTGTCAAAAATTATTTCCCTATGGAAAATTTGAAGTACTTTCTCTATTTAAATGGAAGGAAAATTGTATTGTAATTGTTCCTTTAAAAATTAATAAAAGTTGGATAATTTATAATAAAGTTACTAAAGAAATAGAATATCGGAAGATTATAGAAAGAAAGTGTCGGGAAATATTGATTTCTGTTGATCAAGACAGAAATCAACTTTATTTTTTTCCATTAGATATATGTGATCCAATTTTAATTATTGATATGAATAGGTTAACATGTTTGAAAATGATAGAAAATTGGAGTGGAAGATTGCCTGATAAGTGTAAAATAACTGCATGGAAAGGGGCATATAGCGGACAATATATATTTTTTCCAATAAAAAACACAGAAATTCTTGTACGAATGAATTGTGAAACCCAAAAAGTGGATTTGTTGAAACTTAATATACCAGAGAAAGTGATTCATACAGATTACGCTTTTGGTGAATTATGGGTATTGCCCATGCATGGGAATAAGCTTTATCAGATTGATGAAAATGGTTTAATTGTCAATATTGTAGAATTATCATTGGAAAATATTTTAGATACATTACCTGATTTTGCAAGAATCATTGTTCAGAAGAGATATTTGTTCCTTTTGCCTTGCTATCAAAAAGGAATTTATGTGTATGATAAATTAGAGCAAAAAATGAATATTATTGCGGAAGAAAATTTGTGTGAAGATAAAGCAGTCTACTTGCGGTATTGGGAATATTATATCAGGAATAATCAGATTTGCTTTTTGCCTTTTGGAGATAAATGTGTGGAAATAGATTTGAATAATCTTAGATATGAGAAAAAAGAATTATTCTATCCCAATACTTGGTCAGATAAAGAAAAAATATGGCGAAGCAGTTGGAGTAAGTTTTCTGAGCAAAATTCTATTATAGGAGAAGCAGAAGGCTATGATATGGAGATTTTATTAAAATATATTCAATATAAAAATAAGAAAGATTTTTCGGAATATGGATATATAGGTAATGAGGTATGGAAGAAGTTGAAAAATTGAGGAAAGACAATATGAGGATTTTATTATATGGAATTGGAAAAGATTTAGAGGATATTGAAATAAAGATAAAAAACAAACATGAAATTATTGGCTACACAGATTCTTTTGCCAGGCTAAAAAAGTATAAGGGTAAACTATTTTATGAATTATGTACTATAAAAAAATTGGATTTTGATTATCTTATAATTACTTTGAAAAATAGGAAAATTGCTTGGGAAATTCAGGAGATGCTTACTGGAATATATGGAATTCCTCTGGATAAAATTATTCCTTTTTATGTGTATGCCAACAGAGAATTATGGAATATTAAAATGAATAATTATGAGTTAGAAAAAGTACAGGGACTGATCTTTGGAAATTCTCTTGCAGCGACAGGTTTTTTGGAAAAGGAGTTGGATATCCCTTTTGTTAATCTTGCAGTTTCCAGCCAGGATTTATATTACTGCTATCAAGTGTTCTGTCAGTGTATAAAGCAATATGGAGAACGGTTTGACAGTTTAAAATATATAGTGATTGATCTTTATAATTATATGGTATTTAATTTAGATACTTCTCGAGGAAAAGATATTTTAGGATACATGTATTCTGGAGGAATACAAGATGAACATAATTTCAAAGATAATAAAAACTACAGTAATACATTAGAAAATGAAATGTTTAGAAATTATAATGTTATCTTAAAAGATCAAAAACAAGATCTAATGCAAGAAGTATTCAGTAATTGGGATACAGAGTTTGAACAATCATCTTATAACCGATGGAGCCATATAACAAAATATACTACGCTCCGTGCAGAGCAGATTATTGGTAAAAGTATTATTCAGAGATTTGAAGATACATTTCAGGAAAATAGAAATATTTTTGAACACTTTATAAAAAATATCAGAAAATTCAACGGAGATATGAAGATTATATTTACTTTGATTCCGCAATATATAATGATGGAGAAAGTATCTAAGCCATTTATGGATGATTGGAAGGATGAATTTTACTATATTATTAATGATATTTGTGAACGTTATCACAGTGTGTTTTGGAACTTTAAAAATTGTAAAGAAATTTCAGAAAATCCTATGTTTTATTATGATGAGATGCATTTAAATACTGTTGGTGCAAGAGCAATATCGGCAATTTTGAATGAAAAATTAAATTGTATATAAGGCTTTTATAAAACTGATGAAAAAATAAAAAAAATAATATTTTTAAAAACTGTGGTTGATAATTTTTTGGATAAATATATGGAGGTTTTAAATGTATAAAGATGATGGAATAAATTGGATGAAGGTTTTGCCAAATAAGAGAATTTATATTTTTGGAGCAGGATTTAATGGAAATAAGTTATTAAAGAAGCTTAGTGAATCAGGTGACTTTCATATTGCTGGATTTATAGATAATGACCCAGAGAAAGTTTGTAATTTTAAAACTGATATAAATAAAACATTAAAATGTTTTAGGTTAGAGGATTATAAAAAAGTAGAAGATAAAGAGGATATTATCATTGTATCAACGGCTATTTCAGAAATTGGAAGGCAGTTAATTGAAAATCATATATATCATTATTTGGCATGGGATCAGATAGATTTCTCTATATTAGGAGAGGAACATTATAATGAGGAATATTTTTCAACACAAATTGATTATGGCAGAGTAGATTCAGAAACAGAAAGAGATTTTTTTCAAAGATATATAAAAGAAATAGATTCTATAGCTGAATTTGGATGTGGCGGAGGGTTTCTTTTAAAGAAGCTAAAGTGCCAGTCAAAAATAGGGATTGAAATTAATCCAACTGCGAGAACTTATGCAGAAAAAAATGGGATAAAAACAGTCAATAATTTTGAAAAGATTGTTGATGAAAGCTTAGATATTATAATTTCATATCATGCATTGGAACATTGTATTAATCCATATGGGATTGTATCTGAAATTTATAAAAAATTAAAACCTGCTGGAAAATGTGTTTGTGTTGTTCCCTATGAGCCATTATCTTTTGAATACTTTAAAAATGATACAAGTCAACATTTGTATATTTGGAATCAGAGAACTTTGGGAAATCTATTCAGGTTAGCTGGTTTTTATATTAGAGAAACGGGAATAAAAGAAGTGGCTTGGCCAATAGGATGGCGGCATATGTTTAATGAAAAAACAATAGACTGGTTTAATGCTTTGTCTGTATTGGAATCAAATAGAACCGGATATTATAGTGTGTACGTAGTTGCAGAAAAATAAAGAAAAAATGAATAAATGTAATATTTAAAAAATCTTAGACATGAATTATAACTAGGAAAACTAGAAAATTCTGAATGCAAGATATGTAATGATTTCAGTATAAATAGGAGGATATAGGCATTGATTTTTTTAAATCCGAGGGGTGGATTGTGTAATCGCCTTCGTGTAATTGGTTCTGCAATTAAATTAGGTGTTGCATATGATGACTTTATTATTGTATTTTGGAGAAAAAGTCCAGAATTAGGATGTTCGTTTGAGGAATTATTTGAGAGTGTTATTTATAATTCTTCAAAGAGGTTAATAATTAAAAATGTAGATTATTCAGAAGCTGAATTAATTAAAAAAATAGGACGGAAAACTGGAGATGAAAAAATTTATATAGATACAATTGCAGATGTAGAGAAATTTCAGAGGGACTATATTTATAATAATGGTAGGGGGCAATTTTTATTATCAACATGCTCAAGTTTTTATAATTTTGCTGACAAATATGATTGGTTAATTCCTAAGAAAGAGATAATGGAAAAAGCAGAAGATATTGTAAAAAAATTTGGAGCCTATAGTGTAGGGATTCATATTAGAAGAACAGATCATGAAATATCGAAGAGATTTTCTCCTGTTGAATTATTTGTAAAAATAGCAGATGAAGAAGTTAAAAAAAATAGAAATGTAAAATTTTATCTTGCAACGGATGACATGGAAGTAAAAAGATATTTTTTGGAATTATATGGTGAAAGAATAATAGTAAATTTGTATCAAGTATTTTCGAGAGAAAATAAAAATGGAATGGAATCAGCAGTAATTGATTTATATGCATTATCAAAAACACAAAAAATATATGGTAGCTTTTGGTCTTCATTTTCGCAGACAGCATCTGCTATTGGAAATACTAAAATAGAATATGTTTATACAATGCCTATGAAAAAATTATTAAATAAAAAAATAGTTATTTATGGGGCTGGAAACCTTGGACAAGTTGTTTATAAGATATATTTTAAATTATGTGATATTGTAGGATGGATTGATCAAAACTATAAAGACATTTCTGATTCTATTTGTATGGAAATACTACCTCCTATTATGATTTCAAAATTAAATTTTGATTATATATTAATTGCTGTAAAAAAAGATAGTATAAAGATGGAAATTAAGCAATTATTATTAGACATGAATATTGATTCAAGTAAAATAATTGATGAAATTTAAATGTATTATTTTAAGACTATATATTGGAGAAGAAATGTATGGATATTTTTATTTCACTTATTATACCTGTTTACAATGTCGAAGATTATTTGTTTCAATGCCTAAATAGCGTTATTAATCAAATAGAGGCATTCGATGAAGTAATTATTGTAAATGATGGTTCGACGGATCATAGCAAGGAAATATGTGAAAAGTATGTTTCCAGATACAAACATTTCAAGCTTATAAGTCAAAAAAATCAGGGGCTTTCTGTGGCAAGAAATAGAGGAATTAATGAAGCATCTGGTGACTATATAATGTTTCTTGATTCAGATGATTATTTACGAAATGATGCTGTGAAAATACTAAAAGAAAAACTGAAAGAAACATTATTTGATATGATATTATTTGATGCGGATATTTTTTTTGATAAAACTGTAATTAAAAGTAAAAAAAATATTTATGATAGAAGTTTGTCAGGACTGGACGGAAAAGTGATGAGTGGGGAAGAATATTTTGCTAAAGCTTATCCTGAAAATTATATTGTCAGTGTTTGCATGGCAATATATAAAAGTCAACTGATTAAAAAAGAAAAAATTTTCTTTCCAGAAGGTCTTTATTTTGAAGATAATTATTTTTCTTTTGTCTTTTTAGAACATGCAAATAAAATAGTCTATATTTCAGATAAATTATATTGCCGTCGATATAGAATAAATTCAATTACAGTAAGTAATTATTCTGAAAGAAAATTTTCTAATCATATACAGATAGGCATATTGATATGGCACGAAATTCTAAAAAGAAAAAAATCATTAACACAACAAAAAGAAGAGTTTCTTTTAAAATATATAAGTGATTATTATTGTATGGTGCTGGATAAATATCATTATTGTAAAATTTCTCATATTCAGTTAGGTGAAAATACAGAAAATTATTTAAAGGATATGATAAAGTATTATAGTGTTTTATTAGAACTTTTACATATAGAAAGAATACATGAAAATTTGACATTATTTAACCAAGTATTAACTGGATTCTATTATACAAATTTATATGTAAGAGAAAACTTGAAAGGAGAAAAAATTTTAATTCAGAATATAGTAGAAAAACAAAAACATAGTTATTATCTGTTGCTGGAAAAAATTCCCTTAAACAAGCCAGGAGTAAAGGTGGGAATTTATGGAACAGGAAAACATACGGAAGGGCTTTTAAGGATTTATGAAAGTTTATTTGGAAAAATTGTTTGTGATTTGTATTTTTTAGATTCTTTTAAAGAAAAAGGCTATGTATGGGGGAGGAAATTAATAAATTATAAGGAAATAGATACATCAACAGATTTAATTATCTTGTCCAGCTTTTTGTATGAACAAGAAATGTTAGAAAATATAAGAAGTGTAATAAAGAAAATTTCTATATATAGGTTTTATGATGATATAAAGGAAGATATTTTTTCGGGATATAAGGCATTTTTATCTTATTGGTAATATTTTTTATGAATTATGAAAATGAATAATTGGTCAATTTTGTGACAGTGTCCGTTTTAGGAGGGAAGAGAAAAATAATAATGAAAGAGCCTGCTTTAATATCCATAATTATGCCTGTTTATAATCCAGGGCAATATTTACATACAGCAATCATGGGGATTTTGAATCAGTCTTATAAGCATTTTGAATTAATCTGTATTGATGATGCTTCTACAGATGATTCTGTTCATGTGCTTGTTCAGTATCAGGAAATGGATAAGCGTATCCGCCTATTTTTCCATAGTAAAAATGCAGGGGCTGCCTGTACCAGAAATGAAGGAATTAGGTTAGCCGATGGTAAATACATCTTTTTTGTGGATGCTGATGATGTGTTTGAAAAAGATTTACTGGAACGTATGGTTCAGGTAGCAGAGCGAGAAGCCGTAGATATGGTATTTATTAATTATGATACTTTTATCGATGGGGAGCCATATGGCCTTGATATTCGGGGAAAATACTACTATTTCAGAAAAAATTTTTCTCAATATCACGAGAAGAAAAATTGTTCTAAAGAAATATTAAGGTCAATTCCTCTTGCACCTTACAGCAGATTATATGCAAGTGAATTTATTAAAAGAAATCAATTACAATTTCAGAACCTTAAAAGTTCTAATGACGTATATTTTGGAATTATGGCTACTTCTTTATCGCAAAAAATAGTTTTTCTGGATGAACAGATTTGTTTGGTTCATGTACGGGTACATGAAGGAAGAGAACGGATATCCAACAGAAGAAATCCATATGATAATTTCATGGCATATACATATTTGCTGCATGAAATGAAACGATTAGGACTTTCAAATACAGATATAGAAATTGTTCAGGAACGTTTTTTGGAAAATATGCTGTGGGAATTAAAAGAATGTACTTTAAAACGAAGAAAAGAATTCTATGAATTTATCTGTACAGAAGGCTTAAAAGAGATGGAAATAGCAGACGGGAATAAATCTGCAAATTTAGAACCTGTTTATCGTAGAATTGCAGAATCTTTTTGTGAGAAATCCTTAGAAAGTAATTGGTTTGAAGAAAATTCTCTGATGGGATATTATATTGAACGATCAGAAAGAAAACTGATAAAGCTTTTTGAACAATTTGCAACTCGGGGAGAAAAATGCGGGATTTGGGGGGCCGGTAAAGATGGTACGATATTGGCAGGAATCTGTGCAGAAAATCATTGTCAATGTGAAGGATTAATTGATAATAATGAAGAAAAATGGGGTAAAACAGTCTTTGGATTTGAGATTTTTTCTCCCTATGAATTCTTGAAAATTGTGGATATTGTGATTATTATCAATCAAAACCATTTTAATGCTATTTATGATCAAATAAAACTGCAGAATAAAAAGATAAAAATGGTATCATTAAATTTATACTTGAAACATGATCAAGATTTATATTCCAGTACAATAATTGTTTCAGATTAATGGAGATAGGCAGGTCAATTATGTGTTATCTTATTTTTCTTGACAGACTATATTATAAAATAAAAATGGTGATTTTATATGGAAGTGAAACATGAGTCATTAATTTCTGTTATTGTACCAATTTATAATGCAGAATCTTACCTTCGTCAATGTATTGACAGCATTTTAAAGCAAACCTATGAACAACTGGATATTTTATTCGTTGATGATGGTTCAACGGATTCCAGTGGGAAAATATGTGATGAATATCGTGCGCTCGACCCAAGAGTACGTGTGATCCACAAAAGAAACGAAGGATTAATGAAGGCCAGGAAAACAGGGGTGAACTATGCCAAGGGAGATTATGTGACCTTTGTGGATGCAGATGACTGGATTGAACCGAATACATATTTATCTATGCTTAAAAACAATAAAGGATGTGATGTGATTATCTGCGGAATATATCGCTATTACAGCCCTGAGGATATAAAGCAGGAATTGCCGGGATATAAGGAGGGATATTATCATCGTCAGAGTATTCATGTTCAGATGCTGCCGGACATGCTGTGGAAAAAAGAAATTAACAAATGGAATCTAGATCCAAGTCTTTGCACAAAACTTTTTAAAAAGGAATTATTATTTGAAGAATTTGAACATGCAGATGGTATGGATTGCTATTTCGGAGAGGATACGGTTATCTTTTTTCCGCTGATGCTTCGGGTCAATACAATTCAGATTTTATCGCAGTCTTATTATTATCATCGACAGCGCAGAAAAGGAGAGATTCCTCCTTATATACAAGATGAAAATTTTTTTGATCGTATATATCAGGTGTATCAATATCTGAAAGGTGAATTTATAAAGCTGGGATATTGGAATATCATGAAAAACCAGTTAGAACATTTTTATCTCAATGCGCTGGAACAAAAGCGAGTTTGTTATGAGGAAGCATCAGGAAAACTGCAGCCGGTATTTCCCTTTTGGATGATACCCAAAGGCGCTGAAGTGGTTCTTTATGGAGCCGGTAAGGTGGGGAAAGCATATGTAAAGCAAAATGAAAGGAATCATTTCTGCCGCATTATTTTATGGACAGATCAGGATTGTCAAAATATTCATGTTCCGGGGTATTATGTTGAACATCCGGAGAAAATTAAAGATGTGAACTACGATTATATTGTGATTGCAATAGACATTCGGGAAACCGCTGCAAAAGTAAAAGAAGATTTGAAACGATATGGGGTATCGGACCGGCAGATTATCTGGCATAGTATACGTCAAAGCAGTTTTTGAACAGGGAAACTGAAAGTGGAGGAATGATCATGATACGAATTCAAAAATGTACTGTCCGCGAATTTGGAGAGTTAATTAAAGAAAAACAGGTGATTTGTTTTGGTGGCGGACAGAGGTTACTCGATATCTGTGAAGCATATACTATGGGCGGACAGCTTTTTTATATTGTAGATAAATATAAGAGCGGAACACGGATTGAGATAGGAGAACGAAAAGTTCCTGTTTTGTCCATGGAACAAATAGGGGAAGAGATAAAAAAATCTGTGCCTGTGCTTACAAGTATAAAATATGCGGATGAGATTATTGATGAACTTGATCGAATAGCCTTATGTGATCAAATATCATTTTATATGCCGGAAATGTTTCAGAATGATCCAGAAGAACCAATACAAAATTTGATGAGAATACAGAGGATTCCTAAAATCATTCATTTCTGTTGGTTTGGACGAGGGGAAATTCCGCCTGAATTTAAAAAAAATATAGAAACATGGAAAGAGAAATGTCCGGATTATGAAGTTTGCTGTTGGAGTGAAGATAATTATGATGTTTCCAAAAACACTTATATGAAACAAGCGTATGAAAAAGGAAAATGGGGATTTGTTCCTGATTATGCAAGACTGGATATTATTTATCATTATGGAGGAATTTATCTGGATACAGATGTAGAGGTATGTAGAAGTTTTGATGAGCTGCTGCAGTTTGATATGTTTTGCGGATTTGAAACGATGTTTCAGATTGCTCTGGGGCTTGGATTTGGCGCAGTAAAAGGAAATTTGCTTCTGAAAGATATGATGCAGGTTTATGAAAAAGAAAAATTTATTCATGAGGATGGGACATTAAACCTAATTCCTTCTCCGGTTTATCAAACAAAGACATTGTCTGAATTGGGGCTGAAAAAGAATGGATGTACACAAAAATTAGGTAATTCGATTATTCTTTCACCAGAGTATTTATCACCAGTGAATGAGTTTGGATTTGGAAAACCTACAGAGAATACTTATTCGATTCATCATTATGCGGCAACATGGTATGGGGAAGAACAATGTAGAGAAAAAGAACGAATAAAACAGAATTATCAGAAAGTTTTAATGCGAATGAATCATGTCCGATAAAAATGTAAAGGAAGATATTTAAGTTTGCATAATAACATGAAAGGAAAAAAATGATAAGTGTAATTGTACCTATTTATAATGTGAAAGATTATTTGATTCCTTGTATCGAGAGTATTATAAATCAAACCTTTACGGATTTGGAAATTATTTTAGTTGATGATGGTTCGACGGATGGGTGTTCGGAAATTTGTGATAAATATCAGGAAATAGATTCCCGCATTTTGGTTATACATAAAGAAAATGAAGGTTTGGTCAGTGCTCGTAAGGCTGGATTGAAAGCAGCGCATGGAAGCTATATTGCTTATGTAGACGGCGATGATTGGATTGAACCAATAATGTATGAACATATGTACCAGGAACTGTGCAGACAGGATGCAGATATCGTAATGTGCGGACGCTATGAGGATACTGGTAAGATCAGCAGAGAAGTTTTTCATGGAATACCTGAAGGAAGATATGGAAAAGAGGAATTGATAAACTATGTCTATCCACAAATGATTGTCGGGGATGATTTTTTTGAGTGGATGATTTTTCCTGGATTATGGGATAAACTCTTTCGACGAAAATGCGTGGAAATGTTTCAGTACATGGTAGATAATCGTATTACTATGGGAGAGGATGCAGCTTGTACCTATCCTTGTCTTTTAAATGCAGATAGTATATATATCATTCATCAATGCCTGTATCATTACCGTCAGACAACTTCATCGATGGTTAAAAAAGTACAGAGTAATGAAATAGAAAGGGAAAGATTCTGTGTTCTATATCAGTCAATGAATAAGTGCTTTGAACGATATACAGGAATATTTGATGTAAGAGAACAATGGAAAAAGTATGTTTTATTTTTAATGCTTCCAAGAGCAGATACATTATATAAGGATTTTGAGAACCTGGAGTATTTGTTTCCCTTTTATCAAGTCAAAAAAGGCTCATCGATCATTCTTTATGGTGCGGGAACTTATGGACAGAGATTATATCAATATTTAAAAAAAAGCAGATTTTGCAGTGTAAGTGCATGGGTTGACCGTAATTACATTCAGCTTAGTGAAATGGGATTGGAAGTAGTAAATCCTTTGGTTATTCCGCAGAAAAAGTGTAATGTTATTGTCATTGCAAATACCTATAAAAAATCCCGAACTTTATTGTATCAGGAGTTGTGTGAAAAATATCCGGAAAAAAGGATTTATACTATAGATGAGAAATGTATTTTTACACAGGAAACGATGAGGGCATTTGGGCTTATGGAAGGATGAAATTCATACAGCAGAATGGAAAAAGTAAAAAATAAGGATAATTAAAAAAGGTATTCCTATGAAAAATAAAATATACATTTTTGGCGCACATTCCCGCGCCCAAACATTAGCTGCATATTTATGTTTTTTAGATGAAGATATCCATATCGAAGCTTATTTTTATGATAATGATGAAAAAAATCCTGAAAATATAGGGGAAATTCCTGTATTTAAGGTAAATGGAACTATGGATATAAATGCATTAAGCCTATCTCTGGATTATCCGGTATATATAGGAACAAGGGGGATTTTTCATAAAAAAATTACAGAAATGCTTACAGAAATTGGCTTTAAAGTAATCTACCCTGTGACCGTGGAAATGGACTTAATGCTTCGTAATCAATATCTGGAAAAGTATTATTCAAGTATTGGGCGGGAGTTTATAAAATTGGACAAGTTACAGGAATTTCCAGTTTCGGTATTTAAGGATTCGGAAATGATAAATAAAATCTCAGCCTCTGTTTATACAGTTAAATCACCATTTGACCGGCCTTTGCAGCAGGAGTATTCACTAGCTTCTTACGAAAAGGAAATTTATGCAGGGGCAGTATTTGCGGAAAAATTTTTTCATCTATTGCCGGAAGATAGTTTGCGAGATGATGCAGGGGATAATATCTCCGCTAAAAATAAGCAGTTTTGTGAACTGACTGCCCTTTACTGGATTTGGAAACATGCCGGGGAGGATATTCTTGGTTTGGTTCATTACCGCAGGCATTTTCTTTTTCCAAAGAACTGGAAGGAGTGTATGTTAAGCAATCAGGTAGATGTAATTCTTCCCGTGCCGCTCTATGTTGCTCCAACGGTGGAAGAAAATTTTAAGAGCCGTCATGATCCGTCGGACTGGGAATTTATGATGCAGTATTTAAAAGATAATTTTCCGGAGGATTATCAGGCAGCCCGTAGATTTTTTAAAGGAAATCTATATGCTCCCTGCAATATGTTTGTGATGAAAAGAGAAGTCTTAGATGCCCTGTGCGGCTGGTTATTTCCTATTTTATTTAAAGTAGCAGAGTATGGAGGGGAAAAAGATAATTCTTATTTAAATCGTTATCCTGGCTTTATCTCTGAACGATTAATCAGTTTGTATTTTGAGATAAATCGTGAAAAATTTAAACTGGTCTATGCAGATAAAAACTTTCTTCCTTAAATGATGAAATGATGATTGACTGCTTGGTTTATATTGCTTTACTTGGGCAGCAATACCTCATTAACTATAATTGAACAAATATTGGTTGACAATGTATACTTTTCGTAGTAGTATAAAAGAAAAGGGGAGGATTATCTTATGGCAGCAACGATACCTACACAAATTCGAATAGAGGAAAGTACAAAAAAGCAGGCGGTAGAACTTTTAGAAGGCTTAGGACTTAATTTATCCGATGCAGTGAATATATTCCTTAGACAGGTGATTTTGCAGAAAGGAATTCCTTTTGAAATAAAATATCCTGAAGAAACATTGGAATTTAAACCAGAGGTTATTGAAGCTATGGAAGAAGCAAGAAGAATTAGCAGAGATCCGAACGTTAAAGGCTATACAGATGTAAAACAAATGTTTAAGGAGATCTTAGCCGATGGAATTGAAAGTTAAGTATTCCAGTCGATTTAAAAAAGGATTACGTCTTGCTGTTAAAAGAGGTCTTGATATATCTTTACTGGAGAATGTTGTTGAGAAATTAAAAGCGGGAATTCCTTTGAATGCAAAGTACAAGGATCATCCATTGAGTGGAAATTACAAAGGTTATAGAGAATGTCATATACAACCTGATTGGTTATTAATCTATCTTATAGAAGATGATGTATTGACGTTGACTCTTGTTGAAACAGGAACGCATTCAGATTTATTTAAAATATAAATAAGGTGAATTTATAGTGGTTAAGAAGTGGCGGCGGCTTACGCAGAGGTGTTTTGTCCGGGATTTATTTAGTTTTTGGTTGATTTGGGAGATTAAGTTTGTCTTATCGATATAAAGTTCATCGGCTGCCGCCTGCCGGAAAGCTTCATTTCCTGGATTTAAGTATAATCCCATTGGTTCACCGATTCCTTTCTATGTTTCTGAAAGCAAGCTTTCGTCGAATTTTTAAACGTTTAATCCTGGTATCATCTTATCACAAAAGGGATATTCTTTACAAGTATTTCCAAGCAGAATTTCCAAAGAGAAACATAATCTCCTTGCTTATTCCTCTTTCAGCCGTTATAATTGAGGCAGAGAGAGGATTTTATTTTGCGATGGATAAATGCAGAGAACGAAAATATTTCTATTTTCCACCGTCAATTTAGTTATGTTACCGGCAAAAATACCGATAAATATAAAGCAGAGGTTAATGAAAGCCGACAAAAGACAGCATTGGATTAGACAAAAAATGATAAATAGACTGGAGAAGTGTGTATTAATGCAATTTGAATTGAATGCTTCTATGATGTGCGCCAACTACGGACATCTGGAAAAAGAGGTACAGGAACTTGACGAGGGAGGGATTGATTCCTTCCACATTGATATTATGGACGGCCGCTATGTCCCGAATTTTGCCATGTCTTTAAATGACATGCGCTACATAGCCAGCGCGACGAAAAAGCCTTTGGATGTGCATTTGATGATTGAACATCCGAACAACCGTATTGGCCTGTTTTTAAGCTGTCTGCGTCCGGGAGATACGATTTATATTCATCCGGAAGCAGAATATCACCCGTCCACGACGCTGCAGAGTATAATTAATGCCGGGATGATTCCGGGAATTGCCATTAATCCGGGAACATCGGTGGAAACCGTGATGGAGATGCTGCGCATTGTGCGGAAAGTTCTGGTGATGTCGGTAAATCCCGGCAATGCCGGGCAGATGTTTTTGCCGTATGTGGGCAAGAAGATTACCAAACTGCTCTCGATGAAAGAGGATATGGATTTTGAAATTTACTGGGACGGGGCCTGCGGTGCGGATAAGATTTTGGAATATGCACCAAAAGGGGTCAAGGGTTTTGTCCTGGGAACGACTTTGCTGTTTGGAAAGGGAATGCCCTATGGGGAAACCCTGCAGAATATCCGAGAACTGAAATTCTGACCAGAGCGTGCACTGTGGCTTTGTTTTGAATCAGAGTGTGTGCAGTGGTTTCGTTTTAAATCAAAGCGTGCGCTGTGGTTTCGTTTTGAATTAAAGAGTACACAGAAGCTTAGTTTTTAAGAAAGGAAGGGGCTTATATTGAAAAGAAAACAAAGAAAAACTATGGCATGGATGCTTTCTGCCGCGCTTGTGCTGACAGCGCCCTTTTCCGTACTGGCGGCTCAGGAGGATGGCCTGAATGGTGCAGCCACAGAAGAAAGTGCCCCTGCCCAGACGAAAGAGGATATTTCCGGTAAGGATGTCCGCAAAGAAGATGTTTCCAGCGAAGATATCCGCAGAGAAGATATTTCCGACGAGGATGTACGCAAGGAAGATGCTTCCAAAGAGGATGCCCTCAGCAAGCCGGATGTATTTCAGGTTGTTCTTCCTGCCAATGTTGATCATGTCTTTGATTTTATTATGGACCCGCAGAAACTGATTGATAAGACAGATGCCCAGGCTTACGATGGCAGCCAGTTTGAAGAGGATGCCACACTGTTTTTTAAGCGTTCGGATGAAGATTCCGATGAAGAATACAGCAGTGTAAGTGATGCATTAACGATTATCAATAAAGGATCCGTCGATGTAGATGTTCGCCTGACCGCAAGCATTTCTCCCGATTCGGTCAAGGGAATCCGCCTGAGTGATGATCCGAAATTTAAAGATAGTACCGATGCAAGCCTTTATCTTGCCCTGACAGACGGTGAGAATATTGTACCGATCGGCAGCGAAGAAGGTGCAGTGATTGAAGCAACCATCAGCGGTATTTCTGAAGAAGATGAGGAATATAACGAATATTCTTTCCAGCTTACCGGTGCAGTGAATATGAATGGGGATTGGTCTGAACTTACGGATATTGTTCCGGAAGTGACCGTTACCTGGGAAGTGAGTGCAGGAAATGCAGAATCGGAAGAGGAAGAATCGGAAGAAGAGGTAAAGCAAGAAGAGGAAATGAAGATACCTGAAGGATTGGAAACCGATGCGGCCGCAGAGGAAAGTAAAACCGCTGAAGAAGGCAGTACCTCTGCAGAGGAAAGTAAAACTGCTGAAGAAGATCCTGGTACAGACGGTGGAAATCTTGGTGCAGATGGAGAGAACAGTGCTTCAGATGGAGAAGGAGAAGGCAGTGCGTCAGAAGAAACCAGTGCTTCACAAGAAACCGGCACTGCAGAAGGCGGCGGAATGAATAATCCGGATAATCCATCTTCTGAGGATAATAACTCCGGTAACATTACTGCGGGAGATGGAAGCGGAAATTTAGGCAGTTCGGCTGCGGGAGATGGAAGCGGAAATTCAGGCAGTTCGGCTGCAGAAGACAGTATAAATAATTCAGGTAATGCTGTTGCGGGAGATGAAACAAATAATCCGGGTAATGCCACTATAGAAGATAACAATGGTAATTTTGATCCTACGACTGCTGAAGATGGAAAGAATAATTCGGATCCTACAATTGTTGGAGATGGAAATAGTAATTCAGATCCTACAACTGCCGGAGATGGAAACAGCAATTCGGATCAAACAACTGCGGAAGACGGTAATGGCAATTCGGATAGCACAGCCGGAGAAGGCGATACCAGGAATCCGGGCAGTACAGACCAAGAAGACGGAAATAATGGTTCTGATAATACAGCCGCAGATAGCGGAAGTGCTGATAAAAGCAATAATGAAGGAGAAATCACTGGCGGAAGTTCTGCGGAAGAAACACCTTCAAACAGCGCTGCATCAGAATCGGGAACGGAGAATAACAGCAGTACCGCAGGAAACATGACCGATGGTGATGGAAATAGTACGGCATCTGGCGGAAATCATCAGACTGCAGAAAACATAGGCGGCGAAGATAATAAAACCATAGAAAATACAGCAGATAAAGCCGCTGACGAACATAACACCAAAGCCCATACCGTATCGGCTGAAAAAAATACAGTAACAGATAGAACGGCTGAGCAAAATAGTGCTGAAAGACATGAAAATTCAAGTGAAGTGCATTCGTCGGACGGGAAAGAATCTGCGGGAAAAAGGGATTCAGAAGAAAAGAGAGAATCTGCAGAAGAAAGAGAATCTACGGAGTAAAAAATGTAAAAGTTATTAAAGATGCAAATATTACTAGAAGCAAAAACGTTATTGAATTAAAAAAGAAACCGGAGAATAGAACGATGAATATTGCCTTACTATTATCCGGGGGAACAGGAGTGCGGCTGGGATCGAATGTGCCTAAACAGTACATTGAAATCTCTGGCTGTCCTGTTTTTTCCTGGTGTTTGGAAGCCCTGGCAGAGCATGAGGATATTGATGGAATACAGATAGTTGCAGATTCTTCATGGCATGGGACGATAAAAGCATGGTGGGAGAATTCTGCTGTAAAGGGAGAACAGGAATTCTCAGGTAAAGAACAGGAATTATATAAAAAAGAGCAGATAAGAAGAAAATTCAGGGGATTTTCTGCGCCGGGAGAGAATCGCCAGATGTCGATTTTACATGGTCTTTTGGATATTCAAAGCTACGCTCCGGAGGATACTTATATCTTTATTCATGATGCTGCCAGACCCTGTCTTTCGGCAAAACAGATTGCGGACTGCATTAAGGGGGCTGCAGGTCATGATGGTGCGATGCCGGTATTGCCCATGAAGGATACAGTGTATTCCAGTCTGGACGGGAAAACCATTGCCGGGCTTTTGGATCGCAGCACGATTTATGCCGGGCAGGCACCGGAAGTTTTTCTTCTCGGGAAATATCTTAAAGCCAATCAGGCGCTTCTCCCGGAAAAGATTCTGGAAATCAATGGTTCTGCGGAACCGGCAGTGATGGCAGGGATGGATGTTGCCATGATTCCCGGAGATGAAGGGAATTTTAAAATTACGACAAAGGCAGATTTGGAGAGGTTTACACAGATTGTCGTGCAAGCCTCTCCTGATGAAAAAGGCAGATAATTTGTTAGTGTTCACGCAGGTCTGCGCATTTGCTGCGAACGTGTGAACAGTAATGATGATTTTTTCTGCCCTTTATTTTTTTCCGCAGCAGTTTTTATATTTCTTACCGCTTCCGCACGGACAGGGGGAATTGCGGCTGATTTTTGGGGTGCTGCGGGTGTAAGTTCCTTCATTTTCGCTGTCCCACAGGGAAGTGGCAGCAGAAGGAGCGCGGTGGGGATAGAGTTCATAGTAGTATCCGCCGGAAATGTATTTTGCTTTGCGGTCGTAATCTTTGCTTAAACGCTTGCGCAGGCGGTCGATATCGTCGGTTTGTGCACATCTGTCAAAGAATTCATGAATGGCATGATAGTAAAGCGGATATTCCCTGCGGATAATCTCGATTTTGTCCCGGATGGATGACCATTCCTCCAGAATACACAGTTCGATATCCAGCTTTGCAAACTCGTCAAGTTCATCTTCGTCATATCCTATGAGAAATGTTTCTAATCCGGACTTGAGGACATCTGGAAAGCGGTCATCTTTTAGGATGTTCAGATGTTCCCGTTCAGCATCCAGCATTTCCCATTCTTCCTGGAAGAAATCATCTCCGGAAGGAATTCCTGTGCTTAGCGCTTTTTTTGCTTTGGAAATAACTTTGTCAAGCAGGTTCTGTTCTTCCGGACTTTTCAGTTCCATTTGGATAATGGACTTTAGAAGGTAAAAGAGTTCCTCATCGTAATCCGAAAGGTAGGGAGCTGAAATATCCAAAAAACGGGAAAAACGTTTTAAGTCTTCGGCGATATTTTTTTTGCCGGAAAGAGATTTTACCACGAAAATTCCGGTAAAGGCATTCAGCAGCTCTTCCATCGTATCTTTTGGATTTTTTTCTGCCAGATCGATAAGTTCGTATAAAAGATTAACCGCCTGGGAATATTTTTTTCGATTTTTGCAGCATATTGAAAAAAGGTTTAAAAATTCCAGATCCCGGCAGCCGATAGCATAGGCATCCGTAAATACCTGGTAGGCTTTTTTGCCAAATCCCCGTTTCATCAGAGAAAATGCAAGTTCCTGATGAAAGAGAAGTCTTTTGGGAAAAAGTTCAACCAGCCGTTCAAAGGTCTTTATCGCTTTTCCGGTATTTCCGGCTGCTATTTGTGCCGATCCCAGAAGATATAAGAAACCTTCAGATTCGCCTAAAAAATCAACGGTTTTTTCTGCGATTTCTGCTGCCTGTGAATAGTTGCCCATATGAAGCAGGCTGAGAATCCGTTTGCGCAGTTCATCGCTATAGGGAAGAACCGGGTAGGACAGTGTGTTTTCTTCCCGCTCTGCGGACTCCTGTTTGGGTGCGGTTAAATGTTCATAGGCTTCCCGGATTTCCTGAAAACGCTCGGGATCTGTTTCCGGAGAATACTGGCGAACCAGACGGAAATAGGCGCGTTTAATTTCTTTTGGATCGGCATTTTCAGCTATGCCCAGTATCTGATAATCATTCATCATAAGCCCCCTCAATCAGCTCCAGAAGATAATCTTCCAATGTATCGGCTTCGGCAGTGTCTTCATCAATAATTGCTTTTTTCAGCAGGTAAAGATGTTCTTCGATTTCTTCTGCCAGATCCTTATCTTCTTCATCCAGATAAGGCTCTATGTGTTTCAGAGATTTTTCGGCACGGCGGATAACGGTGCGGTAATCTCCGGATATCGAGGATGTTTTCCAGTTGCTTACATCGATGCGTTCTTCTTTTGTGCTTTCGGCATCCATCATATTGATGGAGATAGATGCTTCTTTGCCTGTACTCACCAGAACCGCAGAAACATGCAGCATCCCGTTCTGGTTGTAAGAGAAGGAAACATCAACGGATTCCTCACCGGCCGGAGCATAGGGGATGTCCGTTACTTTAAATTCTCCAAGACGATGGTTTTTGGAGGCTGTGCGAGATTCCCCCTGGTAGACTTCGATATGGGCGGTTGACTGACCATCGGTATTTGTGTAGTAAATCTTATGCCGGGTAACCGGGATGGTGACATTCCTTGGGATAATAACGCTCATACAGTCGTCGGAAAAGCCTTCCACAACGCGAACCCCCAGCGTGTAAGGGTTGACATCGGTCATAATAATGCTGTCGCTGCCGTTTAATTCACCGCTGATAATGGCTGCCTGGATTGCCGTACCTTCGGCGATGCTGTAATCGGGATGGATTTCCGCTTTTGGGGCAATGCCTAAAAATTCTTCGATATCCCGGGCAACCATGGGAATCCGCGTGGAACCTCCGGCTAAAAGGACGAAATCCAGTTCTTCTCTGCTGATGCCGCTGTCGTCTAAGACAACCTGCATCGGGATATGTGTGTTCTCCAGAAGATCCCGGATAAGATCTTCAAACTGGCTGCGGCTGACGGTTTCGTCCAGGCCCAGAGGAACATTATCTTTTTCGGCAAGGAAAGGAAGTTCTACGGTGTATTCTTCCTGTGTGCTTAAGGCAATCTTGCATTGTTCTGCCTTTTCCTTTAAACGGGCAAGGGTGTAGGGATCGTTTCCAAGGGGAATTCCATGAATTTCTTCAAAACGATTTTTCAGCCAATGGATCAGGGCTTCATCGAAATCCTTTCCGCCTAACTGATTATTGCCGCTGCTGGCCTTAACTTCCAGTACGCCTTCAAACAGTTCCAGCAGAGTGACGTCAAAGGTTCCTCCGCCCAGATCGTAAACCAGGATATGGCTCTCATCGTCCATATGGTTGATTCCGTAACTGAGCGCGGCGGCCGTGGGTTCATTGATAATTCGTTCTACGGTAAGGCCTGCCAGTCGTCCGGCTTCGACAACTTCCTGTCTTTGGATATCATCAAAATACGCCGGAACGGAGATAACTGCCCGGCTGACTTCGCTGCCTAAATACTGTGAAGCATAGTATTTGACATGAGCCAGAAGCTTTGCGGATAATTCTACTGGGGAAAAAGACTGGTTGCCCAGATGGATGGTTTCTTTTGTGCCCAGCTTTCGCTTGATTTCGATGGCGGTTCGCTCCGGTGCCAGAAGATATTGTGCCTTAGCTTTTGCGCCGATGATAAAATTCCCGGATTCATCAATGCCCACTGCCGAAGGGGTGACGATTTCATGGTTTAAGTTGATAATCATTTCGGTTTTTCCATTGCGGAAAATGGCAGCTTCTGTAGTGGTTGTTCCCAGATCAATGCCAATAACATAGTCTTTTGTCATGTGGATAAGTTCCTTTCTTTGTACGCACAAGCCTGTGCCTTTTCGATTACGGTTCCCTGGTAAATATGACCTCTGGCATAGATCTCGGCTACAGTTCCAAAATCGTCAGTTGTTTTGCTTTCTGCCGTGGACAGGATGTCATAAAGGCGGTAATCAGCTTCTTCGCCAACGGCTCCGAATTCTTCCAGGCCGCAGAGTTTCATTTGCTTCTGACATTCTCTGTCCATAAGCACAAACTGAGATTCCCAGGCACCGCGCTTTTCTTTTGTCAGGGAAGTATCTTTAAGAATCTGTTTTTCTATAAGTTCTAACTGTCTTCGGCAGGTGCAGACAAGGGCAAGCCATGCATTTTCCCTGTTTTTTGCATTCTCCTGCCCTTCTTTTTGTTCCTGAAATTCGTCCAGAAAATCTTCAAACGAGGCTGATTGACGACGCAGTAATTTCTCGGTTTCATTTTGGTGATTTATCTGCTCTTCCAGTTTAGCCTGCAGGATTTCGACTTGGCTTTGCAGGCTGCTTACCTGTTCAGGCACAGATTGCAGACGGTTAAGAACCGATTCTGCCTTTTCGGCGGATTGTTTTACTAACTGTTCTATTTCGGTTAATTTTTCATTTTCTTTGTGTTTTCCAAACAGCATATAAGCTCCTTTCATTTGTCCTTATTTTATTATAATAAGTATTTTCAGAATGACAAGTTAATTTGAAACAATTTTTGACGGTTTTTCTGTTACTGTGAACGTGTGAACAGTAACATGATCGGAGAAACTCTCCACCCGTAAAGAAAAACAATTGACAATTTCTGATGAAAAATATTGGAATAATGGGCATTTGCGGGTTTTGCAGACGCCTTTTGTGATAATGTTGTGACAAAATCCGTTTGCCTTTACTTGTTACTGGGGATTTGTTATACTACATTATATGAAAATGAATCATCCTCTCCGGGAACTCGTGAATTGATGTTCCCAAGGGGGTGGGGCCAGACTTTTTCTGATATGGTATGCATTCGATAGTCAGGAGGCGATTTGATGAGAAAAAGAGTAGGAATAGGGTATCAGGATTTTGAAGAAATCAGAATGAAGAATGTATTTTATGTAGATAAGACAGCATTTATTCGGGAATGGTGGGAAGAAGCAGATAAGGTGACATTGATTGCCCGACCAAGGCGTTTTGGAAAAACGTTGAATATGAGTATGTTGGAAAAATTCTTTTCGGCTGACTATGCAGGAAGAGAAGATTTATTTCAGGGACTTGCTGTCTGGGAAGATGAAAAGTATCGAAATCTTCAGGGAACCTATCCGGTGATTAGCCTCTCTTTTGCCAATATCAAGGAAATGACCTATCAATCAACGATGTGTAGGATTAATCAGATAATTACCGATTTGTACAGTAAGTATCGTTTTCTTCTGGAAGATAAATCTTTATCTCCGGAAGAGAAGGTGTATTTTAAAAGTATTTCTGATCATATGCCAGAAGAAACTGTGACGATGGCGATTCACCGACTCTCTAAATTTTTGTATGCTTATTATGGAAGAAAAGTGATTATTTTATTGGATGAATATGATACACCTATGCAGGAGGCATATGTTCATGGCTATTGGGAGAAATTAGTTTCCTTTACCCGAAGTATGTTTAATGCAACTTTTAAAACCAATCCGTATCTGGAACAGGCGATTATGACCGGAATTACCCGGGTGAGTAAGGAATCCATATTTTCCGATTTGAATAATCTTGAAGTAGTCACGACAACGTCAAAAAAGTATGCCGATTGTTTTGGATTTACCGAGGAAGAGGTCTTTGCTGCTTTAGATGAATATGGTTTGTCCGAGAAAAAGGA